>Ga0181612_115962_pt1 | contig 15894 bp, 13 predicted proteins | sample HoacroProtozoa21_FD_119630 | JGI IMG/M metagenome (GOLD analysis project Ga0181612, IMG submission 119630) | Hoatzin crop microbial communities from Cojedes, Venezuel. Combined Assembly of Gp0051906, Gp0051904, Gp0051908
CCGCCCCCCGCCACGACCCCCCCCCGTGGCCCCCTGCGCCCCCCCCCCCCCCAGGGGCTTGCCGGGGGAGCAGCCAGTCCGTTGTGAGAGCTTCGCTTTGATACAGGAACAAATCCTGCCCTGTTAAATATGATTTAACCGGAGAACCCTCCAAGTAATAACGAGAGAGAGACAGAGAAGAACAATTTGCTTTTACAAGCTGACAAATAAATGGTTCAAGCACTGTTGTTTACTTGCAGTTTGGGGAAATGAAGGAGAGGAGTATGGCTGTAGCAAGAAATGTAACAAGGCTCCATACAAGACCGCAGAGAAGAAGGTGGCAATTTTTTTATTTTAAACAAGACCAATTTCACTACCCGCCATTCTCGCACGGCGTTCACTCTCACGCATACGCAGGCTTTCCTACTCATAAGCACAAACACGTGTGTGTCTGGGCAGGGTGATTTATGGTGCCAAGGAGGACAAGGGGCACCAAGCATCAAGGTCAGGGCCCTGTGGGCACTCATAGACCTCAGCTGCCTCACCACAGGCCTTCCCCTACGCCCCAGCCAAGGAGTCTCATTTCAGCTCCACCCTGGGGCTTCAGGCCCTGCCTGAGCTATGTCACGAGTCATGTTGGTCTCCAGCTCAGCCACAGCCATGCCTGTCCTTGGCCATAGACTCCACCGACTGGGACTCTGAGCTGCAGAGTGACTTGCTGGCTTGACCTGGGACCTGCTTTGTCACTGTGGACCTGCCTGGTCATCACCAGCTGTGTCTGACCCTGGTCATGGCTGCCAGACCTGATCCTGATCCTGACCCTGACCAAGGAATTGATTTCCCAGCTTGACCTTGGACCTGGCTCATAGCCACAGACTTGTCTGATGAGCTGGACCTTTGACTGGGCCCAGCTGCCATTGCTGAGGACACCCTGCTCCCTCACACAGGGACCTTATTAACACACTTAGCTCCTGGCCCTTAGGCAGCAGTCAGCCCTCACCATGCCCTGGCAGTCAAGCCTACATCACTTCTGGGTTCATCCTGAACGGCGATGATGATGCATGATCTTTGGTATCCTTTATATTCTCTCTCGACAAAACCTCAGGGCCAAGTTTAGTTGTATCATATTGCTCTTGCTCCTTGTCTGTGTTGTGGGGCTTTCTTCACAGCATGGACTTAGTACAGTTGGCCCTACACCCAAATCCTGCCAATTCCCCATTCTTATCTTTCTTGCATTTTGTAGTTGTTCTTAAGGTCTTGACTTGCTGCACATGCATCACTCCCTGCACTCGTGCCATGCCCTAATGAGCTTCTGTTTCCCAATAATAAAACAAATACAATTTTGCAGATGACATTATGGACTCTTCCTGTGAAAACTCCTTCACAATGTATATAAATTACAGGAATTTGGTTTTATGTAGACACTCCAAAATGTATTCTCTGGAAAAAAGTAGTCATACTATTACTCTAAACATGAATGCATAGTCCAGCTTAAAAACTCTTGGAATAAACTACCAATTGCAACTTTGGCAATATACACATACATAGGCAACATAGAGTTAATTCTGAAAGATTTCTTGCAGGTATCTGGATTTAAATGTGCCTACCGCAGTAAATTTTGGAATTCTTTTCTGTCCACATCAGTAAATGGTTTTATATTTTGAAAAAGCCAACTATCATATATAAAATCATATTAGAAAGTAGCTGCTTTTTTTTCAAGCCTGAGCCTGCCAGAGGACAAATGATGTCTTAACGGAGAGAAACATGTCCCTCTTCAACCCAGTCCTTCACTCATTCTCTGTGGCCGTGGACAGTTTACTAGCCACCACTATGGCAGCAGCCCTCAGTTCTTAAAAGTGTGCTTCAAAAAGTTTCCAAATTGGAGAAAAATTGATGATGTTTCTTCAAAATCGGAAGGAAAACCAGCTTGTCAAGCCTTTAAAAACGCCAGAGAATATGGATGCTGTTGGTCAGGAAGCATTGGATGATATTGCATGATACAACAGAATGCTTTATGAAGAAAGCTGAAGAGCTCTCTGATAAGATGGCATAAACACATTTCTTCTGGAATGGCAAAGGACTTTTTGTTGTCTAGGGGACTGTTGTGGTGATTCTAATATTCCTGATTTTGTCTGCAGGGCCCTCAAAATGAGCTTTTTGCCAGTGAAAGCCCTCCTGAACGTTGGGAAAGCTGTGATGAAAGCCCTGGCCAGAGAAAACACTTCCATAGTCACAGAAAAAGCTTTCACTCAGATTGTCAGATAACACCTATAAAATAGAAAGTAATTTTAAAAATTAATAAATTACTGTGTCGTGCTTTCAGTCTTTAAATAAAACTATTCTTCAAAATGTTATGATATGCAGTTTGTTTTTTTCGTAAAGATGCGGAATTGAGGTTATAACAAATACAAAATTGAAACATTTTTCCTTTAAGCCAACAACGGTGTTTGTGTTGAAAATTATAAGCATGACAAATCTTGCAAGAAATATGTGATGGGGTTTGCTGAAACTTGTTTACCCTGGCAGGACTGTCAAACACACCCAGGCTCTGCAGGCCCTCTCGCTTCACCTCTGCTTACAGTTTGCCCTGTAGCACTTCGCACTTCTCAGCACTTCTGGTGCCAGGACCACGATGATGATCACGTATATGTAAGCCACTAGAGGCCGTAGCAGACCTGTAGAAATAAAAATGACTAATAAACTCTGATAATAACAGATACACACTCAAAAGAATCACTAAGTAATCAAGCCTGCCTTTTTGTGATGGCTGGGATCTGGGTGCAGTCCCAGGGCATGGGCTGTTATTCCAGTCCAGGGAACTCCGTAAATATGCCGTTAATTTTGAACGTGCTCGACAGTTCTTTCGCAAACTGAGCTGATTTCCTGACTCAGGCACAGAGTTGACAAATCACATTACGAAAGGTGATTTCACGAAAGGTGATCATTCTTTCAGATGATCACACGCTTTGGAAGAACGCCATTTCCGAAACGGAATGGTAAACACCATGGTGCTGCTGAGGCTGAATATAAAAATGACACACTTAAATGCTGTCCTTTAATTATAAAAGAACTTTATGGAATAAAGAACTTGCATTTAGCACAGTTCTTAGTCTCTTTGTATTTCAGAGTCATTTCAGGAGACAGTTAATGTACTGTTTTTTCTTGGCCCATTAGCATAGTACAATAAATTTAGTTTGTCAGATATGTAAAAAATGGCACTGCACCTTTACGCAGCAGGCACTTATGCCTTATTAGCCTTGTTTTTATATGCTTGATTATTCTTGCATTTGGAGAAAGAGTCATAGTGTATTATTTTGATTCTATAGTTTATTCACTAGGTGCATTGCTCAACTCTGAGGTGCACATTTCTCTCCTAATTATAATGATATAATAACACCTCTTTGTGTGGCTGTGAAGTGTAATCCACCCAGCCTGCCCTATCTATCTGCATATTTCTGGCTGTAGAAATGAAATTTGGTTTAAATGTTTGTACTCATTAGACCATATTTGATAGCAATGGATCATGAGACCAGTTTTAGAGAAGAGACATGGTCTGGGAGTCAGTCACAGAAAAGCAATGTGGGAAGGCAAAAAGAAATCAGAAATAAACTGCCTTGGTAGTACCTGTTTACGCTGACAGAAGTGATGTGGGACCCATGCCCATGTCCATACTACTCAACCATTCCTACGGACAATCCCTGTACTTGTGCTCTGGTAGGAATCCAGCGTGGGCCCGTACGGATAACAGCTGCATGAACTGTAAGGTGGTCAAACCAGGTTCATCCTCTGTATAATTGCAAAGTCACATAAAAAATAAATTTATCTTCATGCTTTATTGTTTCAGTTGTACAGGATTTCTCAAGTAGCAGGTGTTGTCAAGACTCAGGCGAAAAGGGTACTGTCACGATAGTATGAGTAGCTAAAACCAGAATGATCGCAGCAATCTAAAATACAGAGACAGAAAAGCTGCTGCAATAAATCCCCTCATCTACACAGTCGCTAATGCAAGGAAAGGGTACAAGATTTTCTTTCAGGGGAGCAGTATGGTGATGAAGCTGTGCAGATTCGTCTACAGTTCACGATGGGTGGAGTACAACCATGTGCCTGAATAGTTGGATAGATCTGAATCTAACTAACATTTCTGTACTACTGCTGGTTGTAAGAACACAGGATAAAGCAAAACCAGAAACATCGTTAAGAAAAACAACATTTTTAATGGGAGGTTCTGGATGCTTTTGTTAGACAAACCAACGTGATTTAGCATTTCTTAACAATATCAAATCCCAGGGGTGGGATTCAGTTCCAGACTGTAGATAAATACACATAGGGATCTAAATGGAGCGTCTAGGTTCAGTTGCTCTGTTGCCACCTCAGATGCTGTAAGGCATCCTGCCTGAGCCTCAGCTGCCTCTCCACAAGGACATATGCCCCATGTCATATCTGCCAGCCTTGTGCAGATGGTTCTATACCCTAGGGCACTAGAAGCGTATGTTTAATCCTGCTGGAAACTGTAGAGCTATTTGGCTCATTTTGAAAGGGACATCTTATTTAGTCATCTGAATCCCCCTTTAGAGTCCATTAGCTGTATTGACTTGATCTCCACTCACTGTAATGGAAGCATGACATGTAGGCATGACATTTAAGTGCCTACAAGCAGGAACTGACTGTCCCACATCCCTCCCCAAAGAGTTCAGTGTTCAAATGTAAAGACTCAATAAGAGGCATGTGAAAACATGGACCTAAAAAGCTTCGCTGAGCCTCTCAGCAGGTTAGTGTTCCAGTTTCACTTCAGTTAGCAATCCTTTAAATCATTTTAGCATCAACAATAACACTCAGGAAACAGGTTGTTTCAGCAGATGTGGTTGATTTATGGGCAAAGTTAAAGTCTAACAAATCTTCCAGCGGCTATTTTTTTTGATCTGGTTCACAGAATGTTCGCTATTCTTTAATGAAATTAGCATCTCTACTTTAGATTTAAATTATACAGGTTTAACAACTCATAACAACAAACAGACAAAAAACCCATGAAGAACTCTACACAGCTCTACAGAAGATTGGTTCCTGCCAAATTCAGGAGCCTGACAGCCGCAGCCGCTCAGTCTAAGCTGACAGGCTCTGCCGCTCAGCAGACTTTGGCAGCATAAAGTTCCTACCGCAGAGCTCAGGTTCATGGTTTCCAGAGGGGATGCAGATAACCATGCAACTGTTGGCACTCATCTATGCAGATGTTACTTGGCAATCTCCCATTCTGCTCACAAAGAGAACAAATCAAATATGCCTGAAAAATATTTAAACTATGTTTATAAGTACTTCTTGCACAAATAAATATTTTGAAGAGTAAAGGGAAAGCACTGCTGGCAATCTGTAGGGTCTTTTCTGGTCCATGATTTTCAACATATTCAGAAGTGATCTGAAAATGGAGTTAGGAGTGAGGAGGCAAAGCCTTAGCAGTGGTCTTTGAGCTATGTTGCAAGTATGCCCATGCCTGGCCATGCACCACACTGGTCTGGACACAGACCGTGATACACGAAGTTGACTCCCTGGCTTGACCCTGGAGCTTGGATCACCACAGACTTATGTGTCTGGCAATCACTGGCATGTGGCTGAGCTAGGTGACCACCACGGGGCCTGCTCTGCTCGCCCTGCTCAGGTACCGTGGGACCGTGCCTGTCCCTGCCTGCCTCGCTGCCAGCCGGCACTCCCGGCTCTCCTCTCTTTGCAGAGCAGCCCTGCTCCTCCCAACAGTGCATTACCTCATGTGACAAAGGATTTCCTGCGAAGGCTGTAGGATAACTGTCTCAGCAATAAAACAGCAATTAAAATTCAATGTAAATAAAGGTGAAATTATGTACACGGGGAACAACCATCCCAACTTTCTATGTACCAAAGAAGCGCTCCGAGTTGATTTTTACAACCCATAAAATCTGAGTGATATGAAGAGACAGTTTCTATTCTAGGATTCTTATTAAGACATTCACTATCTAGTTAGAAATTATCCTGTGGGGGATAAATAGGAGCAACTAGAAGTAAAAGCAACTAAAAGAAAAAGCAACTAAAAGTAAAAGCAACTAAAAGTGAAAGCGACAAAAGCCCCAGTGCTATTGCTGTATACCATTATGTTGTATATGTGTATGTCGTCCAGCTGGATGGCTACATGTAAAGCTTTAATAGCAACAGTACTCAGCTTTCTACCACCCAGACTGTAAGTCTGTGAAGATTTATACTGCATGTCAGTCAGTAAAGTCCAAAGCAAGCCTTCTATGCTCTGGCTTTCCTTGTCTGGCACAGAAGAAAATTCATTCGCATCAACCTATACCAGTCAGTTTGGGTTTTCCATACCATCCGGCCCCTCAACAGCCGTGTGACATCAGGAAATAGTAGGACCTTCACTGCACAGAAAGGTAAAGAAAGGCAAGAACACCCGAGTAGCTTAGCTTCTCTTAGAAGAAGACCCAGAACACTTGCATCCCTTTAAACACAGCAACTCAAATACTGCAAAAAGATGAAATCCAGTCCTCGCTGGAGTTTTACATTTACAGAATGTCCACAAGGCTTAGGTTTCACTCTGCAATACTTCAGATGTGGCAAGCAGGTAGCTCCTTCTAGGGATGAACAGAACTGTAAGAAGGACATGTAATCACGCTGAGTGTTCGCAGAAGCACACCATGGCAAGAATGTGTCCCTTCGCTGGACATTACCTCTGTGCTGGGGGTAGTATTGATGAGTTCAGAGAAAAACACATATGAATTCAAAATTGGAGTGACAAAAAGCTTCTGTTCTTCCTACCATTTATTATTGTTACTGTGTTTTATTGTTACTGTGTTTTATTGTAAATCTGTGCCTACTGTTTGTTGTGCCATAAAAATTAGCATAATACATATCAGCATATATTGCATATTATGCTATTGAATGAGATTAAAAGTTAACCTAGAAGACAGGTCTTGCTTAAAAAACAAGTGCTTGAAAAGGAACTAAAGAACAGAGCAGAAAACCCAGGACACACAGTGAGAGATTTCAGTTTAAGTTTACGAAAAAGGAAGAGGCATGTGAGTTGCTTTTTATTTTCTCCTAGAGGAGAAGAAAAAGATTTAGTTTTTCCTAATGTGGCATTGTTTTAAACAGTGCAGCATGTGTGAACTTGGTGGACTGAGAATCCAGATCAATAGCTTTAACTTACTTAGAACAGTTTTTGTGTGCATGTTTTGCTTTGGTTTCCCTTCAGTCACCTTTTGAAAGCAATAACAACCAAAACCGCCCATTCATCACCTTCTCTTTGATCCTCGCTCCTGATAGCATCTATTTTGCATTTTCATTCTAATCACTCCACCCCATTCCTTGCAGTCATATTAACGAGAAACTTCCTGTTCGTGGATGCCTTTCTGCAACGAATCCAATTACTGCGGCTCCAGGGAGGGGTTCAATGGGCAGCGAATGCAACAGGGAAGACAGATTGGTGTCACAGATAGATTTTTAAAAGCTGTTCACAGTCCTCAAGGTTGTGAGGCAGACAAGGCAACGGCTACAGGTCAGAATAGGTAACTGCATTTGTTTTAGGCCCTAAAAAATCCTTGTATAGGATGAACAGATTTTGTGCCAGTTCTTGGCCAGTATGGACTGGAAAAATACGCTTTGCCAACCAAAGAACTTGGAGATATACTTACTGTAATTCATAAAGGATGTAAGGATCAATTCAAATTTCAAAAACTGTGGTGAAAAATAAGGTGTTAAAAAACATGCTCTTTTTAGAAAAACAGAAAAGCCTTTATAAATCCCGTGACGGGCATAGTTAATTGTATCTTTTAAAGGGATTACAGACTAACCATATCATGAACTATCAGATTAACTCTCTACATGCTGATTTTTTGTGCAAGACATTTATCTGAAGCGTTCAGGCAAATGGCTCCGAGCAGACCTTGTCTCAAACCCTGCTTCCCAACACCATGGTGGGGTGCGTAAGTCCAGCACATTTCCCTGACCCTTCAACAGCTGGGCAGTGTGCTGCAGGGGAGCGTGGAGGCACCAGGATGCCCAGCGAGTCCTCTGAGGTTCTTACAGCTGCCAGGAGGAGGCTGTACTCACAGTGTTAAAACTCTTGTGAACCGGTAAGCTGCAGATTTTGAAGGGTCCTTGCTGTAAATTTATCACCATTTCCGTTGTCTTTAGCAGCTTAAATGTGCAAGAAGCATCCGCAGCGTATTGCTTTTGAAGTATCTCAATGGTCTCAGCTGACATTCCTGTGTTGGATTCAGATTTTACTGGATAGATGGAAGCTGCCCTGGAAACCTTGAAGCTTGATTTTCTTTCATATTCTGTGGTCTAGGATCAACATTAACAGGGTGTAAATTTTGCTCCAATAGTGGTTTAAAATTACTGAAAAGTAACTGTCTTGGATTTACTTCATGACTTTCTTCAGCAGTAGCAGACTGTTATCTGAACATAAGCTCACAGTTTACTACCCTGATCACTTAACCACATCATTTCACCTCTGCAGCATGTAAATAAAGAAACAATAAAAGGAGGAAGAGCAGATTATGGCGAGAGAGGAACAAAATCCGTAAGGATTTGAGACTTTCATTGTACTATCATAATGTAGCCTTTAAAAGTAAGTTGGGAAAGTACTTTACAGACTGGATATTCTCCAAATGTAGACGGCTCCTATCAACAGCTATCAAGATATCAGTATTAAAGTAGTTTCTCATATAGAATTCAACATTAACAGTTTTTCAGTGAAGAGTGTAGACACAGAACCTGTGCATTTACATGCCTTTAGAGACCTTTCTTCTGACTCAAGGCCTGATTTTGCAACGTATGAGGAGATGAGAACTGATGACATATAAGTTCCCTTCTTCTCCTGAGATTCAAAATAAACAAAACTAACTTTTGCTTAGATAGTGAAAACCAATCCTTCAAAACCAATGGCGTATGCTAGTTTGTTTTTAAATAATTTTACAAGTATTTATGCACTTATTCGGTAATTTGTCATTTTGGTCTTCCAAGAGCTTCTAATTAAAGCAAAAAAGTTGCACTGCAATTTCTAAGATAGCACTGTGTGTTTTTGCCTTGTTGCCACTTATAATATCCATAGCATAGCTACGTACAAGGATGTGTAGATTGTCATATAGCAGATCTACAGCTGTTGAAGTGACATCATTCACAAATGTTTTAATGGATACCACATCTAATGAGATGAACTGGTGTTATCAGTCTTCTGCAAAGGCTTCTACATGTAATGGTGACAGAGAAACAAACACTTCCCACAGATACACATAAAAAGTACCAAAAAAGAACCTACCAGCAGTTTGTCCCAAAGAACACTGAATAAAGATATTCAAAACATCTAGAAATCCGGCATTACAGTACAATCATATGCAGTTCCACTGGAAATACAGGGTGCATCTTTTTATCAGGAAGACAACTTAGGAGGAGTGGGTGGAAAATAGCAATAATATCCAGGGGTCCGAAGAACAGACAAAAGATAAGAAAAATCCTCAATGGCTCCGTTGCCTTGTACTTTGAACAATAGTTTATGTTATCACCACATGAACATAATACACTAGTATAGTTACTAACAATGCCTCCAATTTATAATCACTTTGCACTGGAGCAAGATCTTATTTCATAAAGTCACTAACAAATTATTGATATTAAGTCTATGCTTACGTGGATCCCCATTTAACAAAGTTACTCAGCCAGTTTGCAAATACGTCAGTGTATATAAACTGTGTTTACCCTTAACTCAAGGAGCTAGACAGTATTCAGGACTATTTTGTTGGATCATTTTCACTGGTAGAAAAATATCTGTTCCCTCTCTGCATACCCTGGTTGTGCAAATCATCTGCCTGAAGTTCTACTTCCTAACAACTGTAACAACACACGACAGCAGGAGGGGAACTTCCACATTCTAAAGCCTAGCTCTGCTTCCAGAGAGGTCTGAGTTCAGAATTTCTGACCCATGTACAATTACAAGTACTGGATTTTACTGTTTGTTTTATTCCTGTAGTGGAATACAGGCATGAACACAAATTCGATGTTTACTGTTTTCTGTTAAATGAGAATTTTATAATTCTGTGGCAGTGATAATAGAGAATTATATGCCATTAAGTAATGGGAATTAAAAATCCAATAGAAGATTTGAAGGTTGTAAGCCAGTGACTGAGACCTACTCCTCCTTTTGGGTGCCCCTTCAGGCCACAGTACTAGTGCTCTGCAATGCTCCTTCGAATTCCAGGGTGCTTTCATGCATGCACACAGTCTGATTCTCATGCAAAAAAATCAAAATTCTTCCCTTTTGCCGTTCCAGAAGTCACTCTGGTTTTATCATCAGCTAGAGTGGAGCTGAAGCCTCCTACAACTAGGTCAATAATATTTTAGCATCATGACACAAACCAATGACCTCGTCAAAAGTATTCTCTCAGTTCTAAGTTATTCCAAATATGTTGCTGTGACCACTTCGCACTAGCAGGCTTTGTCAGGTTAGGCATTCCCTCTCTGTGCAAGTGGTCTGCGAGACTCCACAGCTGCCTCATCATCCTTTTCATCAGTTTCTCCTACACTCCCTCCTCATCATCAATACTGGTGATCATTGGGTCTGGATGCTGCGGTTCTAATTGAACACTTTGCTTTAACTTCAGACTCTTACCTCAAACTTTTCCTAATCTTTCACTCAGTCTCTCCACTGGGCATTTGCCTTCCTCAGAGCCTGTTTTGTTCCACCCTCGGCCCATGCTGTTGCTTCCACTGTCTCGTGCACAAGCAAGGTATCACCACAGCCCACGCTGGAGCCAAAATCAGGTTTCCCAGGTAAGAAGGTCATTTGCTAGGTCCTTTCCTGGTTTCCTCTTTTATCATTTTCTGGGCACACAGCCAGGTTATGAGCATTTTGCCAGCGCACATGCCAGCACGCACCGCACCCTGGATCTCCTGTCTTAGTGCCTACCTCACCCCTGGAGCTGTGCCTGAGGCCGCACCCCTGGCTGCACCCCTGCAGTGGAGCTGGTCCCAGCCCAAACCCCTCTGCGCCGGCCCCACCTGGGAAGCCGTGCCCAGGCGCGGCTGCTCCCCACACCCTTGGCCTCGTGCTTCCCCACTGGCTTCCTCCGCATGTTTACCCAGCCTTGGAACCCGGCCTGAGTCCTTCAAGCTGTAGTGCTTCGTGCCTTGAAATTTGAATGCAGACGAAACATATACACAAGTACAATTCTAATTTCTTCCGTTTGAGAAAAGGAGAGAACGTGGGCTGTAACAGTATGCTTCTCCCCCAGATAAGCATCAATCATACATCCAACGTGTTATCCATTCTTAATTGATTTGTAGGTTGACATAGTGATATGCCATCCCCAGACGCATCAGGCTCCTCTGCAGGTACATCTTCCAGCACAGCACTTCCTCTCCTCTCCTGATGACTTTTGCTGCAGCAGCAGCAGAACATGATCGGCATTTGCACTGGGTCTGGCTGCGGTGGAGTTAACTTCCTTCACAGCAGCCCATATCCTGCTGTGCTTTGCATTTGGGACTAAAAAAGTGTTGATAACACACCAGTGTTTCAGATGGTGCTGTGCAGTGTTTGCACAGCATCAGGGGTTGTTTTTTTTTCTTTTCCTCACTCGGCCCCACCAGCGAGTAGGCTGGGGGTGCGCAAGAAGCTGGGAGGGGACACAGCCAGGACAGCCGACCCAGAGAGGTGTTCCATGCCGTGTGGCATTGTGCTCAGCACTAAAACCTCGGGGAAAGGAGGAGGAAAGGAGGATGTTTGTGTTTAAAGCATTTGTCTTCCCAAGTAACCGGTACGCGTGCTGAGGTCCTGCTTCCCAGGAAGTGGCTGGGCGTCTGCCTGCTGATAGGAAGTAGTGATTTAATTCTTTATTTTGCTTTGCTTGCACCTGCATCTTTGCTTCACCTGTTAAAATGTCCTTATTTCAACACATGAGTTTTCAGCTTTTGCTGTTCCAAGTCTCTCCCCCATCCCTCTTCGGGGGGAGTGCGCAAGAGACTGGGTGGGGTCTCAGCTGCTGGCCAATGTCAGCCCCCCCCAGCATCCAAACTATCTTTTCATTACGCTGAGTTAATACAGACCTGTACTTTGTCACCAGGGCTGATGGCAAACAGGTACAAGTGTCACCATCAGGGCATGGAGGAAGAACTGGTTTTGCTCCTGATCTTGAATGAGGAGGTGTTCGAATGAAAAAGTATTTTTGCTACTCTGACCTGATCATCTGTGACAAGGGTTAATTGCAAAGGCAGAGAATTATTTCTGCCTCCTTTCTGAGCATTTTCTGCCAAGCATCACAGTGCCAAGGAAATTAAGGAGAGAGCGAAAATTTTTGTTGTTCTGGGTAGCAGGATTCAGCCCGTCCTTAGAAACGTAAACTGTTTTTTTGTTACTATTCCTCCCATCCCCATCCCCAGTACAACATGTCCAGCTGCTAACAGCATCATGATTTTTAAGATTATACAAAAAGTATCTACCATCACCAGAGGCTGCCATACAGGGGAGAGAAGTTAAGGGTGATAGGCAGCTCCTAACTCCCTCCACATTAATTATTTTTCCAGCTGGGAGGCCTACTACTGCTTCCACTGCTGCTGGCAGCTGCTGCTATTGCCGAGTAATGGTGTGTCACCCAGGTAATGCAACATGTTGCTTTTCAGTGTGCTAAAACGCTTAGGTAGTCAGTCCTACCAGATTAAGGTAGTCAGTCTTACCGGTGCCATTTTCTATTTCCTGGGGCAGCAACTGATCTCAAAACCAGGTTGTCAGGTACACCAGCACCACTGCGTAAGGATCCCTATAATGCAATAGGACTGGTATCAAAGGACCTGCAGGGTAGGCAAGTCCTTGCAAATTAGCCTGTGACAGCGTATCCATGCTACACGTGGCACAAAATCATTGTTGTGCAATTTTACTAATTTGGTAATGACTGTTGCCATGCTGATCATGTGGCAACATTTCCACCATCAAGTCCAGCAGAGTAGATGAACACGATTATTTACCGAACACACAAATCTCAGATAAATCTCAGCCATTACTAAGACTTTGCCACCTGGGTTCTGTATTGTTCGTTTGCTCTTAAGAAAGAGGCTTTTATGTAGTTCATGTGAGCTTGTAAATAAAACAAGAAGCTAAAACTGGGCAAGTTACTTTAACAGCTCTTGTGCCATCAAAATGTTTTTACTAGGACTTCTGTGCTAGCAACTAAGAAAGTGAAACTCATCCTATCTTTATAGTGTTATAAAACTTGTGTGTAATGCTTTCATCTGATGAAATAGACCCATATAAGCTAAAATTTATGGATGGTATTACAGGAAAATGAGATCATATGTAAATTCTTCGGCACGTCACCATGCCAACAGTTACCAGAAAATGTGGATTATTGATTCAATTTCTGGTTTTCGTTATTCCTCATAAAAGCCCTAAGTAACAGATTGCCTATCACTGTCACTTTGAATGCACACAAACTTCATCTTTCTTTCTGTATGAAATATAAAGTCTGCAAGGTTAATTAACAAAGTGATAATCTGCAGGAAAACTACTAATGTAGTTAATTCAGTTGGTACAGGAAAGACTTCTTAATTCTGCATCCCTTCAGGACCTAGAGTTTCAGTTAGTCTACACCAAATTTTCTTAAATACAGGTTGACATGATTAGAACAATTCAAGCACAGACTTAGCCGGGAGGAGAGCACCAAAGGTGCTGAACTTACCCTACTAGCATTAGATGCTATCATCTTCAGTACTCCCCATTAAAATCCTCTGCAGAGCCCACAGTTCTCCCTTACGCACTTACACAGACCGACTGTTCACAAGGGGCTGGATGTAGTGCTGCAATAAAAGGTAGCCAGGATGTTGAGTGGGTGAAAGCTAGAAATGGCACAGCACAGCTAGTCAACAGGAGAACTGGTTGGTTAGTAAAACTCTCATGCCACAAGAATGGGGTAGGGAGAATAAACATAAAAGCATTTGATTTTGCATCATTGTTTGTTTCTAACCTCTCGAAGATGCTTATATTTCCCTGTCTAGTTAAATCCTCTTCTTTTACTGCCAGGTGCACCGGAGAGAGTCCTTTGCCTCCAGCCACTCCCATACTGATCCAGTTCTTCTAATTTAATCCTGCTACTAGTATGCAGAGTAGCTACTTCAGTTTTTAATATGTTTGAAAGAATCCTTCCAAGCTGACCTCTTTTGCCTTTGGACTAGGGTTGTCAAACAGGGGTTGGCTGGAGAACCTGTAAGGTACAGATCTCAGCGCAGAGCCAAGAAAAGACAGGCTTCTCCCTCACACTGCTCACACAGCTCCTGGGAATGTTCTGGCTTCAGAATCTCAAACCTGTATTACTCTAAAGGAGATTTTCAGATACAAATAGAAACTAAATTAGACAATAGAGGTTTAGAGTTTAACTCTAGAGTTTGGCAATCTCACTCAGATGCCAACTGCTTCAACACAATTCCCTCTCTCCCCTCCTTCAAGACATCTGTACCAGTTGCACATGCAAATCAATGAACTGTGAAGCCAGCTAGATATTTAGCACAAATTCAGCAAGGAATACAAATATTTGGCTATGTCTTTCCCATTAGTGCAAGCAGAGGCTCCTGGCTACATGTCACGGTCACAGTCATGTAAGTGCCTGCCCACTGTTTCCTCAGTTCCCCACACTGAGATCAGGACTGGATTACGCCCGGGCTACACAGTGTATCTTCACTGGTTTCATTTAGATAGCTGTTCATTTTCATCAGCTACACTAGGCCCCAAAAGTTTTTATCAGATTTTCCGACTACAGCTCCATTGTACTTGTTGTATGAATAGTATTACTTGCCTACTGTTATCTGGGGTCCAGCACTGAGGAGGTTGCAAAAGTGACAATGCAAAGCAAGTTTCAGAGTCATCACTTAAACAGAGCAATAACATCCTTCTGGACTTTGTTTAATATATTACACATATTAATTAAAGGGCAAATCATCCTGTGTAAGGAAACAATATCTGTACTTTCTGGTGTTGCTTGAATTAGAATTATTAAATACATTTATCACTAAAGATTTATCTATACAACTCACATATTTATTTTAAAAGATGGAAGGAAAAACAATAATTTACAAAATCCCTGTTCAAAGTATAACCTGTATTTATAGAATATCCTTTCTCATTAAGCATTGGGTATCCATTTCTCATTTAATTTAGTTAAGTATCCTTGATGAGAGAGTAAACAAAAATAATTGACAAGGTTCATTAAATTCCTCTTAAAACATACAGCTATTGACTTCAATGGGAGTTGAATCAAATCCTAAATTAAGAGCTGAATTGCTCAGGATTAAAACAACTTGTTTTAAAGCCTGGGGACAGTTTGTTCATTTTTATACTGTATTGGCGTTCTTCTTTTATTAAGTGTACAAACAGGTGGGATGGGATTCCTCTCACCTAACTTTAGACATGTACAGTGTACACTTCTGAGCTAGTCATGCCAGACTCCCTTTTATTCAGCGGAGAAAAGGAGCCTCTTTTAAGGCATGATTCATCTGACCTATTTTAGATGTCTACTTCAGAATGAGATAAATTGTGTACTATAAGCATTTGGTTTTCTTCATTGAAAATAAAGGTAATTAGGTAAACTCATTTAAAGGGAGCTGTCTACACTACAAGTGTTTACATTTAGTAAAATGAATACTTTCTGTGGCAGGTGAAGATATTTAGACTCATTGTCAAACAGTCAATGTATGTAGAAGAGGATTAGCTAGCGAGTTGAACTGAAGCATAAATGTGTCTTTCACCTGATCTTCCAGGGTGAACTTGCTTGGTATAAACAAAGTGAGGGTAAAATATTTTTTAAGTCTATAGTATTCTTCATGTTTGTTCTTCTGACATACTATATTCATAGCTGACCAACATCAACAGCCACTGATATTTAAAAGAAAAATGTGAATGGGCTA
>Ga0181612_163461_pt1 | contig 15894 bp, 14 predicted proteins | sample HoacroProtozoa21_FD_119630 | JGI IMG/M metagenome (GOLD analysis project Ga0181612, IMG submission 119630) | Hoatzin crop microbial communities from Cojedes, Venezuel. Combined Assembly of Gp0051906, Gp0051904, Gp0051908
AACAAGTAAAGTTATCCCAACTTTATGATTATCCCAACTTTTCATTCCAATGCGTTGACTTACAATATACACTCTACAAAAAAGTTGTGATAATGATTTTGAAATATTACTTGAAATCACAATCAATAGGGCCTAATAACAGGGGATCTTTCATATCTAATAGGCTATAACGATGTGTTTCAAACTTAATCGTGTAAAAATATTATCCCAACTTATGATGGCAAGCCATGCTAAATATCAAATCATTAATCGAGAAAGTTCGGATAATAGAAAAGTTCGGATAACCTATTTTTTCAATGGTTGCATTTTGCGCATTGGGCGGGTAATAACGGTGTAACAGATCTGAAACACCATCATAAGTCTAATCATTAAACTGCTATCAAATACAATGAAAAGAATTATCGCTACAATCTGCATTGTCCTTCTCACCCTTTCACTGTCCTACGCCCAGAGGCCTGTACGCTTTTCTCCCAATGCGCACTTCAATCCTTCACACTCGGAGAATCTTGTGGGTAGGGGCTACAGTCAGTACGCAACCCCCAGCAAGAACGCGCAGAAGGCGTATCTTGCAGACAACCGTCCCACCGGAGACGAAGGCTGGAACTACCGCTTCCTCCAAGGTAGCTGGGCTCCCGAAGCGCAGTTCATATGCCTTGACGCAGGAATCAATGTATGGAACGCATGGCTTGTCGGTTTGGGAGTAGACGCCGGCCCCTGGGGTGCGATAAAGTACAGGTTCAAGTCTGAAGGAGAGCCTATGGACCTGAATGGAGCCATCAGGATTGACGTAGGATACGCCATTGACAAGGCTCTTGACCTTAACAAGATAGAACTGAGGGTTATGGGAACCATAGGATGTTTTTTCAAGAAGTATGTATCGCAGGAAGCTGACATATCCTCTGTTGAGGAAACTGTCACTCAAGCTAGCGGCATGACCTACAACTACGGCATCAAGGCTGCAATAGGCATCGAGAGCCTCTCTGTTTGCGCCGGCTACACAAGGGCCCTTGGATTCGAGATAGGATTCGGAGTCAACTTCTAGACTCTCCTATCTGCCAGGTATCAGGTCTTCTTTCTGCAGTAGCGCCGAATCCCAAAATGAGACGATTATCCGCATCTATGACGACCGGGCTTTATATCCCTCCCGCCAATTCATCTGCGAATGGTCTCTTATGCCCCTGAGTCCCTTGGGCACATAAAACCATATTTGTCGAGATGTACCGGAAGGGCTTCTACTGCTATCAGTGGCAGACCCGCACTCCAGGCACAGACCGGATATGGACACAGAATTCAACCTGACAAGCAACAGCCCATTTTCGACATTAGTCGGTATAGAAACTATGAAAGAAAAAAAAGACAGTCTAAGAACAAAAAATAAGGTGTTTTCCTTCAAATGCGACAGTCTTCATTCGCTACCATGTCCAGAGCAGATTAAGAGCTACCTGGACCAGTACGTGGTAGGCCAGGATTCTGCGAAGGAGACACTATCTGTCGCTGCGTACAACCATTACAAGAGAGTACTCGCAGCCTCGGAAAATCTAAGCAAGTGCGGCATGCCAGCGGACCTTGCAGATGTGGAACTGGACAAGTCCAACGTCCTTCTTATTGGCGGTACCGGAACTGGGAAGACGCTTATGCTGAAGACGCTTGCAAAGATGCTGGGAGTCCCGTTTTTCATGGCGGATGCAACCAGGCTCACCGAGTCCGGCTATGTGGGAGATGATGTTGAGAGCATCCTTACAGGCGCACTCAGGAAATACTCATACGATGTGAAAGCAGTTGAGAAGGCGATCATCTGCATAGACGAAATCGACAAGATAGCCTGCAGGGGGACCGGGACGTCCCTGACTCGTGACGTAGGTGGCGAAGGAGTGCAGCAGGCCCTCCTGAAGATTATCGAAGGGTCGGTCGTGGGAGTTCCTCCGAACGGCGGCAGGAAGCACCCAGAGCAGCCGCTTATCTATGTCGACACGTCGAACATACTTTTCGTAGCCATGGGTGCGTTCCCCGGGATCCATGACATGGTAAGGAAGCGAACAGCGCATTCTTCCGTCGGCTATGGGGCGCAGTGCGACTCCAGAAGCTCCGATGACCTTATCCGCGAGGTGACTCCGGCGGACTTGAAGGAATTCGGGCTCATCTCTGAATTCATAGGCAGGTTCCCTGTGATAGCCAGCACAAACAGCCTTGGGGAGGGTGACCTTATCCGCATACTGAAGGAGCCACGGAACAACGTAGTCATGCAATACAGAAAGCTATTGGCAATGGACCGTGTGTCTCTTGAGTTCACCGATGACGCCCTGATTCAGATTGCAAGGATATGCCTCCGTCTTGAAACTGGTGCCAGGGGGCTCAGGAGCATAGTGGAAAAAGTGCTGGGAAAAGTCATGTTCCAATGCGCTGAGATGAGGGGCAACACCTTTGTCGTTGACGGAGACTATGTGTGTTCTTCCTACTATGGCAGCAGAGCCGTGTAGGAACTAGTCTACTGTACGATCAGTTGCAGGCAATGTGCTCAATAAAAACATATATCGAGGATATGGCAGATGACAGGAACCCCAATGGAGTGGGTAAGGACTTTGAAATCACCGAACGCGAGTACGAGGCCTTGAAGGAAAGAGGTCTGGTATGGCGCAAGTTCGACAGCTATGAAAGCTATCTTGACGAAGATGAGGACGAACTAATGGAATATCTATGCATCATCCCCGAAAAGACCGGCCTTTCGATGAAGATTTACGTGGATGACGGATGGGCTTACAAGCGCCATGACCATCCCATTTGGCTCTACATTAGAAACGGGTACTCGTCTGATGCTCCGATTCTGCCGGTTATTGTGAGCGATGAACCTTGCATTCCGCTGAGGCGGTTCCGCCTGGAAGTATCTGAGCAGGATCTGGAGATGGTATACGGTTTCATCTTGGGAAACTACGCTAACCTAGTGCGTCTTGCTTGTGACAGGATCATCAACGTAGACTTTCTGAAAGTTGTCAGGGATGGTCGGAAGTGAGCCTGAAGGGGACACATAACATCCTCCCACCTGCATAGCAATGCCGGAGATGTATGCGTGAAGAGCTTGGCGCTACTTGTTGCTAGAGAATTTCTGCATCCATTTGAACCGTAACTTCTTGATTCTGTAGAGCATATCCTCCTATTCCCGTGGACGATGTGGATGGGGAAATGTTCGTTTCGGCAAGGATAAAGGTGTAGTTTTGTCTTTTCTGCTGTTTAATTTAAATTTAAGACTATGATTAGGAACGTAGCCCCAGAAGACATAGGGAAACTATCTGAACTGTTTGGGAAGCTATTCAAAGAGAATGAAATCGACTATGAGTTGTCAATGCTTGATGAGGCGGATGGGGACTTCTTCTCGGTCTTCCTTGTTGGAGTATTGCGAGTGCCTGAGGAGTTGGAAGATTTCAACACCGAAGTTTACTTTCACGAAGTGTTAGGAGTTTATACGAAGGATATCAACGATGAATCTCTGGAACACGTCTTCTACGAATCTATAGCAGCAGCTAAAAATATGGTAATGTACTGGATGCCCTGGAGTGAAGAATATGCGGAAATGCTAGCGCCTGCGTTTGTTGAAGAGACTTATAACGGTGTAAGGATTTTATATTATATATTAATGTCAAAACTCAAATCAAAATACAAGGGTTGATCTGCACCCATCTTTCCTGCGTCTACGGGCGAGATGTAATAGCGGAGGCCCTAGCGAAGGGAATTCCAGCAATGGAGTACTGGGAGAAGGAAGTGGAATTCGATTCAAGGGGAGCGACTTGACGGGAATACACCCTTAGATGTGAAAGACCTCAGCTGGAGTGATCCGACCGGGACTCACATATGCAGTATGTTTGAGACGGGTACTGTCCATTCAAGTATGGCACCTATTTACCACTTGACCGAATGGATGATTTTGCATTGATAAAACTTATATCTCCACATACGGAACATCCCCTACTCCATGACCTGGAATAGGGGATTGTTTCATCAAGACTTGTGTCTTGCCTACGTCTTACTGTTGAGTGAGCTGGATGCGTACCTAATGTTTACATATAAAGATCCTAATAACACAAATAGAGCTCGTTCCCACGCCTTCTCCTTTCGTTTAAAGTGCAAGGGAGAGGATTTATGTAACATTCGAACTGAATATCGCATGTGAAACGCCTTTCGATTTGCTTTACGTCGTTCTGATGGCAGCTTTTCCAAGTGGCAAAGCCTTTATCACTTATCGGGAAGTTCTTCTTACGGCAGTATGTCTTGTATTCGCCCATCAATGTCGCATCTATTTCCTTTTGAACATCTTCTTTCCCTTTCAGTAATGTGAAATACGTTTGTAGGGGGTCGTTTTTGAGAACATCCATACTCTCTGTCCTATTGACTTCCATTTCGCACCCATCAACATATATCGGTGCTTTCCCTGGGGCTTTGACCAAGACACAATCCTGTCCATATTTTCCACACCATTTTATGGCACAACCGAGTAATGCAGTAAAATCCGTACTATTGCCTTTCGCATCATAATTGAATATCATAAAGGCTGCTTCATAATCTCCATCTTCCTTGCTATCCGGGGAACGATAGCCGCCATAAACTGGGATGAATGAGAACCCACATGATTTTATGTCTTCTATCAGGTCTTTCGTTTCCTTATCATTCTCTTCCTGAGACCTTTCAGGGCGTGAAGCACTGACTATTACAAAGCCATTCTCGCCATGCTTTTGAATGATTCTGTCCAAGTTGATGTATTCATCGAGACGTATCGGTTTGCATTTGTTCGAAGTTATACCATAGAATCTTGCCATTACATCTTCTTTGGCATTTTCACAGGGGACCATCCTGCGCCAAACTTCTTCATGCAATGCTTTCTTTTCTTTTTCCCTCCTGGTAATTTCTTCGTATTCAGTCATGACACGTTCCTTTACGAATCTCCTCATTCCTTCCTCATTGAGAATCTTCCACATTAGATAACTTTAAATTAATTTTTCCAAGCATACATAGCTATAAGCGCCTGCGCCTGTATTATTATAGACAGTGAATGAATGAGTTATTTGTGTATTTGTTAACGTTAATGTTCTTGTAGTGTATGGATGCACTAAAGGAATATAGCCTTTCCGTATTCCTGGAGCAAAATCATGGATATCTTTAACGAAGAAACGTATTCTTCGTGATATCGCATTGACATCCTCATCGACATCTGTAAGCCATGCCTCATAAAATTGCAAGCAACGATTCAGAAGAACTGTTGAAACTGTCATTTCATACCCACATCCTTGTGAGCCTTATCCAGAAATTCATCAAGAGTCATAGCGCCCAAATCGCGGAGAAATTCGTCAATATCATCGACTATTCCCGTGATGTCAACGATGCTTTCTTCTCTTGCTTTTTGCAAATCTTCATCTGTCTCACATACAATATGCTTCCTTTTTTTGAGTTCTTCTCTGAACTGTTCGGGAGACAATTTAGCATCAGATACTAAAATCCTAAGTTTCTCTTCATTGGTCATGACTATGAATATTGTGATTAAACTGCGCTTGATTCAAAGGTACTTTTTCTCGACCAAACTCTCAACCTCCTTTCCCGTCCACACCATCCACAGAACGTACGGGCTGCGCTGTAGGGCATATCCTCCTATTCACGTGGACGATGTGGATGGAAAATTAATTGGGTGTTTGGCTGATTCCTAGTAACTTTATATTTAGGAGACAGAACATCCTACCATAGGATTCCGATGTCGGTACGACTTAAATATTCATAAGCATAATCAATACGGAATTATGGTAACAAGATGGTTGTATCAAAAAATCGGGCATTTACACGGTATATTTGCGTCAAAGCATCTGTACAACCATTAAGCCGTCTTCGGAACGTAAAAACACGTCAAAGAAAGCCAGGAATGGAAAAGACACCGGAAACCATCTTCAGGGAATCCTTTAGCGGAAGTTTCCCGCAGTTCGCAATCAAGCTCTCGGATGACAGGATTCCCGGAGTTGTTGAAGCTGCCTTCGCAGTAATAGACATGTTTGCAAGCGGAGGTGCCTCTGATTCCCTTTGCAGCCTTGTAGGTCGCGGAGTCGAAGGGGACAGCATTGAAGAAGACCTGAAGGCCTGCGGAGTTGATCCGTCAAGAATCGACAAAGACGGAGAAGAAATCAAGGTGAAGCTTGACAAGGCCACCTACATAGTAAGCGGGAAGCCACACAAGACCGGACCCGAGGGACTGTATGTGCTAGATGCTGACAACTTAAGGCACGGATGCACTTTCAGGGCCGGGACATACCGGATGGCAAACCTCGCCCTGTTTGTGGATGAGTTCCTAGTCGATGCGATAAGACAGTGTGAGGAAATCATTCTCGAAAAAGGTGTTGCGACCCAGGTGAGGGAAGTCTCCGAAGCGACCTTGAAGGCAATCCTGGACGATGCGCTTGCAAAGGCGGGCTTTCCTCCAGGGAAATATGCTATTTGCAAAGAGGGACTGACCATATCCGTGAAACTTCGCGGAGGAAGATTGGCCTGCTTCAGCCTTGACAGCCAGGATGCATTGTCACATGTAGAAGACATCGTGTCCGCACTTGATGCCCTGTCAAAGGTACACGTTCTTGTATGCGAACAGGATTTGGGCTAATCTCATCATCTTTTACCGTCATTTTCTCCTTTCAGCGCCCAAATGATTCATATTGACAACATTCCAAATGAAAGTAGGACCAGATAGACATTTTTCAAATCTAGGTGAAGGACAGATTCGCATTCTCGGTTTCTCTTCATGGTGCAGAAGATCCCCTTCTGAAGAAGACTGGAAAGCCTTTCGAGGCCACTTTTCCCTGGGACTTGACTCATTCGAAGACGATGTCACGGTACTGTCTGACCTCGGTCTCTACTCGAACATCGGGGGGACTGCTGCGGCCATAGACTATCTTGTCGTAATGGAGATTGCAGCGTTCTTTCCGCACTGGATAGATGACTACCGGCAGATAAAGCCGATGAAGGACGACTCTCTAGGAAAGAGGATATGGGATGCCTGCGAAGTGTTCCTGTCAAAGGGAGAGACTACCGACTATCCCTTCAAGTCATATATGGCGAGGGGATTCATTGAGGACGAGGCGTACTGGCCCCTCATAAGGGATGAAGCGGAGAAATACGCATGCGTCTCGTATTTCATTGAGAGGAAGCTATCCGACGACTCCCTAACTCTTGGAGACCTTGACGCTCTGGAGAGGTTCATCTCCATGGCTTCCTATTACGATATAACTACATTCGGCGCCTTCAATGTAAGATTCTGCCGATATATGATGACAGGCGCTCCGATCCCGCAGAAGAAGGGCTGCGAGGAAATTTCTCTTGGATACCAGGGGATCGTCAAGCTTCTTGACGGCAGCGTTACCGAGGCTGTCGAATGCTTCGAGCGTTACTTCAAGGGCACGCACAAAATGTACAGATGCCTGAACCCTTTAGTGGAGTACTTCTACTGTATAGCCATACTTAGGTGTGGGGGAAGCCGCAGATGCGCCATAGGTGCGTTCAAAGGCTCTACTCCGTCATCCCTGGCTCCGCTGGTCAGAAAGGCCGGTGGCATGATAAGGGTCCCGCTCCAGGGCGGCGACAACCTGGCGCCCAAGGCTCTTGACCGGCAGCTGGCATTCCTGGTCGGCAGCATATGCCATCATGAAGTCGTTCCGCCGATAAGTATGCCGTCCATTCCTCTGATAAGACTGGAATGTGCTCCGTACATGGACATACCTGATGATGAACTGGACGCGCTTGAGCGCATGTTCCACGCAAAGGGAGCATCATCCTCCATCACGGATGGAAATCAATCTTCACCAGCCGGACTCCTTTCCGGAATTGACCTCAGAGACGGTGAGGTCTCACTATCAGTAGGGAAGCCATCACTGCAGTTCGTCCTGTCCAACGGAAGGATAAAGGTATATAGCAACGCCGCTCCCGGTGGTGAAATGAAAAGCGTGTCCGTCGTCATGGACAGCATATCCACGGCAAGGATAATCACCCTTTCAGAGGGACAGAAGAAATTCCTTCGCAGCGTACTATTAGATGAAGGGTTCCCGGCTTCGCAGAGGGATGAACTCATGGAAATGGCAAGGAAAGTCTCCGACTCCTTCGACGTTGATTTCGACCAGCTGCATAAGATTATCTCCATTCCGGTCATGCCGGCTGACGGAAGGATATTCTGCAGAATAGATCCGCAAAAGAAGTTATCTGCAGGCCGCTACGACCGGTTCACAGTGAGCCTGAATGTCATGCCTGTCCCAGGCTCACCGATAGCCCTATGCCCGGGGCAGAAAAGCGACGAGCTTATCTATGACAGCACCATGGATGTATTCCGCAGAAGGGACATCGACAAGGAGCAACAGCGGTATTCGCGATTCCTGTCCTTCATAGAAGGTCTGCCACTTAAAAGCTCAGATCCCCGACGTGCCTTATTCACAATAGACAGGCTCGAGACTATGCTCTGCGTACTTGAGTTTTTTAATGCATCCAGGGATGACTTCATACCTGTATGGCCCGAAGACAGGATGCTCAGGGTGGCTGGGACAGCAAGCGTTTCACAGTGGGATCTGACACTGGACCGCGAAGGAGGATGGTTCAATGTAGAAGGCAAGGTCTCCATAGGTGACATGGTGATTTCATTGTCAGCACTCGAGGATGCACTGGAAGGGAATCCCAACGGGAACTACATATACCTAGGCGAAGGAGAATATGCCAGGGTTACATCGGCCCTGCGTTCGCAGATTCGACAGCTCAACGGCCTATGCGAGAAAAAGGATGGAGCCTTCATGACTCCACCGTTCCTCGTCGGGGAACTGGCTGCCATATTCTCGGATGTGCCCGACAAGCCGCAGATACACGGAGACGAATTCAATACTATCCTTTCTTCAATGAAGAAGGCATTTTCAGTAGACACGGATGTGCCAAAAGAACTTGATGCCACGCTCAGGGACTATCAGGTGGAGGGGTACAAATGGCTGTGCCGGCTTTACAACTGGGGAGCCGGAGCGTGCCTTGCCGATGATATGGGCCTTGGAAAGACAGTCCAGACAATAGCCCTTCTGCTATACGGGGCAGACAGGGGACCATCACTGGTGGTAGCCCCCACGTCCGTGGTGGAAAACTGGAAAAGCGAGATGGAAAGATTCGCCCCGACCCTGAAGCCTATGGTGCTGAACTCATGCAAAGACAGGGAAAAGGTGATATCCAATGCTGGGAATGGAGACGTCATTCTGTTTACATACGGCATTCTTCAGAGGGATGGAGCCATGCTTTCCAAAAGGGAATGGAACATAATATGCCTTGACGAAGCCCATCAGGTCAAGAACCGGTGGACGAAGACTTCAAGGTCCCTTATGAAGCTCTCTTCCAAGGGTAGGGTAATGTTGACAGGAACTCCTGTGCAGAACAGCCTTGCAGACTTGTGGAACCTGTTTCAGTTCCTTAACCCCGGTCTCCTCGGAGACTTTGACTTTTTCAGGGGAAAGTATCTTGGCGGAGTGGAGCAGCCCCTTTCGCGCAAAAGGCTGCGCGCCCAGACAAGACCCTTCATTCTCAGAAGAACCAAGGACGATGTCCTTCGTGAACTACCCACCAAGACAATCGTGGATATAGATGTCTTTATGGAGGATGGTGAAAGGAAAGTCTACGAGATGCAGCGGGAGATTCTCAGGGTGAAATTCTCGAAACTGAAGCAGGACCACATTCAGAAGGATAAACTTGATGACTACAGGATCAGCTTTTTCGCCGGCTTGACAAAGCTTCGACTCGCGAGCTGCTCCCTTTCCCTGATAGGGGACTGGACCGGATGCGAAAGCAAGACCGACCGTCTTATGCAGCTGCTCTCGGACCCTCAGACAAGGGAAAGCAGCGTCATAATATTCAGCCAGTTCACCAGCTTTCTTGACATCATAAAGGCAAGGCTTAGAAGCGCTGGTATTCCGTTCCTCTACATGGACGGGCAGACTACGCTTCCACGAAGGGGAGAAATTGTGAAGATGTTCCAGGGTGGGGAAGTGAAAGTGTTCCTGCTAAGCCTGAAGGCCGGAGGGCTCGGACTAAACCTGACACGTGCCAGCAAGGTGTTCCTGCTAGATCCCTGGTGGAATCCGGCCGTGGAAGACCAGGCGATAGACAGGGCTTACAGGATCGGCCAGGAAAAGGACGTTACAATATACAGGCTCATCTCAAGGAACACCATAGAGGAGAAGATCCTGAGGATGCAGGAGAGGAAGAGCAAGCTTGCAAAGGACATTCTCTCAGGGACAGGACAGGGAGCATCCCTTACATTTGAGGAGATCCTTGAGCTACTATCATAGATTATGAAATTCCAAGACTGGCCTGGTGAAACGTAAGGGGCTAGGCGATTACCTCTTATGCCCACTTTGTCCATATGATGTCAAATGTCGGAGAATAATTCGTGATTTTGTGCTTGTCTCATAGGAATGGGTGGCTAACTCTCTGATATTTATCATATATCAGAACACATATTAGCTATGAAGATAAGACTGACTGAAAACGGACTGAGAAGAATCGTACGGGATATTGCTGCCGAAACCATCAGTGAAATATTTCCTGAAATGGCGGCTACCGCCAGAATCTACAATTAACGAGCAAATAACGATATCAATAACGGTCATGCCAATTTTACTCTTGTCTTACAAAATAAAAATGCCATGGATAGGTTAGGAAAAGATAAGCATCTTGATAATGTGCTTTTGACACAAGCCATCAATGATGAAATGGGAAGTTTCGAGTTAGCATTCATAAAAGAAGGGAAAGGTGGTAACAATATGCCAATACATTTCTTCTTTACTGATGTACTGTTTTTGGGAAGACGCGATTTCATCATGACTGGGGACGCACTTTTCAACGATGGCAAGGGAGTAGATAGCACTCCTCATAAGTTAAAGATATTTTATGATATCGAAACCAATACATGGTTTTGGATACGCAGTTTTACAGTGAATGATGACACATACGCAAAGGTGATTTCCCCTAAAAGGCTTTCTCTTCCAGAGGGGAATGAAAGCACATTGTTAATGAATGCGCAAAACAAGGCGCGGCTTTTCGCCATTGTAAATAGATTTATTGATGCGGCGAATAGCGATGATGGATTAGCATCAACTAAAGGGACTCATTATATAGTAAAGAAATTAATTTCGCACGATATAAATTGTAAGGAACTATTGGCAGGCCATATTTGGCTAAACGTTTTGAAAGAAGGTGAATTTGAGTGGAACAAAGAAGAAAACAGCAGGCATCAATTTTCAGAGGACATTATCAATAGTAATTTGGTAATAACAATGGAGAATGTCGATGAACCACACGAAGTATATGCTTATTTCTTCTTTGACATAAAACCACTAAAAGATGGGAATAAAGCATATTTCCTCAACAAGGCTATTTTTGATGAAAAACTAACAGATGCTTTTACAGAATATTGCATAGATACGGTATTTGGCCATATTGCTGACAGCGATAATTTGGCTACTGACAGAATATGCATTGGAAGAAATGAATCTTATCCTTTTATCGCAAACAAACATTGATGATACCAAACAGAAAGTGACTATCGAAATCTTGAAAAGGTATCATTTGGCAAAAACGGGAATGGTAGCAGATTAGGATATCGTAAATGTATTTGTTGTATAAAAAATAATTATTTCTATTATTCTATTATAAATAATATAAGTAATAGTCAAGTGACTGCTATCATTCTTAGCCAACAAGTATATATTTCCCAAAAACAGCACTATGGATTCTTTGCATCCTGAATACTGGAGCGGCTTCTTGCTTGATTATCTTCGACTTTACGAAGAAGACAAGGAATGGTATTATGCAGAAATATGGAAACACGGAGAAGATTTTGAAATAATCATTCGCCGCCGTAATGATTATTTTGAGATTATGGTTGGAGATGAATGGCGAGGTTACAAATTTTGGTATGATTTTCCATTCAAAATTGAGGTGGATTCTGAAGGCGAAATCATAAATAAGGATGAAATCGTTGATGGTATATTGAAGAAAACCATTACAATTAAGTCGTCATAAGATGCTCAACCCTTGTATTTTGAATCAAGTCTCGACATTACCATATAGCATAAGAACCTTACACCGTTATAAGTTTCTTCGATAAACCCAGGCTGTACCATTTTTGCGTTTTCTTCAGTCCAAGGCAACCAATACATAATAAGTTTATGTGTGGCTGCTTTGGATTCGTAGAAGACGTGTTCCAAAGATTTATCGTTGAAATCCTTAGTATGGATTCCTAATACTTCATGCCAAAATACTTCATCGTCATAGTCTTCCAGTTTCTCAGGCACTCGCAATGCTCCAACAAGGAAAACCGAGAAGAAGTCCCCATCCACATCATCAAGCATTGAAAGTTCATAATCGATTTCGTCCTCGTTGAATTGCTTGCCAAACAGTTCAGACAGTTTCCCTATGTCCTCTTTGCTGACGTTCCTGATCATAATCTGCTATGCGTTAAAATTGCTATTTTTATCCGAAAATTGAGATAAAAAAGGGTTACTTAGTGGTTACCCATTTTTCTATTGCTAGGAAAAACTTTTCCTGCCTTTTTGAGATTCTGCGCATTTCCTTCATAGTGCGCCAGCGGTGCCTGGTCATCTCTGGGAAGACCTGACCGCTATGATGTCCGTACACCATATTGGAATGGAAATCGCTAGTATCAAAACGCTCATTGTCGGTCATGTCCAATCCGAATCCATAAAAACCGTCATCAGGCTTAGATAAGAGATCGTTCAAAGGTATAAGCCTGTCGCGATGAGCCTGGATCCATTCCATAGATATCCCTGTTTCTTCCGAGAATTCTCTAATTGCACATTCAATTGGGCTCTTGTCTTTTTTCCCAAGAGTCCCTTTGAACATTCCAAAATTCCTGCGCCAGCTATCGGGTCCTATATGGTATCCTTTTGGCGCGCCAGGGATTCCGGTGAAGAACTGAACCTCTCCTGTGTGATAATCAAACCGGAAGGGCAGTATTCCACATTTTATCTCATTCCTGTTGCTAGTGCCGTGATGCCGATATCTACGCTGCTTGTTATATCCATGATTTTGCCTATGTGGATTAGTCTTTTTCTCTTTGTTTATATTATTCTTTGGCATAGTGTGAGTCTATATTACAAAATAGCGAAAGGTATGTATGTTTTATAATAGAAGAGACGCAAACTTCAATGCTTGGAGAGAAATCTCCCCAAGCCAGGCAGTCCTATGGAGTAAGCGAAGGGAATAATCCCTATACAGGCTTTACCCAATATATGATGATATCCTTGGTCCTGTACCAGGAACTCTGGCGACAGAGAGCCTCCTTGGCTTCGCTTTCACTTGCGGAATGGAGCTGGAGGATTCTTTTGCTCTCGGTGTTTTCTACACGGAAGTACACTTCATACGAACTTAGCATGGCTATGCGGTTTTAATGTTTGTAGATGTCTATGCACATAACAGTTTCCTGCCACGAATTTACGAAAAAAAAACTTCAAGATTTTTACATTGCAAGGTGGATGTTCGTTTTCATAATCTACCTAATTATTCTCATAAAACTAATACTTAAACATTCTACGTTTTCATGATGGAAAATGCAATTGCCTCCTTTGTCTATTCCGAAACAAGACTTTTCGCAACCCTTAACGCCCCATTTTATCCGAAATCTCGGCCCCTTTTCCCTATTATTTTCGACCCCTTCTGCGTATTCACCGGACTTGGCGATTCTTTCAAATTGCAAGGTTGCAATTGACGAATGCCGCAGATATATGTTCTACGTGGCGAATAGAGAAAGCATTCCCAGTCCCATTTACATAATGATTCAACTTCTTCCTAGGACTTCAAATCCCCGGCAAAATGTGGAGGTTGCAGAACTTTCCCATATCGGGTAATAATAAAGAAAGAAAAACGTATTAACATGGCAGAGATATCACAGAAATTGGCAGAGACCAGCCAGGTCAAAGAGGAAAGCACTATTCTCATGGACATGGAGGACATAGTTGAAGCATTCAAACTTAAGAAGGGATTCGGGTTGACGGAAGATTTCTATGCACCTGGGGCACCCGCATCCGCACAGATTGAGCGAATAGCGCAGCGGTTTGAAATCACTCCGTTACAGGCAGCTCTTTTCTCCGCCTTGGTATCCCTTAGCAACCATACCATTGATGATACAGACATTTCTAGGGCGTTCCAATGCTCGGACATACGTATCATGCAAGCCTTCCCCGAGCTTGAGGCTCTCTCCAGGAATGGTCTACTCGTAATAGAAGAATATCGTGGTCAATTTTTATACTCCATACCAATAAAAGTGCGTAGCGCCATTAGGCACAACGAGGTATACCATGCTCCTTCGAAATCTTTCGAAAGCGAAGAAGCGCTCCTGGAGTTCTTATTTGATCAGTATGTCGAGTTCGAGGACGAGCAGATATCGCCAGAGTCTCTTTGCTCCGATCTCAGGGATGTATTCCGCCTGAATCCAGATTCTCACATTGTCAAGGCCATACAGGCCCTGAACCTGGAAAAGGAAAGCTATCGCCATTTCATGGCGCTGGTCGCCGCCTGCCATGCAATAAGCGGCACAGGATGCGGCCCTTCTTTCCTATTCAAGTCCGAGTGCACCCGGCATGGCAGGAGACGCGTTGAAAAGGATATTGACTTGTCGACAGGAGAACTTTTCAAGGATGGTCTCATAACTGTACCGAGACAGCAACCCATGTCCCATATCTCATTCCGTCTTACCGATTCTGGTGCCAGGACACTTGTACCGGGCTTCACCGCTGAAAAGGCTCCGAAAAGTGATGACTCCCTACTTACAATGCCGGAGAGCATTGCTGCAAAGAGCATGTTCTACAACAAGGAAGAGCAGAGGATGGTTTCCGAGCTCACCTCGCTTCTGGATGAGAAAAATTTCAATGACATTCAGAAACGGCTCTCCGAGAATGGAATGCGTCAGGGATTCGCATGCCTTTTGTATGGTGGTCCCGGAACCGGCAAGACCGAGACAGTCCTCCAGCTATCCCGTTCCACTGGGCGCCCTATCATGATGGTTGATGTGTCTGAGATAAGGGACAGGTTTGTTGGAGAGAGCGAGAAGCGTGTGAAAGGCATATTCGAGGCATACAGAAGGATATGCTCCGATAATAGCATCAACCCCATACTCTTTTTTAACGAGGCGGATGCCATCTTCGGAAAGAGGATAGATACACGTAATAGCGTTGACAAAATGGAGAATGCCATGCAGAACATTCTCCTCCAGGAACTTGAGTCCTTTGATGGCATTCTTATCGCAACGACAAACCTCAGCGATAACCTCGATCCGGCTTTCGAGAGAAGGTTCATCTACAAGATTCGCTTCGAAAGCCCTAACATCCAAGCACGAACAGACATGTGGAAGAGCATGCTCGGATTCCTTGGTGACGAGGACTCAGCCGCTCTTGCAAAGGAGTTTCCTTTCAGCGGGGGACAGATAGAGAACATTGCGAGGAAGATTCTTGTAGGCTCCATCCTTCACGGAGACAAGGCAAAGAGTCTGGAATCCGTAAAGGAATACTGTCACGAGGAGCTTCTAAAAAGCTCATCCGAGTCTTCGGAGAGAAAGAAGATAGGCTTCTGAAATCCTAGACTTGTTATACTGCTTATTTCGGCCATAACCAACCATGAAGTTATGTATTCCTAATGGCGCATTGAAGGCTGTTATCAAATTATCCGAAAGTTTGAATCATATAAAAATTATGGTTATCCAAACTTTTCTATTATCCGAACTTTCTCGATTAATGATTTGATATTCAGCATGGCTTGCCATCATAAGTTGGGATAATATTTTTACACGATTAAGTTTGAAACACATCGTTATAGCCTATTAGATATGAAAGATCCCCTGTTATT
>Ga0181612_170378_pt1 | contig 15894 bp, 7 predicted proteins | sample HoacroProtozoa21_FD_119630 | JGI IMG/M metagenome (GOLD analysis project Ga0181612, IMG submission 119630) | Hoatzin crop microbial communities from Cojedes, Venezuel. Combined Assembly of Gp0051906, Gp0051904, Gp0051908
AAAAAAAAAAAAAAAAAACAAAAAAAACAAAAAACAGAAAATGGAGAAAAATATAAGATCATTATTACATTCACATTTACATAAAATATTGCTTGTACTTACCTATGCTTCTTTTTAATATCAGCAAAAATCTGAATGTTCTCTGCTCCAATTTGTTTCCTGTATCGTAGCAGGTTACCTGCACAGGCATTTATAATTCCTTCATCAGCAACATGAGAAAATACAAACCCTTCAGCCTGGATAAAATCAAGACCTGAAAAAAAAAAAAATTAGCAATATCTTAGCTAAAACTGAAGACTGAAAACCAGAAATACTAAAAAAACCCACCCATCTTACTGCCTCTCTTATTTCATCCCAACACACGTTGTTCCATATGCTCTAGGACGAACCAACCTTGCTTTTCCACATATTTAAGTTTTACATTCTTTATTTTCGCCCATATTCTCTCCGACTTCTTCTTTCCATCTTACTACCTTCAACTCCTGTCTCTCCCATTGAGCCCACCAGCATTCTCCCTGTCCCCATGGTTCCCTTCTCTTTCTCAGTCCCTATCAGTTTGTTCCCGTGTGGCTCAGAACAGGCGGCTGCACACCCTGCCCTGCCTCTTGCCATGATGAGCCAGTGGGCTTGTGCCGACAGGAGAGTAGGTAGGTCAAAACACAACTCCTTTGCCCTAACAATGTGTCTTCTCTCCAAAAAGGGACATTAACTTGGGTCTCTCCCCTCTTTCCAGATACTCTTTAAACGTATTACTTCTTTCCCACGTGTATTCCCCAATTGTACATGCCTGAAGTTGGCCATCAGGTCACACAGCATCAAGGACATGGACACAGACAGAGGAATAGCAGTAAGCTTTCTTCAGGAAACCAGGCAAGAAAACACAGCCCGTGCCACATTATATACCCCTGCTTGACTCTCCGTCTGAATGTAGCTTGTGTGTTCTACACAGCACCACATCAACAAATTACTTCCAGAGCTGGGCGAAAGGTACACAAAGATAAGGTTTGGGAAGAGTGAAACATTTTCCACTCTGCACTGGACTTACTCTGACCTTCAACTCTACCATGTCTTAACAACACAGTTTCCACCATATTCATTCATTTTTTGCACTAGTAAGGTTATGTTGGATGGATGCTTCAGAGGAAGATTACAAAAAGCAGTGACTTCACACAGGCCATTCATCTACTCTCTGGGACCCCCCTGCATGGCCTTGAAATATCTCTGTTGAAATACTGAAGCCATGGTGTGATAAGACCACAGCTATGAGGAACAAGACTGAATTCCAACTCCCTTATCATATTCCCCTCTTCTCTCCAGTCTTTCATAGCCTTAAAGTTCATTTCAGCTGTCACTTCACGTACATATAAAAGCTCTGCACTCGTCTTGTGCAGCTTTTGCTGTTCTTCCAGCCTGCTTTAGTCCTTCTGAAGCTCTGCTGCTGCTCCAACTTTGGAGTCAGACGCACATTTAATTAGAGCTGACATCACGCCAAGGAAACCAATGCACGTGAAAGCAGCCTTCAAGGATGTAATCCCACCCACCAGAGAACTGGTCAGGCAACAGAGGCCTCACCTTAACACATTTCAAATACAAACATAAACGAGCTTTAAAATGTATTTACCAATTGACAAGGTGTCTGCTTATTTTAAAATTTCAGTTTTATTCCAAAAGCCCTGAAGTTGCAGAAACAGAAGCTTATGCCTGATAAAGAGCCTGTATTGCTTAGCAACACAGACTCCAGCTAACAGGAAACATCACAGATGGATACCAAATCAAATACGAGCTGTCCTGAGCCTAGAGATTAGTGGGTGAAAAGCATGGAGTATTCTCAGGATCCAAAGACAAGTGTGCCACAAGTACAGTTACAGGTGATAGTAGACACTGGGTAATAACACAATACAAATAGCTAGGTAGAGATTTCTACATCCAGGAAAAAAAGCTATGGGTTCTATTTATATCACCCAAGTTTAGAGCACAGTTGAGTGTTAAATAAGAAAAATTACTTCTCCTCTAATCATAAGACTACCAATGAGTCTAGAGAAATGTTACATTTTCACAGCAATCAGTGTCTACCTCAGGACAGCAGCTATTCATTGAGTAATTTCATTTATTAAAGTCACTGCCTAAATGTTGTTTGCTGACACTTGGTTTGTGTTTCCTTCACTTAGTAATTCAAGACTTTCTGCTAAACATTAGGATTGTACTTCATTTAACAAGGCTGCACTCTCTATCTGGGTTTTTGGGGGCTTTGAAAATAAAATTTTTAACCAACTGTAATAGGTGCAGGCACCAAATCATTACCCTTCTGTTTTATGAAGCCGTAATCAGATTCCGCTAATGAATTCATTTTTATGCTCATAAAATTGTAGAGAATGATACTATTGCTTACTTTCACATTTGGCTAGTTGAAAAGTAATAGCCGTTGAACAGTTAATAGCCAGTCCCCACTTCTGACTTCTATGGGAACAAAAAAATACTGTAATCTCACTGGAAAACAGGAACAGGAAATTTCCAAGGAAACCTAATAAACAGAACTTCAGGACTATATTAAGAACATGGAATCAAGTAACCGGCCACTGCATGGCCTGTTCAAAGAACTAGAGCTTGTCTCTTTCAAAAGTGAGTGTTACTCCACTTACTTTATCCTACTTAAACAGCTTTACCTAAACAGCTGTAGAGCTCAATCAATTGTAGAGAAAAGCCTTATTTTTTTCTTTCCTTCCAATGACAATTTATGATTAAAAAAAGGAAAACAATGACAGACAAACACCTCTGCTGGGTGAGAAAATATTGCAACACTGAGCTGATGAAGGAAATGGTACTTTTACTTTATCCATCTTGAATGCTGCAAATGTGCATGTCATTGCATTTTAGCACCACAAATCACTGAATTGGATGCAACCACTGAGAAGCCCTTTCTCAGGCATATTCCTTCCTCGAGTCAAAGTCTAAAGGAGCTGGGAGCTTGGATTTACTGCCTTCACAGAAATGCTATCTGGCCTCTGCAAGGCAGCAGCTCCTGGATACTGCTGAATTTTGGACTTCTGGCAAACATCTTTGCCTTTACACAACGGCAAGATGATGCAGCTAACTTCATTGGTGTTGTCTTGTTTTATCTGCACAGTAAATCCTGGCTCCCAGCTCTTCTCACCTTCCTAATTCGAAAAGAATCTGAAAGACTGATTTTGTGGTGCAAAGGAAAACTCAGAGGAGTATCAACTTTGCCTGCTATTGATGCTAGAAGCATACAGTCTCTGTGCTCTAAAGACCTTTTACTACTCAGAACATTATCTTGCAGCAACTCCTTCCATGCTCAGCATGAATTGCAGGCCTGGAAGAAGCGTCTCCAGCAGAGCTTGCAGCAGAGTCCACAGAGCTCGCTGCCTTGCTCCACAGCACCAGCAGATCCTCCCAAGGCATCCACACCCCTTCTGCGGTTCTCAGCTTAGCTGCCTTCCCTCCACCACAGCATTAATATTGTGGCAGTTATAAACAAAAAAGCAGTATATAATTCTGCCCAATTCTATCCCACCTTCAACAGGATTGGGCTGTAGCAAGTGAATTCCTGTGGCGTTTGCTGGTGGGTGAGGGAGAGGAACGGTCTCAGACAGAAAAGCTATATTTATAAGAGATGTGGAGATATCTGGGGACCTGATGTATCTTCCAATATGAAGCCTCACTTAATCAGCTACCAACTGCGTCATTATCATTAATGAAAACTAATTCAGAAATAGGATTTCAGTAACATGATCCTTAAAGGAAAAAAGGGCAGTTTCACAGTCAGGTGGAGATGCAGCTGGACTAGATGATTATTTTAAGTCCTTTCCAACTGAACTATTCTATTCTAAATTTATGAGAGGAGAGAAAATAAACTTAAAAACTGAGCCCTTATTTATGACAAGTGTCACACAGGCTCACCCATATGCAGGGAAGCTGCACTCTGCAGTAGACCCCACACTCCTTGCTCCCAGGCACCGGACTGAAGGTCTGGCCAGAACGCAAGAGCCTAACTTGCCTCTGGCCCATGTGCCTGAGTCTTCCACCCCGTGGAGTCAAGATACATCAGGGAGGGGTACCTGGAATATCAGAAGTGATCCTGTGCACAGCTACAGAGATACAGCTATGGGGACTAGTTTATGCCTCAAAGATCAGCAGATGGCCGGGCCAATACACCACGATGCCAATATTTCTTTGAAAGTCTTCCTCTCACCATTAATTTAATCTCCATTAGGTTAATGACGGGCCAGTTACTTCTTCTCAATCACTGCTACATGTTGGTAACGGAGAGCATGCGTAATGTGCAAAATAATAAAGGGACTATCACCAGCATATACTCCCTACATTATAACAGCTCTGCATCTCCTCTGCAAAGACCGACACCAATAGATTAGAGCCAAGCAGAACATCTCACAAGGAAAAACACAAAGAGCAGCTGAGGGCTTTTGGGCAATTCTTTTAGACACAACAGTCCCCTCTAATATGAATAGTGCTTCATAACTACTAAACCCTCAATAAAAGGAAAGCCACCCAATTTCCAAGTAGATCAATAACAAACAACATAAGTACATGAAATTAACGCAATGGTTAACTTCAGGAAACAAGACACACTGATGAGTAAGTAAGGAAAACCAAACACTATGCCTAAGTCTGACCCAGAGTTAGTGAACATATTGTGAACAACCCTGAGCACTGAAAAATGACAACAGTAATATTTGCTAAACAAAAAATAAATCAGGGAGCATTTGTATTTTTATCTCCTCTACTAAATGCTCATAGAACCTGCTTGTATGCATCATTCTGTTTCGACCTCAAGCAGATGTAGTTAATTAAATCAGAAACTACAAACAGGAAATTATACACCTCTAAAAAACACATGGTACACCTGTTAATAATGAACCAACTGAAAAGTAACCCTAGCAAACAGATTCTGACTTGCTTCTCCCCAAAGAGCATTTCAGGAATGAAGAGAGATAATACATTTTTTGAAGGATGTCATTAAAACAAACTATTAAGAAGGGGTGTTTTCTGAGAATAAGTATTTGAGATTAAGATGGCTTCCAGACAAAAATATAAATACAAAACCGTACTATTCTGTATTGTCTCTACGTTTTGCGGCCTACGGTTGCTTAGGGACATTACTGTATTTTACATTAGAATGCCTACAGTAGAAGAATGTAAAAATTGAGCAGCAGAGAACTTTAACACTAAGAAAGGTGTGACACGAATCTCCCCCACTATGACAGTAATTTGTGAGTGGGCTAGCATTGCCTTATCTGCCCGTAGGAACAGCAAAAAATCCGGCAGTGTTCAACAGAACCTCTTCAAGTCAAAAGCGAAAACAAAAGATTGGAGGCAGTGACACTGGTTTGTGGGAAGATAGAGGGGGAACATGGGCCCTGCAGAAGGCCCACAGCCCAGAAGGACTGCTGGATGGACACCCTTGGGTAGCCATCGCCCTCAACCCCCTGTGGTGACCCTCTGGGTCTGCTGAACCACGAGCACTCAGCACTGGTGTAACAATCTGCAACAACCTTTTGGATCCGGGAGGAAGTTGACAGCAACTGCTTTAGCTCAATAGTTCTTTTTGACAACATGAGGATCGCATTTTTGCTGGCATTCCTTCCTTTAGATGCCTAATTGAACAAAGAAATGTTTTCTAAAGAACCAAAATAAATTTTTAAAAATTCCCAACCTTTTCAGATGCCTCACCCCCGATTTATTACTGTTATTTTCAGATTTATCCAATACCTTGTCAGTATACTAGGAAAATTCAGTAATTTCATCTGTTACTATTTGCCTACCCACAACACATTTATTAGCATAACCACGTGTTGTTGACGTTGAGCTCCTTTTAGCCATATTGTAAACCTCCTGACTTTTTTCCCCCCTTTACAAAATAAAATCACTACCTTCACCCAGAAACCACTTACGATTTCCCTGTGCAATTCTCTTCAGAAAGGTTACTTCTACCAAAGACAGGAGTTTCCACCGGGAAAATGAAATGACTGCATAGTAGCAGGAGATGATACATATGCTTTTTAGCTAAAACACCTTCAGCAAGTATTTTTCATAGTGAAAGCATACACAGCTTGCTTTATTAATACCCATCTATTAAAATTGTATTGACATTAAAGTCATTACTAAGTTGTTACTGGAAAACTACTCAAAGATTTGCTACCTACAAAGTAGCGCTCACTTTACTACGGCTTTGCTTAAAGTGATTTTCTTTTATTTTTGCTTTCCTGTTCAGTGAACTTGAGACAAATCATTTTTAGAGAAGTGCAATGAAATGCGTTAAACACAGAACTTTCCTAGCTGCTGTTCTCCAGTTAGAGCAAATAGTGCAGAACAGTAGCAGAGCTGAGCAAAACCCAAGCCCTCCAGGAATTCTCTCCCTCATTAATAATTGCTGAGAAGTAAGAGAAATGCATTGTTCCCACACTATATCCCTTGTTTAGTGATCAACTTTGCTCCTAAAAGGATGCATAACTCACTAACTGTTTGACTGTTGCTTTTGAAAATAAGATGTGTAAATATTTTTGCAAAATACCTACATACCTCAAGTATCCCACATGCATACAATCCCTAAAACTAAAACTGGATTCTGTCAACATTGCTATTTTAGGTTTTCACATAGGTTCTACTGCAGCAATAAAAATTGGGTTTTATCAGTTTCTCAAGTAGCTAGATACTTGAAAGCGTCAACTTCTAGTTTTAAAGCACTCAAAATGAATCTGAGTTCAAAACACACCTACTAACAAGAATTCCCCCAAGAAAAAAGGAATTTAAGACTTTTAGAACATATTCAACGTACTTGAAACTGCCACTGCAGATAAGTTAGCCTACATTATTTTACCTGAAGAGTGGTTTTCAATTAACACCAGCATCTTTTAGTTTTCCATTCTTACAAAATTCTGCCTGTTTATTAAATTTGTACATTCAAAAGTGTGCAACCTTACTGTAATCACATTTGCAATTTGGGCCCTCAATTTATGCAGTATTTAGGAAGAACAAGCCTTCCATCTTAAAAGAGCCTCCACCTTTACATCATGGAATGTTAGATACGAAAAACTAAAATTGCTTCAGCAAGCAGCAGGAGCAGAAAGGTTAGTAAGTCTAGGATTCATGCAATAAAGACAGATTAATTTATATTTAATTTCCCCAAACACAATTTAATGTTAAGTAGTTTGGCTAGCTGTACACTGAATTTTTTGTTATTATATAAAAAGCTTCATTCCATCCATTCATTAAAAAAGGCAATGAAAACTTAGTTTTAATGGATAGCAGTAGTAGTAATAGCATATAATTAGATCCTGAAACAGGATGCTTAACCATGGTGGGTTAAATTGATCCTCAAATATAATTTAACTGAAGTAAATAGAGTTACACCAAAGGTGGCTTTTAGACACGAGTAGGTTTAAACTAATCATTATATTTAGACAGGTTTCACCTAGAAAGCCGCAGCAGCGGCCTTGGGATTTTTAGCCACCTCCTACTGAAGCAGTGCACAAGTATCATCTATTATAATCAAGCAGGCATCTTTCTCAAAATCTAATTTCTGCTTTTTCAGGGTACAGTGAGCTTTTCATGTCTCATTTTTCATGGTATCTATGTTAGTACAAAGCACAATTTGTAGAGAGTAAATGCCATAGCAAACAACAGTAATAACTGACGAGTCATTTCTATTACCTGCAGCAAGAGCAACGGCTATCGCCTGTTGATTTGCAGCACACAGGATCTGGACCCCCAGCGCGAGACGGGGGCAGGTCTGTCTCACCGCAGCACTGATGACCGCCATCGCTGCCGTTACTTCAGGACCAGGACACACCATGTAAGGAAGATCATGCATGTTTTCTACTATCAAGCCATCCTGTGGAGATAATTATAAAGAAATATGATTAAACTGGAAAAAAAGGAACTTAAAAAACATGGCCAGTTTACCATTACACTGTTTGTATTAAAAGACATGGGAGTTTAAAGGTTTTCCTTCAAAGGAAGGATTATCTACAGTAAATTGTGTTGATGTACACAACCACTTATAAAAGTGCTTTCATCAACAGCACGGTATTTGCAGGGAAATCAGGAAGAGAAATAAATGTGATTTTAATTATACTTTCATAAATTAGGTTCCCTTTGATCCATCCTAAAATGTGAACGACAGGCAAAGGAGTTAAATCTTATAGCTCATTAAAAATAGTGTAGAGTCAAACTTCAGTTATCCAAGTGGAATATACGATATTGAGCATGTTTGGATAACAGAGGATTTAGAGATAATCAAGGCCATTTTCAATTCAATTAATGTCTGAAAATAAGTGTTATTTGGATAAATAAAGGAATTTTTCATTTGACTACTATCGTACCTATTTGCAGCATGCCTAATACTGTAGTGTTAACTACTGATATTTCTCCCATTCTGGATTCAGAATTACTTGAAGGAAGATGTTGCTATTTATTATCTACTACACCTCTCACTCCACACAGACATACCCTTAGCAAACAATGGAGTGATGATAAAACACTCTGCTGATATAATTTATGTACCTTACTGAAAATTTTTGTAGTTTACCTCGTATTTTGTACTTTTCCAATAACTGTATAGTATATACCAGAAAGTTTTCAACAACTGCAAATCATATATAATTTTGTCAAGAACTAATAGCAAAAGTATAGCCTTGAAACATATTTCAAGCCTAATGTTTTGCATTTGCAGTGCAAATGTTAAAAGCAGCTAGAAATTTCTGACCTGCTTCAATCTAAAAATACAAAAAGTTTAATAGACAAATTAATTGTATATATAGAAAATAAATTCCGCTCTCTCTAGAGTTTTATCACACATCTTAATCCTTTAAAATGAGAGCTTCACATTTCAAGGATAATCTAACTGAACCAGAATAGACAGAAGAAGGGGAAGAAAAATACAACTAGAGATTAAATAAAGAAGAATAATAAAAAATAAAGAAGAAAAACAACTAGAGATTAAATAAAGAAGTTTGGTTAATAATAATGTAGAGAATCAGGAATGGGGGGGGTGTCCTTTTTTAAAAACTTTCACATGTAACACTTCTTTAACCTTTGTTGTAGTGAAGACACCCTTTTGGCAGTAAAAGATAAGAGAGTATATAAAATGCAGTCAGCATTTAATGGCTGAATTACAGGCTAAGCCACAGCCATCACAAATGAACACCTAACATGGAAGATGGGGAAAACTGAGAACGGAAACAATCCAGTGGAACGGTATGGTCCGTCCAAGCACATGACCCACACACATTCAGTGCACCCAGGGTACAGCTGCCTTTACCAAATGACTTACAGCTGAGTATTTAAATACATAAAATACATGCTACCTTAAAAACAAAAGGACACAACCTACTCATGGCAAGAGTGATCTAATATCCCAACACTAGACCTATGCACCATTTAGTGCCATTCATCAGCATATTTAATTACAAAATTCCAGTCCAAGAAAACCTCAGCTAGGCAGAAGGAAACCAAATATGACGACTAACCAAAACATCTGTCCTTGATTTTGTTTCTATGCCCCATTCAATATGTAATTTAACATCCACAGTTCTCTACCTGTGATGGGAGGTAGCCATATGACAAAAGTGACAACCAGTCCTCAGAAAACCCATACCATTTTCAGATACGGAAAAAATCACAAACAGGTCAGGACTGTTCCAACAACCCTGAACTGACCAAACGGTCTTATACCTCAGACACAACTACTGAATCCTTTATAGTACCAAGAGTAAGAGAAAACCCTTAACCTTTTACACTCCATACACATAACTACATTAGGTCAGCCTATGAAAGGATGACAAGTTTGTCAGTAGTAGTATGTGGCAAAATGATTACTGTAGGACTATAATATTTTAACAAAACCAACCAAACTCAAAAATTAAAATGACCCCTCAAAACCAGGAAGCCCTTGCTCCTTGGCTCAGGTATGGTCTATTTGGCAGACTTCACCAAAACCTGGACATCTGGGAACCTCTAAGCTGAACGTAAGGGCAAGGAGCTGGGATCTGCAAACCAGAAGCCCCAGGCTCACAGGTAGTCAGGAATCAACCTCAACAGGACACATAGGAAGAAAGGCATGGAACGGGGCTTCAGATGCTCAGCCCCTGAAGAGCCATGCTGGTAGAGGAAAAAGCAGAACAGGCTGGCAAAATTCCACAGGAGCACCGCAGTCAAACTGAGCTTTCCATGAGTTCCTACTACTTTGACAGCTCAAGATTTGCATAAACCAAATTATTCCATTAGATACATTAAAGAATTAATTCATTTAAAGATTAATTAAAAAACCTAGCCATACTACTGTGCATAAAAAGTATCTGATTGAGTTCTAGTTCAAAATGCAGGCATATGGGAGGATTCCAGCATTTCTGTGCTCTGCCTTAAACTTACTGTATTTACTTTTCAGCAGTTGTCTCCTCCTGTGGCCTCAAGGTCCACAGTTATAGTGAATATTTTTGGTAATACTTTAAAAATGTGTTATTCTTTTGGTACCATCCGATAGACTATGTTCTTTCGCATATCATGTTTTGTTTAATTAAAAAAGAACAACATATGTTCTATAATACAAAGAGCTGAATTACAGATGCATTAACTCAAAGCTTTCTTTCAAATTTTTATATAAAAATATAACACCACAGATTTCTGTGTTTACTGAATTGATATGTATATAAAACAGACTTCAGTACTATCAGACAGCTAATTAAAATGGTGGAAAGAAAACAGTTATGCTGAATTAAAATACTTGGAACTTAAGCTTATAGTTTAGAAGTCTATGGGAACAGATACTGTGTTACACCCTCCAAAACAGAATTTGTTTGGACAGCAACAGATAAAACTCTAGCAAATACCTTATGTTCCTTTTCCATTTAACTATTACGATGATTTAAGCGTTGCTTATATGTAACAGCCTTATTTTTAGTAATTCTCAAACAATATATTTCCTTTTTACTTTGAATGACTTCTGAAGTGCTACATATGTGCAAAGTACCTCTTGTATCACAGTTAGCTACTGGAAAATAAGCAATTTAAATAGTGCTCTGATTATATAGAGAAATAATTTCCTTAGCTTTATTCCACTTCCAGAAACAACCACTTAAAACACTTCAGCCGCTTGCACACATATTGCAGCAGAAAATCCAGAAAAATAGTCACAACACTATAAACCACACCAGGAATAACAATCATAACAAGCTTTTTAACTCAGCACCTACCTAATGTAACTTTTACCTAGGGCAACTTTAACCCCAGCGCTTCCCCTAACAGAAATGTTTTACCTACAAACACACACATACCAACACAAACCTTTGTAAACCCAAAACAACTACACTATCCCACAGGAAGAAAGGGGTTTTTGCACTATACCTACTACTATGTAGGCTCAGGTGTGCACTAAGTCAATTACAGCCTTTCCCACCACCCCAGTCATGTGCCCCTTATCAAGGAAGTCAGGTGCCTCTGTAGAACATTTATTTGCTGTGTCTAGGCACAGCTTCCTAGCAATTCCTTTAAAAACTCAATCTCTAGAACAGGAGATTACTGCCTTAATATAGGTAAGCAGGCATCTTATGTTCTTCTGTAGATACCATACGAGATAGTTTTGGGGAGGTTTGTTTGCTATTTTATTCTATTGTAAAATAGCTAGGATTTGAAATGTTAACCTCTGTAATCCAAGTGATAACTACCTACATCTTTCTACACAAAAATACTAGTTTATTCTGTCTCAGCTGTTGTTAAACTCAAAGTAATTTGAATGTCAACTATTACTGTACTTACAAGAGTAATAGGCTTGAAACTTCTCATTTTTTAAAAACATCAATGCAAAACATGTACTAGCAACTACGCTTCCACGTACAGAGGCAAAGAAGGGACAGGAGGATCAGAATAGTAATGAATGTATCTTCAGAGACAGCACTGGTAAAAGAAGTAAACTGAAAAATTTGTGGGGTAAGAAGTACTATAACATCTGCAACTCAATGTAACTTTATAATTTTGGTGGGTTTTTTTTTTAGTAAGTAGTTTTACTTGTGTATCTAACTGTCTTCAATGTCAACTACTCAAGTAGCTACAGCTACATAACAGCAACTAGTAGTAAAGTGATCTATGTCAATGAAATTAGAGAGAACTTGTGCTCTGTTTTCCGGCCACAAAGTAAGCGTCACCCAGGCTGAATGGAATAAATAAAAATTAACTTGAATTTATATTTTGTATTTTTCTTAAACAAAAGCAGATACAAATTGAAAGGATCATAATGCCTCACAGCTTGCTGCTTATAAAAATCTTGTCTAGGGAATTTCATTGTTCAGCAACACACAAGTATAAAGCATATACATTTTGAGCACAGATGGCTTTCTAACTGAGTGCTCACTTGTTTTCATTAATGTGCTCTAATATCACAAATCTTTCATATTTATTATGGTAAGCTGCTAATGTGCCAGACAAGTCACCTTTCTCTGCATATACTAGGATTAACTTCCAAGTGCAATTCATATTGAGTGAGCAAGACCATATACTTTATTTTTAAATGTTAACACCAATTCAAGCAACTTGGGACAACATGTAAACATCTAGCAGCAGCAAGACAGTTACATATCTCCTTAAAGGCTACTGTAGGCAGAATCTGGAAATTCGGTCAGTAGAAACATCCGTGGAAAAAACCTTGTCTAGCTCTTCTTCCACAAGAAGAACAGACAGATTAACAGTTCACTTGGAGTACTGAGGGGAAAACCCAAATATATTCACATTACAGAAGCAGAAGAGCTACTTTGGAAGACTGGTGACCTCCGTGCAAAAGCCAGGAAGCACCTGAAGCGTCTGTCATGAAAACTTGCATTTCTCTTGAAGAACCAGGAAAAACTACACACTTGAATTGCAGAAAGTGTTAGTCAACCATACTGATATTTATGGAGGCTCTCCTGATTATCATTGACCTTTATGGCCTTAATAAAGGATTTGTTTGTCCTATTCCTGTAACACTATTGTGTACAGACCTTTAGAATGAAGATTGGTGTGGAATGTACACTGACATTCCCCTGACTTCTACAGGAAATAGACTAAGCATAACTTTAAGCCCTGAATTTGTCCAAATGTACAGAGAAATGACTGCATTCATCTCATCTGTCTCAACCTGAGAGGTAGGTTTAAAAATATATTCAAGTTCAGAGACTGCAATGCAGTAGGAGAAAAGATAAACCAGTTAGATCTGAAGTAGAAGTTATTAAAACTGTTGAAAAGACAATAAAGTCTAAAACCCAAATTAAAATTTTGTGTTAGTACTGATTTTAAAGCTTGTCTTAAAACTGTTCCGGCTTTGTGCACATCAGCAGTGAAAGTAACTGCTTCTGTGCCCTTGTCTTTAGGTATAGTTGGTGTTTTCCCCCTGCTGCTAAAGGTTTCAATGTGTAATCAGTATGCAAGGGAAAGGTAAACAAGCACTAGAATATGGGGCAACGGCTTTAAGAGCTACAGATCACTTGTATAACCACTTCCTCTAACACAGAAAGACAGAGACTACTACTTCTGATGTAGATCAAATCCGGTTATACCTCATGTTGATACTGTAACTATAAAAACAAAATACAAAGTCACAGTACAGAATACAGAGCTATTGCACACCTGTTCTTTCAACAGGCATGAAAAAGAAGAAAACTTACTCATTCTGTACAACTTGCAGTTAGAGATTATTCTAACTGTGTGGATGTCTTGCACATTCTCATCTGATTTACAGGCACTGAAACCTGCCTATGTAAACATTATTCTTCTGCACTGCTGTTTATTCTTTAAAAAAGTCTGTTCTCAGGATTCTTTCCTAATTTAGCTTTATGGTGCTCTGCCCATACCCTACTTTGTGTGACTTGTCTTGCATTTTGACCTTGGTCTTCTGTAACTTAGACTAAGCTCCTATATTCAATTTCGTTCAGCCTGTAAAGTACCATTCTAATTTATGCCATGAAAAAGGTTTCAACTGGCTTGTTATTAAAGTTTTGCAGAAAACAGCAGCTCAGAGCAGTGACTACTTGTTCATTTAAAACATTTTCAAACCTTGGACATTAGGACACCACCTTACCATGTCAGAAAACGTACATAATACTGCAGGCAGGTCAAAGAAAAAGCACATCAACACCCAAAGACAAGGTGCAATGAAATGTTTAAAACACATCTGACCTTTCAAAAGGACATACACCCTGTTAAAATCTACTGATCTATGAAGATTACTACACCACTTCAGGTCCAACAGCAATTCAGTCAGCATTACCTGCCTCTTCTTGCCTCTGGCTCAGACTGGCCTTTTGGTCTTTCTCTTCCAGATGCACAAAGCAGGCAAGCTTGCTGCCGGGGGCTAGGGCAGCAGGGTTAAAGAGGGCAGAAAAGGGCCAAAGCTTTTTTTTTACTCCCTGAATAATCTGTGCTGATTCGGTACAAACACAAATGTGGGGCGATCCTGCACCCTACAAGTGACTGAGGCATGTATGCAGTGCCTCAGCTGTGCACATGGCATTCCTCCACGACTTCAGGAAACCACAGTGTTGTACAGAGCTAAAAATACAGTGGCTTGTCAGACTGGATGAAGAAGTATGCTACAGCCAGATACCTAGAATGTCAGCAATCACCCGTGTGGCAGTCAGCTGTCCTTCCCCCCCCCCTTAAACTGACTTGATTCTTAGAAATTGATAGTAATCCAACATAAGCAACTTGTACAATTTGAATCTAAGCTTTGTTCAATTGTTTTGGGTGCATGTGATATTTATTTTAGGTTTTGTAATCCAGAAGGCCTACTTACTGTGTTGAAATAAAAGATGTGGATTTAAACATCTTCCTAAACAGTGTGGTTTAAGATGCTTTCAATGAATTATAGACTCAATGTAAAATATTGGCTATGCAGAAGCAGCTTTGTGCAAATGCTGCCATAGGAAGAAGGAAACCAAAACTTACAACTCCAGCATCCTTGTAAGCTTCTGCCTCTTGACAAGCTTGATCAATGATCTGGTGTCCCTGCAAGAATAATGCTGCTTACCCCAGGGCATGCACAAACTGAAACCACATACAGTAACAGCTTTCAGGTAGGATAACTATAGGGAGTGGCATACTGAAATAGGGAGAAACTCGCTAAAAGGCTGCTGTATCTCCTTGGAACATGCCTTAGTGGCATCTCTTTCCTCAGCTGAACTTGACAGATCTACTCTAACCATTCAGCTCCTAAATCTGCAAACTGGAGGAATATCTGCTATAATCTCTTATTGTACCAGGTCTGCTCCTAGCTCATTATTCCTGTACTTACAGCTTATCTTGCATTAGTGATGCTCCACGCCAGACAAACCTAGGGCAAGACTGACCTCTCGGTCTGCAGAATACCTACGCTAAACACCGGTCAATTTAAAAGTAGTTAAAGCTACCTTAAGCTCTAATCTGCAAGGTTGATTGTGTCTGACCTTGCAGTGCTTCGTGGCAGAAACGAAAACACGTGTATTTTGTTGGAGTTCAAAGAGTTTCCCTTAAGCTCAACTCCAAAGTCTTTTCTGATACTTGGGCTCCTAAAGCCAGGCACTGGGAGCCTGAAGCGGGGACTGCGAGGGGCCTCTGACAAAGATGGTCCGATCTTGCAGCGTGGGGAAAGCTGGCCCCAGCGCCCGGAGGCTGCTTCTGGGAAAATGTGGGGTACGGCAAGCTGCAGCCTGCCGAGGGAAGGTCGGCTGCGGCCCTGAGCCCCTGGGAAGGTGGATGGGGAGGTCAGGCTGGGACAGACCTCCTGTTGTCTCAGCTTCTCGCTGCGCCTCGGGGCCCGCTGGAGCTCTGTCCAACACCCGTCCTGCCCCAGCGCTTATCTGCGTGCCTTCCCGCCACCGCCTCTCAACACCCAGCCCCACAGAACCCGCCCACGCC
>Ga0181612_161877_pt1 | contig 15893 bp, 7 predicted proteins | sample HoacroProtozoa21_FD_119630 | JGI IMG/M metagenome (GOLD analysis project Ga0181612, IMG submission 119630) | Hoatzin crop microbial communities from Cojedes, Venezuel. Combined Assembly of Gp0051906, Gp0051904, Gp0051908
CTCAGAAACAAGAAAGAAGTAAAGATGTGTGAGGGGAGGGGCGCGGGGAGGAAGAGGTGTGGGGGGGGGGGGGGGGGGGGGGGGGGTAGGGGGAGAGTAGGTAAAACAAAGTGCATGCATTCTATTCAATTAAAGTATTTCAAAAAGAGGGAAAGCTACGTAGTAAAACTTAATTTTGAAGACCGTGAGGTGAAAGCGGTTTTGTAAATTGATCAAAGCCAGTTCCAGATTCTGGGACAGCCTCATGTCTTTCTAGGATATAGGACTACACCGTTGCGTACAGCTGACCGGCTCCCTTAAAAAATCGTGCAGCTACCAAGAACACAAAAACCCCAACCTGCTAGTTTATAATATTTGCATGTTTCTGCATTATTTCTTCAGTCACTGGGCTGCTTACAATCCCCCAAATCTAGAGGCAAAAAATGAAAGGTATCTTTATAACCAGTGTGAGATAGTTGGAGCATGGAGTAACCCTAACAACTTGCAAGGCATAGTACAAATTGTAAACCTCTCAGATGTGACAATAAGGTCAGGCCATAGTGCATAAGAAGTCATATATACGGTAACAGTACAATTGCTAAAAGCAGCCACAGACATAAAAGAATTAGGATGATGTGTTGACAAGAGGAACTCAAGCTTAAAGTATTTCCCCACAGCCCACATGAGGGGAAACCCACTCCTTGTAGTTCTGCAAATACTCCGCATGTTTTTACTATAGCGTCCATTGGTGATATTTATACACAGTGATGACCTCATTCTCTAGCACAGTGAATGAACATGAGAGAAAAAACAATATTTTGGTTGTGTATTTATCAGCATTTGGGCTCATTTAAATACTACTTGAATAACAATTATCTTTCTCAGCCGAGCAGAGCATCAGGTTGGCAGACTGCTTCACTTCTTCTCAAAGTGACAATTAACCTTGATAACAGTCTGCCAAGTGCTCTGTACTGGCAGCAGAATAGAATTATCATTATCATATAAATCATAAAGATTCTACTGAAACTGAGATAGCTGTCATTCCTCAGCTATTTGTATTCAGTAAGGAGCAAAGCAGGTTGTTGCAGAACATCTTAAAAATGCATCATCCTACAGCCACCATGTTGTGAGCTTTTGAGGCTGTATTTGTGGCTACCTGAAAATGTACGCCACACATGTATGCCAAAGCACTCACAGTTAATATACATTATTAAGTAAACATCTCTCAGGGAGATTTGCAATGCAGGAGGTCATTATACTTGAATCATGAATTTAAACCTGATTTACACTACAGTAATTCCAGACGCAGATGAGATTTCTGAGTTGACGTGACATCTATCAGCTAGACAGTTCCCCATCCCAATGATACTTGTGATCACTTGATCTTATTCTTCGAAGACTACAGTTTACAAATTAGAGAACGAAAAAAAAGAAAAAAACAAACCAAAATCCAAGAACTATAATTCAATTGATGCTGGATCTAAATTCAAAATAATCCTCTTGCATTGACGACTAATTGCTGTGTTGATAGACTGTTGAGGAACACATTCAGACAATCAGGACCATAGTAGTTGTGCCCACAACAGCCCATTGAAATGCCATATTAAGTAGACACTGCTTCCCTTCTAGGCAGCCCAGACACACAGGGAAGTAAGAAAATTGAGTCATCTTCTCTAAAAATTCCCCACCTTCAAACGTGCAATGACAAGTGACTGTGAAAATGTTTACAGCCATTTTTGATATGACACTTCATTTTTGTAATGTGCGCACTTGTGTGTCAAAGTGTTTTACTGTTCTTGCTGCTACTGACAGGACATTGCTGTGAATAAGACATGGCAGTGAAGCAAGCCCTCTTTTAGAGTTATTTTTATAGACTGACAGGTCTTATCTGCAAGAGAACACAGAGAAGACAAACAGCGAATTATGGGGGGGAGGGGGGCGTGCGCATTGGGTATTGTTGGGTTTTTTTACTATCACTACAGCTGGCTACTTTCTCTGAGCCAAATTATGGCAGATCTTACACAAGTACCTCAGGAAAGGGAGAGGCAAGACAAAGAACCTGCTCTTTGTACTCCAGGCACAAAGCAACTCTGAAGGATTGTTTTCAGCAGGCAACATGGCAGACTGTATGCAGGAGATACAAGAAGCCATGGCTGTGTTTCTGACCCTGCCAGCAAAATCAGTCCTCTGGCATGGGAGAGGTGCAGTGCCAAGCAGTGCACTCCCACAAAGTATTCTGAATGAGCAAGCCTGAGTGTCTCCTACGATTACTGCTGCAGAAAAATGAACTTACTCCAATATAATATGCATCAAGGCTAATGCTTATCCAGTAACCAAAAGCCAGACTACTCTTCCAGAAAGTCCAGTCGAGACTGCCCTTCTTTTCAAGCTATCCAACAAAAACGGAAATAACAGGAATGGTCCATTTTCGTGCTAGAGACCCAGTCAAAGTTCCTGTGCAACGTTCAAGCCCAGTTAACTCCAGCCAAAGTTTAACCCGTAACACTTAATGAATCCCACCCATGGTTACTTTATGTTACTGCAAAAGCTACCACTGCATTCACCATAGCGGTTCTGAAACTAGTTTTCCTGTGAACCCACGCTGGCTGCAAGCCCCAGATTTGAAACGTTTTGGTTTTAATCCCTAGTTTGCAACCCTAAATGCTACAGCTATGAGTTTAGCAATCATTATTTGTATCAACAAGTCTGAAATAGCACTCTAGGCAGACATCTAACTTTTTAATGATAAACTTCTCTGAAAATTAAATGTGTTACTCATATTCCATCCATCCTCTTTTGAAGAGTTGTAACATGGCTAATTTTATAGGTAATACATATATATATCCTATCTAGGCTATCTAAGATACCAAACAGTGACACTGTACAGCATGTTTAAATTCTCTGGATCACATGAATGGTACAATGAATTACCTTACAGTTGACACAACAGTTATTCTAAGCATATTGTAATTATCTAAAAAAAACACCTAAACTCTTTAGCTCAGAAGTATAAAGTCCTAAATACTGCCTTCTTATGTGTACATAGACTAATCACAAATTAGTGTAATAAAACACTTGTCATTTTAGAATTAGAACTCAAAATGTAAAGTAAACCCCATTTGTTACCACAGGTTTATATAGATTGTCCATATAATTATGATTGATGCAGAAGATACTGCACTGGTGTCATACAAAGAAGATAACTTCCTTTGGCAATTTTGAAGTTATAATAAGGATAATAATCTCTATTAGATTTGTGATGTATATTTTCAGTGGTGATTACTGTCAATACCTCCCAAACAAAAGTTAAATCGATTACCAGCTAAACTTGCAGAAATAAAAAGTCCTCTTCCCCAAAAAACAATCTATACTAAAAATGAGGGAACAATTTTGAAAGAATGAAATTAATTGCTCTTACACTGAATGGCAATATTATTTTCTGATACAGAAATTTCATTATGAAGCGTCCTTGCTGAATTCTATGCAAAAAAGACTCTCCATAGCCAGACACTAGAACAAATGCCTTTAAAAGCTCTAAATTTCATAAAGGTTACCCAAATTTCATAAAGATTATACTAAGTTTTAAATAAAAAAACAACACCCAAACCAGAAAAAAACTTGAGAAATTTAAGCTTTAAGCTGTCAGCCATGTCAAGCGTTACTCAAAGAGTAACTGCTGTAACTGTGCACTGCTTATTCTTCAAATATAACTCAACCTCCTAAATTAAGCACAAACCCTTGTGTTTCAGTCTTAGCTACAGAGTCACCATCTTTGCCTCCACAATATTTACAACATTAAAAGGCTAACAGTGTCAAGAAAGCATATTATCACTCACCTATAGCCTTCTCAAGGCACTGTATGCATCTCAAGTCAATAAAGGCCACATAAATATGGCTTTTGTGCAGAGCAGACAGTAAATTATGTATTTAATTACATATTTCTCCCTAAAAAACAGAAACAGTTGGCTCTCTGCTATTTTTGTTAACATTAATCAGAGGAAACTTCAGATTCTGGCATAAATTTGACTATCATATAAAAGGTAATATTTAAAATACATAATGCCTTGCCACACAAACACGAGCTGCCATATGTGAGGCACTGCTAAGCATGGTTTCTATTAAGCCGATACACAGTAACTGGCTTCTTTCCAAGTAACATGGAAGTGTTTAAAAAACCCTGTTTAATCCAATTCCACAGCTTTGAAACAAAAATAAAGTGCTACAAGAACTGTTAAAATGAAAAATTAAAGGCATGTAAATAAGTGAAAAAATAAATTGTCAGAGCAAATGAAAACAAAGATTATTTCAAGCAGATATCTTAATTGTAATTAGCAACATTTGGCATGCGTTATGATTCAAAGCTACAGCCAATTAGATACCCCAAAAAGCTTGTAACAAAGCTGCAAATGTGTAACTACAGCATAAATAAGTTTTATTGCACACCAAGAAAACAGCACCCAGATCAATTTCATAGTTTGTTTCTGAAATGCTGTAAAATATGCTCTGTTACTAGTTCATGACTTTTTAGTCTTAAACTGCAGCTTTCCTGCCAGGAGATTTTGGAAAACAATTTCATTAAATTCAGACTATTAATTGTAAATTTGTACTCATTCCATGTATGTCAAGGTTAAACGATAAATTATAGCATTGCCTTAGACTGTTATGCCTATGTAAAAACAAAGCAAACCAGCAAAAACAACAAAAAGCCAAGACAACAACAACAGCAAAAAAAGAATAAAGTGCCTATGTTAACAGCTGTTAAAAAGCTGTAGAATTGTGGTATTGGAACTGAGAAAGATTGATTTTTTTTAAATAGATCTCCAAGGAGAGAGGAAACACAATTTTTTTCTTTCTAAGGAATAGGAGGTACACAATGGTATTCAGGAAACAACATGAATTTGTCAGATGATTTTTTTTAGAGTTTTCCTTAAAAGGAAATAATCTTTAAGTATTACACAGAAGATCTGAGTTCAAATTCTGATCAAATATGGGTGTACTGAAGTGTACTGAAGACAACAGCATTAGGCACTTCTGAGCTTGTGCCATTTATTTAAGTAAGCAAATACTTCATTATCAGTAATGCTGTCAGTCCCAAACAACAGACAAAGTACCTTCCATTTCCCCCATTTATTCAATAATAAGTAATTTACTAAAGGGTAACAAGTTGCTAATAAAAGCATGTTTCTTTCATGATTATCCTGAAATGGCAGTGACTGGTTGTTCAGTGCAATAGTACCTACTACAGACAGACTTACAAATAACTCTGCTCTAGGAAATTTATGTGAAGAAATTGATGCTTATGTAGCTTTCATACAAGTCTACATTTAAAAAAAAAAAATAGGACACACACCCCCTCTGAAATAACTAACTAAATTTAAAAGCTACATATTTAGATATTTCTTTGCAAAATCTCCTAACAATGATGCAAAGTCTCAGCCAGCACGGTTTTGCTTCCCTTGTTGGCAAGCAATGACTGTTTAACATACTTATTCTAGGGTTTGGTGGGGGGAGAAATTTTTTTTGGCGGTTTATGAGGGTTGTATTCAGGAGATTTATCAGCTTTATGCTCCGTGCTTGCAGGGGAAAAAAAAAACCAAAAAACCAAAAAACTTTGTTTAGCTATCTAGGAGAGGGCAAAAGAAATGTCTGTGGAAGGTAGTCTGAAAAATTCTGGAGCAGAAAGCATCGGGCACTGCCCCTGTACTTCCTAGGAGACTGACTTACAAAGACCAGCTGCAACTCGATACGAAAACACTGGAAGAAAATTTCTCTGTTCAGAATTCCCCACACTAAAAGCATCAAAGTGTTTTTTTGTATCCTTGTTACAGTCGCCCACTCTACCTGCCTCACACTTGCAATTTAAACTAGAGCTTTACTACTCCTGTACACTAAGCATATTGCAAATATCAAGGATCCCTTCCGTGTTCATTACAGGCTCCTTTTTGGGCACTTTTCTGTCCTTTCCTGCTTCAAGGAATGTGTGATCGTCACGACCTCTCCTTATGCTCCAATCTCCACTCCTTTCCCTGCTTCAGATGTCCCGTGGAACGCGCTCTGGCATCCCCCTGACCTTCCAAACCTGCACTCACACAGTGCTCGCTGAAGTACTCTTATTCTTCTCTAATACTATTTTCTCTTTTCTTTTCCTCCTGGGAGAGGAGTTGTCATCATTTGAAATCTGGGAGAAGTGGCAGAAATCATGTGGAGTTATTATTATGCTGGGAGGTATTAATGGGTGTTGTCAGCCAGTTCCTTACTTCATCATCAGTGAGTAAAGTTGCCGGACCTGGCAAGCAGCCAGCGGCAGGCTCCCTTTATTGCCGTTTTTATTCTCCCCTCCTGCCATCACTAAAGTTGCTAAGGTTTCTAGCCACCGATGTCCACAATACATCCTGAAGCTTTTGAGTGCTGCATCTAATCAATCCGAAAATCACCCCATGACCACAAGCAGTAATGGAATCAAGTAGATATTGAGAACTCAGTTTATTCAATGAAAAAAAAAAAAAGCTCAGTGCTATCTAATAACTTTTCATATCGAACATACATTTTTAAAGATATCAGATCACTGAAGAAACATCAGCTACATTTTAGATGGCCTTCCAAGTACACTGCATCTTGACATATGGAAGATCCACAAAAAGAAACCTCTGTGCGCTATTTTTTAAAAACATATTGTTCACAAGGCATCTGACATTGAAAGGTCAAGTCACTTCTACAGTGAAAATAAACAGATATTTCAAAAAAATGTTTTAGTACAATTACATGCTTCAGACCTTAAAGCACAAGTGACACTACCCCACATTGTCTTAAAAGAAAATAGCTAAAGGAAGTGCAAGATTACAGATTAAAAAGTAACCTTTTCATCTGAGGTACTTCAAGGTACCAAGGCGATAAATCTAAAAAAACCTGCCAGTTATATATAAAAAACAGGCAAGCTAACACAAATGATAAAATGTGGTATGGTTACTATTATAAAATTTAATCCCAGTGCAATTGTTAACTTGCATGTTTGGGGGACATGCTTCTTGCTGCTTTTGAAGCAGAAAGGGAATAAAATCTAAAAAGTAAAGCAGTTGCAATGAGCACTCAAATACATTTTACACTTATTCTTATCCTCAAACGAATGTTAATACACCATAGATTTAAAAACAACAGGATTCTGAACATTAATATCAACTGCTTCTATATGCGTCTTTTTGATTAAGTATTGCTAATTGTTGTAAACTTTTAAGAGGCCTAGCCAGGCAAAGTTACATACAAATTTCTGTGTCACGTTTTCTCTACAATGTTATAGAAAACTAGCAGCAGATCAAAGTAAGCCTATACAGGCAGAAGGTGAACTCCATGGGTAACGTAATGTAACAGGAAGAGAGCCCAGATTCATACCAAGGAGGCTGGAAACATTTGTGAGGAAAAACGTTCAAAGAAAGCATTCCTTATTCTGGTTTTCATCCCACTCGCACATTAGCACCACATGCACCATAGTCATGTGCCTATGGCAACAGACTGATGCATCCCTAACTCAAACAATCAAAATCACTGATCATAGTTCATTTTAAAATAAAAGTATAAGCTGCTAGATCTTGGGGATTTTTTTCCATTTGAATTTTATGCCTAGGTCCTCCTTCCGTGAAATCCCTATCAGAAGAAATAGGATTAAGCCTTTCTAGCCAGAGGAGCCACTATACTCCCATACTCCTTTTAAGTGATACGACAACCATGAGTAGGATGCCGACCACCCTTTGCACTTCCAGAGTTTTATGAAGGAATCAGCAAATAAAGACACACTGTTCTGTGCTTGCACTGCCTTAGAGTTTCTCAGTTGGTAACAGAGCAAGAAAGCACCTCACTGAAGTAGCCTGTGCGTTCTTCACCAGAGTGAAAAGCACTCATCAGGCATCCAAAGGTAGTGAAATTGGCAGTGGACACTACCTAAGCAGGTGCAGTATTACTGAGCAAGAGCTTAATGCTACCAAAATCATTAAGTAAATTCTCTGAGCAAGCCAAAGGAGACTAAACAAAAGAGAAGCAAATTTCAGGTGAGCAAACTACATTAAAAACAGAATCCTTCCAACACCCAAGAGAAATCATTTTTGCATTTTGTATTTGGAGAAGGCATTACTCTGCTTTCTCCAAATATTTTCACATTTATTGAAATGTTCTGAGGAAACGTATATAACCCCCAAACGTATATAACTCCCCCAACTCCCCCAAGTCAAACTGATGTTGTGAGCACATGATCTAAAAACCTGGAAGGCACCCACAGGGAAGAGGGGAAGACTTCCTTAACAAGTTGCTCGAGCAAGAGGGAAGGAAGGAGACACGAGTAGGCCAGGGCAGCACGACAGATGCTTGCTACCTGTTGCTATAAGTCCCTACACCTCTATCTCGCTGCATTGTAAAGCAAGGCTGACAATTCTCCCTCCCAGTCTTGCCATGAAATAGTGCCGACTATTGTTTTCTGCTCCCGACGCTTGTGCCATCTCCTTACCTTTGAAGTAGCACTAGGCAAGAGTTTAAACAAACGGCCCCAAGACAATAACTGAAATTGATGGAATTCACATAACTCTTTAGAGTTGTGAAGATCATGGCCCCACCATTTCACCAAAAACTTTGCCAGAGCAATATTGAACAGGTACATCGGGCTCCATACAGTCATTAACAGCGCAAGAGACATCCATGAGGCACGCTGACCTCTCTCCCTAAGCCAAGATGAATAATTTGCCATTCTGCTTGGCTCTTCTCTACATCACCCCCCCCCACAAAAAAAAAAAAAGTGTTTTAAATCTTTTCAGTGTGATTAGTTTTCACAAGCAAAATACTAGGATCAGATAAGTTGGTTGTTTCTCAATTTTGCAGAAAGTACAGGAAGCAAAAACATAATGATTCCAAACTACCAAAAGAGATAAGATTACATGCAGGGTTTTCAATTGATTGTTTTGGAACGGGAACAAGTCAATTTGCCCACTAAGCTGTACAGCCCTTTAAAGTATACTTCTGAGCCTCAAGCATCACCCATATTGCTACAGGGAAAAAGAAAGAAAATGTATACACATAAAAGGAACTTCAGTAAATACATAGAAAAGAGAAGAATGGTGACAAATATGCTAGAGAACATCAAAAGAAAACACGAAGAGGAAGATAGCGAATGACAGTGACTTAATAGGAAAATTTTGAGCAGTTGCTCCCAGTGGTGTCCACAGAGAGCTGCTATTCGCTTTGTGCTGGCTCTCCTCGTTTCCAGCTGCTAAGTTCACATTGAAAGAAGCTAAAAATACATTAAATACTTTCCAAATATTATTTTCCCATGTAAGCAATTGGTATAAGTTGCCACAGAGATGTTGTTCTCTTGCCAGCGAAAAGGGAAATAGTATACAATGCTGACAACAGAAGTTGTATTCTACAAAATCTATTGTCTTGGACAACATGCAGTCCAAAATATGGGAAAGTCTGAAAAGGCATTATTTTAGCTACAGAATTCCTGACTATTCCCCTCTTCCAGCAAGGCAATATACACAAATGATACTTAAAGATGAGGTTTTTATTGTCCGTGAGAAAAGGTATACTGTGCACTACTCAGAGGTATATGTGCAACATTTCTAGCAATCAAGCTTTGGTATTTCAGTGATGAGGGGAAAAGAAAAGAGTGGCAAACATCTACAATTTAGGTATACTGTCTCCCGACAAAACTAAAATTTCACAATGCTGTAGATTTAAAATACAAATGTACCTGCTCAGCATTCAGGACTCTCCTTGACAGTAAATTCAGCTCTATACAGAAGGAAAGGGAGGGGGGAGGAGGGACGGGACACAACACATGCAGTTCTTTCTGTTAAATGTGAAGTATAACAGGCTTTTTTATGACATGCCTTCCTCCAAAAATAGCAATGATTACACTGCTTAACTCCCACATGCCTCTCCAGCTTGACTTTTTGACAATTAGAACACCGTACATTCTCAGTCCTAAGGAATGATCCAAAGTTCGGGGGGTCAAGAGGACTCTTTCCATTGCCCAGAACCCCAAGTACAGAATATGAAATACAACTACACCTAGGGAGGCAGGCAACTCCAATTTCTTGTACCATTGAATCTTCTTTTAAAGCCAAACGTGACAGATTTTTTAGGAAGTCTGAAATCCACAGCTTTCCACAGTTTTGGAAAGATGCTGCAAGTCACAGCAGTGGTAATCTGCCTGTTACAAAGCACATGTGCGAACAAGACTTTTTTCTTGTCTTCCAGACAAGAAGATTATACAGTTTATTCTCTACATGGGGATGAGGCAGGGGAAGCGTTAAGACTGCAGCTGCTGCACAAGTGGAAGCTGCAACTCCCTTGGAGCTTGTACTGACTGTGGAGTCTAGCATGCCATTATGGGATGCTACTGTACTACAGACACTGTTCCATTTTGATTTTTTTCCTGAAAGAGACAAACCCGAAGCTTTGGCCTGCTGCACTTAATGGAAAGTCTTGCACCACATCTTGCAATATTCCACCCAAGCTCCAATTCAGCTCAACAACCTGCCTATCAGAAGTTCCTAAACTACTTAGACAGTATTCTTGAATAACACAGCTTTCCTTCACAGCTTCTGCGACCTTCAGTTTTGAGATTTATCATACTCCTATTGTCCAATCATGATTTGTTTTTTGTATAAAAGAGGACACATAGTGAAGGTAAGCTGGAATCACAACCATTTCAAGTAGCCTGCATCTGTAAGGAACTTCTCTTTACGAAATATGTTTTTTTTTTAATGGAAAATCTAACACCTCTTATAACAATGATCTAAATTTCACTAAAACCAAGAAACTACGTATCAATACTTTGGGGTAAGATATACTGTACTATAGCTTGGCTTTCTTCATTATGCTGAAGAATCATGTCTGGCTGATGTGTTTATTTTGTACTGTTTAACTATAATAGAAAATAGATGAAGTTCAAATGAAAACACTGTTTAGACTATGTCAACACAGCATAAAACTAAATGAAGTGATTCTGTATTGACTATAAAAACATATTTGCTAATACTAAAATTACTAATGGTTATCTATCAAGATCACAACAAGAAATAATTCTGCATCTTAAGAACTGTGTTAAAGCAGCAGACACATGAAGCTAGATGTAATTTTTTGATTTTGCAAAACAGCATCATGCAGTGCACTTTATTGTTACTTTATCATTAGTGTTAATAATTAAAAAAAACAAACAGGAAATCTTTGGCTCACTTTTTTTTTTTTTAAATTGCAAGTCACCAAAGGGCTTTCCACTAGGAGAGCCAATGCTCACTTTACACTTGCTAGGAACAGAACATAAAATCACAGTATTCTGTATACTGAAACAACTGCTTTGTTACAAAAAAAAAAAAACACCTTAGAAACAAATGACATTGCTGTAAAAACTATAAGCCTTTTAGACTCAGTTCAAAGACTTATGCATTCTTCTACAACGGACTGAAGTTTTATATGCATCTCAGCAAATCAATCCACTAATAGGCACCAGTCATCAACACCTAAGTAAAGATCTGCCATTTGAAACAGCTTTGATGTGATTGAAGACCTGCACACAGTCGTAAGTATGACAGAACAGCTTAGCTATTAAAATGTTTTATCTAGGAAAGAACTGTTCATCCTAATTGACTGAAATACTCTTTGAACATTATTATTGCAAGGCTACTTCACTACGCAGAGCTTTAGTACATAGCCACTTGACTTATATCTCAAGATCCAGCAGAACCACATCAAATCTTGTTAGAATATTTTCTCACACATACTTTTGTCAAAAGACCAAAACAATAAAGCTGACTGTCATTTTTACTACCAGTTGCTTAGTTAATTCGATACTGAAACATACTGGGATTCATTATAAAAGCTGCATGCAATCAGACATTTCTATCAATCTTTCTTTTTACTGCACTAATAGAATGAATCCTACTAACCACATCAGTTGAAATGGGTTGGCAGGACTGGATGGAAACTATTCCTCTGCACCAAGCCCGACCTCTCACCGTGAGAGGTGCAGTGGCAGGGCCTCCTTCAAGCAGTGCTGCACAGCCCTGGCCCAGCTCCAGCACTGACCATATGTCAAGCTGACAGATAAGACTGAGACAGCCATCTGAAAACAACTCTATACCGGCCCGACAACCAGGCAGCGAGGGTTTCTAGGCCTACATCATTACTCACTTCAAAGGCAATTTTTAAATACATGGCAAATAAATGGACCTGACAAAAAAAAAAAAACACACACAAAAAAACCCCAAACCCACAACACCACCACTAAAACACAAACACAAAGTCATTATTAGAAAGGCTATGTAATGATATACTCTATTTCAGGAATTTTCCACTGAATATCGTAATTGATCACCAGAAACACTCGGAAGATTAATAATAGTTTGTGCCCATAACATTTTTCCTTCTCTATTACATTCACAGTGTGTTAACAATTTGCAAGAAACAGGAATCAAACATACCAGCAACTGCCACCAAGATTACATTTTACAGAATCAAACAAAATGTTATCAGTTTAATACCTCAAATGAAGGGTGATTGGATTTTTACCCTGTATCTATTAACGCTTCGTAGAGTTCATCAGTTTTTACCATTACTTTTGTTGCTAGGAAGTATGTCATATCAACTCCTTCTACGCAGGCAAACATCATCTATCAGCTTTTATTCCAAAATTGCTAAGTAACTAGCACAAAGTAATAGCTAAAATTTACTCTGGTTGCCTATGCAATCTCAATAATTCCATATATTCCATTTCCACATTCGAAATTAATAAAATCCATGTGAACTTACCTACAGTTTGGAGGAGGGTCTAATGTAATTTCCGCAAGTTCTTTCTGAATTCTTAAGAGAAAAAAAAAAAAATTATGAGGGCTTATTTGCAATATATTTCTTTCAACTTTACAAACATTTCTACAGAAATCAATAATAATAAAATACAATTCTTGTAATTTCTGATGGAAAGCTGATGCTATAACGTTTTACGAAGCTGCTCAAGAAAGTGTTGAACTAAAAATCAAATCTCTTCTGAAAAATGAGCTTCCAGTCTGGGACAAGTTATGCCATGAGCAGCCATCTAGAAGATCCCACTTTTTCTGTGGGTCAGGGTGCTCAGATCCTTTGCTCACTCACGCAACAATTTAAGGTCTCGTATACCCTCCTCTATTTCCCCTCTGCCTATATGTCTCTTGCTCTCCAGAACATTTAGCTTCTTAATGTGTCTTGTACTGGCAGAGCAAAAAACCCAACTTCAGAGGACAGTTGTCTCTTACCCTCACGGTTTTCTCCATAACCTCCTCCTAGGTATTGGGCGGCTGCCGTCAGAACCCCCCAAAGCCTATCCTCAAAGGGAAGTGCTCCAGCTCCCTAGGCAGGCTGGGGACCTGCCACTGGATTTGCTCCAGTGTACGCCTTCCTTGTACTGGGGGGCTCAAAACTGGGTATACGTTACTCTAGATGCAGTCTAACAAGAGCTGAGTAAAGGGAGACAAACCACTTTCCACCACCTACTGACTATGCCCCTGTTAATACAGCCCAGGAGGCAGTCAGCCTCCATTGCTGCCCCACGTTGAGCTTGCTGTCTGCCAGGGCCGTCACGTCCTTCTCAGCAGAGCTGCTCCCCAGCCTGTATCATTACAAGCGGTTAGTCCTCCCCACACGCATGGTGTTACATTTGCCCTTGCTGAATTTCAGGAGCTCTCTGTCAACCCTCTCCCACAGCCTGCGGAGGCCCCTCGGAGTAGCAGCCCTGTCCCTGTGTGTACTGACTGCTCCCCCCAAACTTCTTGCCATCTGCAAACTTGAGAGTGGCCTCTGCCATATCCTCCAGGTCACTGGTCAAGACGTGAAGCTGGACAGGTCCTGTACAGACCCTGGCAGCGCTGCACTGATTTCGGGCATCCTGTTGGAGGTTCTGCTCCAGGCAGAGCAACTTTGTGGTGAAGGATTTCTGGATATTCCCAGTCTGACTTTCCAACGCCAAGTCCTTCAGTTCCTGATCTCTGCCACATCTGGCTCTTTCCGTTTATAACAGCATCTGCACAAGAGCCAGCATATCCCCCTCTGACGAAATTTAAACACGCAGAGTAGGAGTTTACAGAGTTCCCAAAGGAACTCGTAGGAGTTTACAGCTCCCAACGACTTGCCAGCGTATGATGCCATACACAGGACTGCGATGGCCACCTTCCCTATAAACTATGCCCAAGGCTTTTTCACAGACTACTTCAGTGCAAAAACATGAACATTTAGAAGGAAGAAGGAAAAGAAAAACAATTTAATGTACCCTTCAGTATTTTCTTCTTCCCTTCTCCTTCACAGGATTTCATGTACAGGAGCATGTTGCTGTTTCTGTTACTCCCTACACTAAGAAAGAAAATGTGCACACTAATACCACTCAAATTCCTGAGATACGTGCTCATGCCACAACCCAAAAGTTCAGGCCTGACCTGAAGTACACACATATGCTGTTAAAAATGACTGACACCCATTTTGTACATAAATACAGGCAAAGAAAATGGTTTGTCGAAATAAACATTCGGGTATATTGGCATATACAACATAAAAGCAAGCAGTTTAATTCTCTATATAATGTTAAGATACAAACACAGTCTTACATGCTAAGGAGTCTCACAGCCACTATCAAAATTCCCCTTATGCCACTATGTGTTGATTGCATGGCTATAATGAATAAATGAACCAAAGGCAGTAGAGCAACTGGCCTAAACCAGAAACACCAACCCTTTATCATTCACACTCAAAAAATTAGGACATACGTGGGCAAAATTTGTAGGTAGAGGTAATAAACATTTATTAGACTGGCTGTTATCACTGAAAAGATAAAAACATTCTTTCAGATTCTTAGCTTTTCTTCTAATTTCTATGCCCCCCAACCCTACATACACACACACACACGTTACTCCTGTAGAAGGGGAGAAATGAAATGTTTAATTGCTTTTTCTATTCACTGAAGTATTTACATCTCCAGTAGACAGAATTTTCCCAATAAATATCATTCCTTTCTCATAAAAATATACACACAGGTTGCTTAATCAATCTTTGCAGCAAGTCATTGCAGTAACACTAAAAATCCACCACAATTTTTAAACAGGAAAATATGATTAGTGAAGTCTAAGCACAACAAACATGTTGCTTTTAAGAATTTACTCCATTTAAACAATCCTAACTGTTCACACCTTTTTAGAAGGGAGATCTTACAAGTGTGGAAGATGCTTAAAATTTTTCCCCTTCATACGACAAATGACTAATGTGTTTTTGAAATTTACACAAATATCACAGATTCAAATCACAGAAAACCTAGGTAACATGGAATCTTCAGCTTCCTGTTTGATGGGTTGTTTTGCTTTTTCCACCTTTTGCAAAGTTACACAATGATGGCACTGAACTTCTATAGAGTCAGGGATTATTCCTTTACTTTACACACAGTAGTAAGAGTGATTAATATTTCATCACATTACAACGAGTCTGAGACACATCAAGAATGGATTGACAAGAGCAGCTTAAGTCCTCCTAAATCCTAATCCATGTCCCTTCCATTCTGAACAAAAAAAGGGTATAGAGCTCTCTCCTTTTCTCCCCTCTGGTCTAGTTCAACCCAAAATTTCTAACTTCTAATGCCAAGAGCACTAAAATGGTCCTTCTTCAAGCTCTCCCTGCCATTGAGCAAACAAGACAAAAATATCCTTTTGCTTCCAGCAGGACGAGGGAGGTTCTCCTTCCCCTCTACACTGCCCTGGTGAGGCCCCATCTGGAGTACTGTGGCCAGTTCTGGGCTCCCCAGTTCAAGAAAGATGAGGAGCTACTGGAGAGAGTCCAGCGGAGGGCTACGAGGATGGTGAGGGGACTGGAGCATCTCTCCTATGAGGAAAGGCTCGGGGAACTGGGCTTGTTTAGCCTGA
>Ga0181612_135437_pt1 | contig 15892 bp, 11 predicted proteins | sample HoacroProtozoa21_FD_119630 | JGI IMG/M metagenome (GOLD analysis project Ga0181612, IMG submission 119630) | Hoatzin crop microbial communities from Cojedes, Venezuel. Combined Assembly of Gp0051906, Gp0051904, Gp0051908
AAAAAAAACAAAAGGAGAAATTAAAAGATAGAAAGCTGCAGGATACATTATTAGCCGCAGCAATTGCAGGGAATTTGGCAGAGATGGAGGCCGGGGTTGGAACCCTGGGTCTATCCCCGTTGTAAATCACCCAGTAGGATTAAATCCATGTGCATATTGCAGGGAGGAAGAACAGTGGAAAAACGAATGCCCAAAGAAACTGATTACCAGAGGGGGATCTAAACAGGAGGCTGATCTGATTATGTTGGGAACTTAAGATTCAGACTGATGAGGACTGGGGGAGAACATTAAAATTTCCCCAGCTGATCCCCTGGTTCCAGTTCAGCTGGGGAACAAAATTACAGATTTTCTGGTAGACAGGGGGCCACCCATTCTGTAGTGACTATTTGTAAGGGACCTTTAAGTAACATATATATATATGCCTGTTGTTGGGCTCACGGGAAAGCAAGCTTTGAAACCGTTTCTGAAACTGATGCAACGTAAAATTGGAGATATAGTGGTATCTCATGAGTTTCTCTATATGCTAGAGTGCCCCATTCCTCTTCTCAGGCGAGATTTGCTTTGTAAATTCAGAGCACAAATAACCTTTTCTGATAAATCGATACAGTTACATCTGCCAAAAGAAACTGCTTGGAAAGCACAATTTTGTTCTTGACTATGAAGCAACAAGAGAGTATCAACATCCCAGGGGAGATCCTGACTGCTGTGATACCTACAATATGGGCACCCAGGAGACCAGGAAGAGTGAAAAATGCTGTACTGGTAAAAACTGAATTGAAACATGGAGCACAACTGGTAAGAAAGAGACAGTATCCTATTAGATTGGAAGCCAGAGTATGTTTGGAGCTGTTGACAAACGACTTTACTTAGTATGGACTATTAAGATAATGTCAATCTGAATATAATACTCCAATTTTGCCAGTCAGAAAGCCCTGGACACAGGGGTATCGGCCAATACAGGATTTAAGAGATATTAACTGGGTATCAGTTGATGTGCATCCGGTAGTTGCTAATCCATACACTTTATTATCATCAGTACTTGAGAATAATGTTTATTTTACAGTACGGGACCTGAAGGATGCTTTTTTTCGTATACCTCTGGAAGAAGAAAGTCAGAAATTGTTCGCGTTTGAATGAGAAAGTCCAACTTCAGGAAGAAAAGTCCTACTCTGCTGGACCGTGCTACCCCAAGGATTTAAGAACAGCCCTACCCCATCTGGTAACTTACTAGCCAAAGAATTAGAAGACTGGCAAGGTAAGCATCCTTCTGTTACTTTACTACAATATGTAAATGATATATTAGTAGGACCACTTCAGAAGAAGAATGCAAAAGAGCCACCATTGATCTGTTAAATCTCCTGGGACCTGCTGGTTACAGAGTATGCTGCTCTCAAAGGTTCTGAAGAGATACTAGAATGGACCTCTGGAAAAGCTTTGATACTGTACAGACTGAATTGATGTGAGCGCCAGTGTTAGGGCTGCATATATACAGACTCAAAACATGCCTTCGGAGTGATACATGCCTATGGAGCCGCATCGAAAGAAAGAGGACTGTTATGCTCCCAAGAAACTCCAATTAAACATGGAAAGGCAATTTTAAATTTGTTGCAGGCCACTCTTAAGTCAAAGGAAGTGTCCGTAATGCACTGTAAAGCCCATCAGAAAGGACACACAGATATTATTAGTGGAAATCGAAAAGCTGATGAGACAGCAAAAAGGGCAGCTTTGACAGAGTTTTTGGTGGGGGCTTTCATTCTGACTGCAAGAATTTTACTGGAGCCGCCAGCATATTCAGAAAAGGACAATAAATTAGCAAAACTTTTAAATTGTACTAAAACCAAGGATGGATGGTGGACAACCGATGCTGGACAAATAACAGTCACAGCCCCACTAATGAGGGAACTGAATTAAGAAAAAAGACTCATCAAGAAACTCGTATGGGGGTAGATGAGGTAGTAGCAAGCATCAGACGATATGCTGTAGGGTTGAGAATGCGAGAACTAGCAAATGTTATTGTGAGACAGTGCTTAATATGCTGCAAGAACAATCCAAAAATACAAAAAAGACCTCCTCTGGGACAAGTTAAAAGGGAACAGACTCCAGGGGAGTACTGGCAAATAGATTTCTCTGAATTACCCAGATGTCATCAATTTAAATACTTATTGGTATTGGTAGATAAATTTTCTGGATGGCCAGAGGCTTTTTTGTGCTGAACCAACAAAGCTAGGGAGGTAGTCAGAGTGCTAGTGTTGAAAGAAAGAATTTCTAGATTTGGTATCACTGAAGGAATAGCCTCAGTTAATGGGCCCCACTTTATTGTTAAAATTGTGCAGGAAATTGCTAAGTTCTTGCAATTTGAATGGGATTTATGTACTCCTTGGAGGCCGCAATCCAGTGGCAAAGTAGAATGGATGAATCAAACTTTAAAGAGACAAATTTCAAAATTATGCCTGGAAACCCAAATGAAATGGCTAGAAATTCTACCTATGGCACTGTTAAGAATGAGAATTACTCCCAGAGTCAGGGAAGGGGTTAGCCCTTTTGAAATTCTGTATGGTAAACTGTATCCTGTAAATAAGCTCACAGGAAAGAGTGATCAAATGTATGTTAATAGAGACCAGATACTGAGTATTTGCTGTTGTTAGAGCATACACTGTCTTCCCTTCACAGGCACCTGAATGAGAAAGCAGCTGTTCTGCTAGATACTCTGGTACATACCTTTCAACCGGGAGAACAAGTCTGCATCCGAACCTGGAAAGACAAACCTCTGAAAGAATGCTGGAAGGGACTGTATTTGATATTACTGATTACCCCTGCAGATGTCAAGGTAAAAGGAGTAGATTCTTGGATTCACTACACATGGGTGAAAAGTGCCCCTCTGAAAGACTGGACATGGAGAGAAACAGCACCATTGAATTTGAAGCTGACTCGGAATTAAGTGAACTGTACTTGGACTCAGATAGAATCTATAGCTCACATAGATTGTATTCAAGGGGAATTATTCTTGTATTTTCTCACATTATTAGGAACAATAGTGTTACTAACATATATTTGTAGATATACCGATTTCTTTAAGGAGTGAAAGAAACAGATGGGAATGATACCTCTCTTCTGTCAAGCAATATTTTTACATGCCACCAAAGGGATCCAGGAACGCTGTCCAAATCCATGGAACTTTAATCTCCATCTGGGATTAACAGAAAGAACTACAAAAATTGCAAATAAAACCGACTACTGGGTACATACTCACTTTCCAGAATATACAGAAAAAGGGGTAAGTCATAAACTGGTATCTCGGCTCTGTGTGCATATTGGGTGTTGCACACCGGGTAACGAACTCCGTTTGGGAGACAACGCTATGGCAATGTCAATGAAGAAAAGGACTGTAACTGTCTAAACAATGCTAGTTGCTTTCCTTCCTTATTTTCCAGAAGCTGAAAGCTAGCTTTTATCTGCTTACCACTACAGCTTTCAACAAGAAAATATTGCTTTAGGTAATTCACTTGTCATCTGTCAGCCCGAGCTTGCTTGTTCTGCTGGAGGAACATCCCACCTAGGAATTCTACCAGTGTTGTTATTTGCTGGTCTGCAAAGAAGCCTAGTGTAAAATGAATGTTGTTTTCATAGTGTGTGTGAAATATCACAGCTGTAGAAATTCAAAGAAAACACATAGATAATAAATAACCAAAAATGTTAACCATTGTATGTATGCTTAATTAGTTTCTGATGGTTGTGGGAATGCCAAAGAGACTGTACTGAACGAACATTGCCAGTGTGCTACTGAACACCGTACATCAATTCCTGCAAAGGCAGGTATCAGGAGAGTGGTCACAAGTAGGACGGAATATGCAGTAGGTGGATAACTGAAATTGTAACAAGGGAATCACTTAAAACCAAAAACATTGAAAGCAAAACCACTGGGAATGTGGCAAACCCCAGCCCCGAGCACTTGGTGAAGCAGTGGAAAGAGCACTGATGCGCTTACAGATGTGGCCAAATTACAGCTTTTCAAGCGCAATTTACATTGCCTTCAGTGGTAAAGCTATATTGAAAGACTGGAAAATTCCTTCTATTATCTGCATTTCTATTCAGTTATGATCTGAATCTACTTGTCAAATATGTTATAGCTAATTACTGAAATATTCCTCCATCATGTCTTCCAGCTTGCACTGGGTAAGAAAATTGGACACTCTGTTCTTGCACCTTATAAACTCTTTGTTGAATTTTAAAGCAACCACTTGGGCATCAGGAATGATTAAGCTGGAGAAGTGTAAAACGTGGGGCTGGGCAAAAAAAGTTTTTCCCGTCCTGAAAAGCATCCTGAGATTTCAAGATTTCCCGCTGGAATAAAACCAAGGCCTTGTTGAGGTTTTAGGCAGGGAGATAGGCAAAGTGGGGATTTGCACCTCAGCCTGCCACTTTTCCCCGCAAGCACTTGCTGTGCATCTGTCGTGGTGTTGACCATGCTTTCTCCTTCTACCCCGGAACAACTTTCTAAATTAAAATTTTCACTGGAAATATTATATAAAAACTTCTGATATTGACACAGCATTTTCCACTGAAAACTGTTAAGCAATTCTCAAGAACTTCTCCCACACGCATTAGAGTCTGACACCTTGCCTGTCCAACACAGTACATGCCAATGGTTACCCTGCAGCAGCCTTTTTTGTCTTATATAATCTACGATTTTTGATAGCTTGTGTGGGCCAGATGATCAGCTGCTAAAAACTGACTTTGGAGCACTGAAATTAGTGAAGCAATGAACTAAATTATAAAGTAATGAATAATCCTACTTGAGATACAGGAATGGGTTTTCAAAAATACCTAAAAAATATTTCTGTGTGACATCATGCACCCCACCTGGAACTGAACAAGCAGACTCAGGTAGCAGGAGTGGAGTAGCTGTATCAGCATACTGCTTTTCCTGGAATAATTCCCCCTGTAGCCCAGAGCTACGTGATAACGCAGCTATCCTGCTTCCCCTTCCAATCTATCCTGGATATTTGCCTGTATAGCATTGGTTTATGGCTCATAAATACAGACCGACAGACACCAACCCAAATGAATGGTGCTCCTGGGTCTTCTGGTTTGATGTTTGTTGACTGTAGATGGACAGCCAGCCCTTATACAGTGTTTCTAGGGAGGTGAGATTTTGCGGATTTTGGAGTTTACAAGATGATTTAGAAACGCCTGAGGCTGCTAAAGGATGGCAATTTCTCTGGGCTCTTGTATAAGCACTGAACGTCCCAAAATCTCTAGTGTTCAGTCTAGCAGGGTCTTCCGTCAAGTGGGGGTGGTGATAAAAGCCTGTAGTTGTGTCGCTCAAAATAGTTAACAGAAGGACTCTCCTTCCAGAGAGAAGGGTAGGGTAGGGTACCTTAAAACTCTTGCATGCTGCTCTGGCTTTTTTATGCCTTATAAAATGGGAAGCATCCATTTTTAGGAACTTTCAAAAGCCTTCCCTGGCCAACTTCTCATTTCTGTTTTATTGGATGTTTCAGGCAGAACTTGTCCCATATATTAGAATATTTTGCACCTATGAAAACTGCTGTCTGCCACAAAGCATTTTAAATGAGTCGAAACTTGAGACTTTGGTAAAATATCCCCCCTAAAAGATTCTGATGTTGTTGCAGCTGATGGCAATGAAGCGTGCATTTTACCTAGCCTTCATTGAATCACTGCAATGAACATTTAACTTAGTCTCACAGGAGGGGATATTTGATGTTGTTTTTACATCAACCTAGCTGAAACCTTCCAACATTTCTGACAGACTTGGTTGATAGCTAACGAGACATGTTTCAAGCTGTCTGTTCTTAACAAAGTCTCCTCTTTTTTTTTTTCCAAATATAATTGAAAGTATTTATGCAGAGCTTGAAATTCTAGACAGGCGCAGGATTTTGCTCAGAATAATTGTCAGTGTACAATGGAGGACTTCTGTATAGTATTTTTTGTGTTTCTCCCCTCCTCCAATCCCCCCGGCCAAAGCAAATTTCTGCTAAGCGGTGTCAAAAAACCATGGCAACCATCTTGTGACAGAGCTGAGGAGGTTTTGTTCTGCAAAGGACCCATTAATCACTTGTATTGCGCCAGCCCACAGTCCCATCCAATGCAATTCTGGGAATTTTCTGCTGAAAACTGCTGCTAAATATTTGCATGGGTGAAGCGTTCCCCTCAGAGCGACCCACGGGGGAAGCCCACGGCGTTATTTGTAGCGTGTGTGGCCGTGTGAGTCTTCAGGGAAGGAGGGGTTCTCGCTACCGGGAGATGGGGATTTTTGGTCCCCACTGTCAGGGGACGGAGGAGCCAGGAGCTTGCCTGGGGAGGGGGTGGGCGGCCGGCAGATCAGCAGGGAGAGTGGAACATTGTCCGTGGGCTCCTCAGGGCAGGTTTCTATCAGGACATGCGCTGGAGACCTGCTCAGCAGATGCCCCTGCCTGTCGCAGCCACGCCAGCCCCCCGCTCCCAGCAGCTAGCTCGGTGGCCACCCCTCCTCCTTGGCCCGTCACTCTGCTCAGGGTTTTTAAGTTACCTCTCTAAGGCCCAGGGTTCTTCCTTTCCCTGTCACCAAATCGTATTTCCTCTTTTATTTAAAGGCTAAATGTCAGCTATTGCTTGTTTGTTTTCGCGTAGTATCCGTAGTATCCGGTTTTCAGTGGAGTCCATCATTGAGAATATGCCGGCAATTAAGCTTTGACCCATCAAAGCAGTCCAAATGTTCCCACTCGCTCACTGCGTTTGCTGACTGAGCCCGTCACACCTCCCAGCTGCAGCAGAGATCCAGCCCACTGGAGCTTTGTTTTCCTGACCATACCAGCCGCCTACAACACAAACAGTGCCTCAAATAATTTTGGGAACTTAGAGTCAAGAGAAATGAATAATTAGGAAATGTAAACGTGACTCTTCCTCTGTCGTGATTGTCAGTATTTACCCCAGATACCCAAATAATAAATGCCTTACAACAGAAAGTATTTCTATACCCTAATCTCATTCGCTACTTCCATGTAATTCTACGGAAAAGCAATTGCTGTGTGACCAGCCGGGTAGAGGCAAAAGCGGCTGTTTGTGCATGAAAGAGGGGTGGCCCTCAGCTCCCCCCGGCTTCTGGAGTGCCGTTTGGGTGGAAAACAGGATCCCATCTTACCTAATGATTTATGTGAAAACATGTCAGTGCTTTTCAATGCCTCGGCGGGGATGTTTTCCCACAGGCATTTGCATATCTGCTCTAGCGCTGTCTTCACGTCTTCACACCAGGCCGTGTTTTGCCGACACTGCTCTTGGTGGGACAAAGATAAGATTAACAGTCGGGGCCTCACACTGCGCCGTTTCCTTTGCAGATATGTTGATTCCCTCTCGAGGCCCCTAACTGCATTCAGGGTCTCTTGGCTCTGCTTTCCCTCCCGCCGGAGAGCTGGGGCTAGTTGAGGGAGACCCTGCCCCTCCGCCTCTAAGCTGGGGTAAGTTGTATCGTGACCAGGGGAGGTGAAAAGCTCTTGCTTCGGCTGCAGTTAGATGACGGTTGTTACACTGCTGCTAAGCAAAACCTCATAATAGGTTTTTTGGACTTTGTCTCCGAACCCCCTCTTCTTACGTCTGATTTCAACTGATAAACTTTTCTGACACCTTGTATGATTGCAGGCGGGGTGACAGACCAGCGGTTTAGCTCTGTGTAGTGCATTGCCTGTTCAGCTTGCAAGGAGAATCTCCGCGCATTTCCGCCAACCTAAGGAGTGGTTAGTGTCCTTTTAAAAATCCGACTGCAGGAATTTTGTTCACATACATGAGCGACGAGAGTGTGCTCTTGAAGGCATTGTTCCTGGAAGAGAAAGCAAGGTGTGGTGAAAAATGTGAATGACCGGGTGCTAATTGGCTGGGTTGACACCTAGGCTGGCACGCTGTGAGCCTGGTGCAGCTCCAGAGAGGTCAGGGCGAAGTCTGCACCTACATCATTTAACCCAGGGTGCGAGAAAGCGAATAATACATAGACAGCAAACTACATTTTCCGTCCTTTTGTTAGGGTGAAAAAAAGCCTTCGCATATATGCCAAATGTAGAGCTAGAAATAGCAATTTTATTTTGAACTTTTTCATTGTGTAACTAGACAGGTCCTATACTCATTAAATTCATTGCTTCATTCAGTGCCTGCCGTTGTGGTTTTTAGTGTCTGGCCAACTTTTATTTCAAGCATATCCTCTTATTTTTGTCTATACAAACTATAGTGAGATGTTGTCACCCACTGGTATGCAAAATTATAACCCACTTGAATTTAGTGGTTAGGGGATAGATTCTAAACTTTATAGATACTATATGTAATGCATGTGAATCATGAAAAATTCCTTCTCTTTTCCAGTGCAGGTCTCCGGGTGCTCAGAATCCGTACGAATTTTTGTTTCCCTGTACAACGGTTACTAATTACCCAATCTCGCTTTTTCACTCTCACTCCCTCTATTCTGCCTTCATCCCTCTCCCGGTTATGAATTACTAGCATTATGGAGAAGGCTCACTCTTCGTTTCGTTGCGTGTTGTAAAATATTCACTAGAATCATATAAGAATTTGTTCTGCTGCTGGCAGAGAGCAGCTCCATCAACAATGTGCTCCTTTGTTTGCCTGAAGCATAGTAACAAATGGATTATGTGTAACAGCCATCTATAGGGCTTTTATTTCATCTCCATTCAGGCTCTGCGTGTTTTGCACTGCTTTTAATGAGGCTGCCTGAACTATGGTAACCCCGCAGTACATTTGTAAGCAAGAGATATTAGATGAATCAGCCCCTTCCAGGACTGCATTATGAGGTGATCTGCTTTCATTACAGGATTTATTTTATAGGTGGTAGACCTCAGTGAGGGGATGCTGCAGGCACAGGCAGCACTTCTCTGCTCTGTAAGGCCAAGTTCAGGGTCTGCATGAATGTACATCTCCTTTCCCACAGTCAAATCTCCATTCCTTGTGTGGCTTGAAACACAACCTTTTTTGTGCGTGACCTCTCCTTTGCTCCCCTTCTGCTTCAGACTCATACTGGAATGATTGATAGTCCTTTATAAAATACTCCATAAAGAACTATTTTACTTCCCCATCGGCATGAAAGCCTGGGTCCCCACACACAAAACAAGTACAAAACCCAGAATCTCGCAGCAGAATGAAAAGCCTCTTCTTCCTTCTGCCTTTCTGAAGTGTGAAGGTTTCTTCTCTGGAGCTGGAAATATTTATTCCCCGGCAATAGAAACCACTGTTGTCAAAAACAACCAAACACATATTTGTACAAGTACGGATAAGTGCCTTCTTTTTTTCTCTGGAGGCCTATGAAGGTTTTACTGTTTTCTCTTTTTTTTTTAGTATCATTTACAAGTTTTACCAGAGCAAACCAGGATTCACAAGTGGCATAGTGCCCTACTTAAGTCTTTTGTGGTTTCTTTGAATGTAATCTGTTCTCAAGATTGTTTGTTCTGCTGCTCTTCAGTCACTATCAGAGTCAGAACTGGGTAGTTTTGGCATAGGAGAGATTGTTACAATACAGAAATCAAATGTAAGCACGATAACAAAGTAGATAAAAACAAAGCTGCGTGGCACCTCACGGGCCTCATCTTCCTCCTCTCTGGACACATTTTCTGTTCTGCTTGAAGTGTTTAGCTGTTAAAAATCATAGCTCAAGCAATTCTTGACTTTGTAAATAGGGGACCCAGTGAAAAACTGGGAGTTGTGGAAGAAATACAAGTGATGCCATTGCTTCGGATAACCCCCCGAACAGGGCTAGCGATTCAAGCCTTGAAGAAGTTGCTGTTGAGTTTTCAGATTTCATGGCTGGAAGGTGGCTTTGGCAAGGAATTACTGGCAGTAAGGTAACATCAGGTTGAACTGTGAGTTGCTAAGTCTTAATGAGGATGCTAACAGCACAGGGCTGCAGGTAACGCCTTGTGCTAATTGTAGTCTTTGCTGGCTAGCGGTAGTGAGGAGCAGACCCCTGAGATTAGAAGTACCATGGACAAAAACGGAGAGGTCTTACAACACAGCTTGTTATTATAGGAAAAGAAAAAAGTCTAATGATGAAGACAAATTAATTAGCAAAGAAAACTGCTTGGGGGAAGACTCTCCAGTTTTCTAGGTTTTTTAATTTTTTATTTCCTGTCAGTAACAAATCAACCCTAAACTTTTGTCTCCCCAGCTCCATTTTGTGTAAAAACATACAATGGCAGGCTCACAAAAATCCAGCTATCTTATTTTTAGCTTTACTTTTTAATAGAGAAATCCTTTCCATTTTCCAACCACTTATAATTTCTGGTTTTACTAGTGCAATTGCAGTCCCCCTACTGCATACATTTCTTGCTGTCATAAACACGTGTGCGTGTGCATGTGTAAGACATACCAAAGTAGGGAGAGACAGACACTGAATGGACCGGTGGATTCACGGGTTTGCTGTAATATCTCAGTTTTGGCTTCATCATTTTTTATGTGACAATCTCCAAATGCCACTACCTGGAAATGAGAGACTGAACCGCCCAGAAGGCAACTTCTGACCTCCTGAATGAAAATGTTCATTGCACTTTATGTGCATGCACTTTGTGGCATTAAGCTGCAGAAATAGGCAGCACCTGCATACTCTGGGGAAATGACCTGTAACAGAAAGAAGATTACAAATGTATTTGGAAGCACTTAAAAAGGCTGATGAAAAAGTGGAGAGGAGGGCTTTTTTCAATGAATATTTGTGTTGCTGGGTGATAAGCATGGGTTTACTTAGTAGGGCTTTACCGTTTATTTGTACTTTGACTCTATGTTTTAATGAGTATAAAGGCGTGCAGATCAAGTATCTGGGTACTTATTTCCATTATAATTAACAATTAATGAATTAATTTCCAACCTTTAATTAGACTGAATTTAAATACAGCACATTTCGTACTCAAGACTCTGGAAGGCATTTAAAAGTATGAAACTGCATGCTGCCAGACACCTATTATGCAAGTTTAAATGACACCATGTCTTGGCAAGTTGCATCTGAAAGGTCAGTTTGCTGGTACTTTGGACGTGATCCAGTTTTAAGGTGAGAGATGTTTCAGATAACATGGAAAGCTTAATCCTTTCCATTCATGCCCCTACCCTTTCATTTAAGGTCTAATATTTTCTTGGAAAAATCTGATTATATGCTTTCACTCTCTTGCCCCTCTGAAAACAAGCTGCAAGCATCCCTTGCTTTTCATTCCGCACGGATCTGTCAAGAGGCTGTAACTATTGTGAGCAACAAAGCGTCTGGATGTGTCAGCCCGGGAGTCAGTCTTTGATGGGGTGAGTGAAGGCAGAATGAAGGCTGAAAATGTAAAGCTAGTTAACAAGTTAGTTAACAAATGCAAATCCTGTATTTACTACCTTCTACTGTGAAGGAACCTCAAATATTTAGTAAGACCTTTCTGTCTTAGGTGTCTGGAGAGATCAGACAACAAAGGTGAGAACTAGTAAGTGTCTTTCTGTGGTGACCTATCTGTAATTATAAGAATGTAACTCATTTTCTAAATTAAAACTGAAAAGTTGATCATAAGCAATCACCAAATTTTGACTAAGGATATTTTGCTTTTTTCTTTTGAGAATAATGAATATTTTTTAGGCAAAATGAAATATCATAAGATGACAAAAATCTGCAAACTGGTTTTAAACCCACTGCCTAAATGTTTCTGTTGAAATAGATATTAATAGGCATTTTGCTTACTAAGTGTCCAACAAGGAACTGTGCAATGGCTGCAGAGTTAAACAGCTCTCAGTTATCCGACATCATGGACCACCTTTGTACTGACACGTGTTTGAATATACCTGCCACTGAAGGCATGGAGACTACGCTGATTTACATCGGCTGAGATCTGGCCTCGTGTTCTGTGAAAGAAAACGAGTTTAAGTTTCTTCCTTCTGCCCTCACTCCCCTGCCAGCCCCAGTTTCACAAAATCCTGTTCCGCCAGCTAATGACAATCGCCGCCGCCGCCATCACCGCGCAAGCCCCAGGCCAGCACTGCGGCGTGGGCTGGCAGCCGTCTCCGTGCTGAGGGGGAGATCCCCTCCAGCTTCACGCTTGGCTGGGGCTTTGTTCACCGCTGAATGCTCCCCCCTCGGAGCCTTTGTGCAGCAGCGGGGGCCGGGGTGTGAGGCGGCCAGCGGCGATGGCCGCCCCATGCGTGGACAGAGCATGACCAGTTTGGCTGCAGCCACTCACCGCCGGGCTCGGCGTTGCATCACTGTCAGCCCACGGCTCCGCCAGACAGAGCCAGACAGGCTCCTCGTTGTTTTTCCTCTTTTCACAGGCAAGAAGAAAGCCTGGGAAAAGAGCCGGGATCCCAGGCCTTCCCTGAGAACAGCCGGATATTGTCTGCATGGTAATGAAGGGAACAAAACCACCCAGCACACGCGTGGCTCGCTCCCCCCCGCGAGCCGGGGCGCAGGAAAGCGGGGTGTGCGGTCGGAAGGGTCCCCCCGCAGCGCCTGCTGCGGCTCCTGGGAAGGCCGAGTGGCCAGCACGCTGCCCTCGCCCCTGCTTTTCGTGGCGACGTCCTTACAATTGACCTGGGGAGTCCGCATCCGTGCGGTAACACAGCAGCCGCATCTCTTTCAAAATATTTATTGTAACGCACAGTGCGTGCTTGTGATTCTGGTTTTCTGTCCCACCCGCAAATTCAAGATGGGTACACACGCACAGCTCGTCTTTGTTTTTGCAAGCTCCTGATATCATCTTCAGTGAAAGTGATATCTTGTTTGTTCTGTTTTGAAATTCAAAAGAAGTTTAATTTTTCTGTTTGTGATGGGTCTTCGTTGCTGACTCTTTCAAAAGTGGAAAAATGGCCTGGGGAAAGTGAAGGCATTGTGTGTACTTTGGACACCATGAGCACCCGAAGCATTCCCATATCTGCTGGGGGCAGGTCCAGCTCCTCTGAAATTTCTGCACTCCCAAACATCCATCTCTTGGCAGCCAGGCGTAGCGTCCCTATGGAGAAACACTGTTGTCATGGGAGACGGTGATCATGGAGAGAAACAAGTTCCGTGAGCAATTAGGGAACTTGTCTGTCTATACCACGAACACAGGAAGAAACCTTGTACTCCTCCGGAAACCAGAGCAGAACTTGGCCATGGAGCAGTGAGCTCTTGGAAGGCTTGTACTATTGGGCTGTGTTCCACCACACCTTTGCATGGGCTGGGGTCTTCTAGGACTTTCCAGGCAGGCATGCACAAAAATGTGCCTCACTTTGTTCCCTAGCTCTGTTTCGGCTTCATATGATATTTCTTCTAAAACGTTGATAAGGACGATGTCATCTGGGTGGCTAGGAGGAACCCCGTCTACCCTAGACTATCTGCTGTTCCTGACATGCAGTTGTGCTAGTGACAGTGACAGCGTAAACATTTATTTCGGAACTGAGATCTCATGCTGCATGCTCCTGAGAATTATGAGAAAATGTCTTCTAATTTGCAGCCACATTTTCTTTATCATCCATCTTTTATGTTTTTGTGACAACATTTTTGTGTAAGTTGAATTAGTCTTTCCCTTTTCCAGTTATTTAGCCTTCTGCTGTATTTATAGGAGGAAATCACTCCTTCCCAGACTTGTCTTGGAGACATCCAAAATGCCAACTTCTTCCCGAAGCACCATGTGACATGGTTCTTGTCTAGCCTAGGCACATGGGCTTCCTTTTAGAGAAGACTGCAATGTGGAGAAGAGTTGGATGCACATCAAGATCAGGCCCAAGGACGGAGTATATGTATGTGTTCATTGCATACAAGATGTCCAGCAGCACAAGTGTTTCAGGGCTCCTTGATAGCCTTCCTCTGATCGGCTCCACTTTCATCTCATCGTTTTGATCAGGGCTGACCAGGACCGTGGACCAGAACTGTATCAGTGGCCTGTCAAGTGGCATTCAGACCTCTCCATCTCTGTTACAATTGTGTTTCCTCAGGTGCCCAAAGCGAGCAGGCACTGCATACCATTGCCTCATAACCATCCTGTGAATGACCAATGCACCCAGGTTTACTCTATCTTTGTTACCTGTTGTGTAGTGTGAAAGACAGCATAAAACGTCTCCAGAGAAATACAGAACTTTGTACATCCATTGAATATCTATTCATAAAGCATTCCTGATCTCTGCAGTGATACATTTTTCCACTAATGCATGAGATCTGATTATAGCCTGCACCAGTACAAATGTTACCACTGGTTACAGAATTATCCACTGCTTAAAAGAAAGAGTTGCTGTAATTAAAACAGAGTCTTCTTTCAGATGTGCTTTTACAAAGAAGGACCTCAGTGCACGTTCTCAGTTGTGATAGTACACTCTGACAGGCAGAAAATGGGAAGAATTGTCTCAGCTTCTTACACTACTGTGAGCTTGACGGTAATTAATTATGGAAATAGTTGTGCATTGTTCGTCTCTGTTGACACTCCCTTTGCATATGAAGGTGAATAGTTGCTTCCCATAAGGAGAAAAGTCCGGAGCAAGCGTAGTAAATGGCAAATAACCTTGTGGTAGATTTCTTGGAAGTGCAAAGAGGGTCGCAGTCCATTACCTAAACGTGTCAGTTCTTTAGTGTTGCTAGCCCAGCTAAAGCAAAGGCCTTAGAAACATATTTTATTACCCTAAAACTGAATTTGACTGAACTACGGACAAATAAAACTAATGCCTAAACATACTACACTCTGGTTCACACCATGTTTCTGTTTCTCTCAGAGACCGACGTGCTCTTAGAGAGCTATTGATGAGGATGTATTTTTCTACTTGGCTGAAAGATGCTAAAACACAAAAGCAAGGCTTGGCTTCAGCAGCTTTTCTCAAAGGTTGAGGAAGTGGTTCAGTCAGCTAACACAGGCTGCATCAAAGCCTCTTTTCCATTCAAGAAGTATACATGATGAGCCTGAAATAATTTTAGAGCCAACTTACATGTTGGACGAAGCATTTCTGCAGCTTTCAGATCCATGTGTAACTCTTTAGTGCCCTCCCCTGTCCCAGTTTGGAAATGCCCGCGTCTGGTAGGGAGACTGTCCTCTGGTTAAGAAAATAAATGTGTGATCTGTGGTTAAGAAAATAAAATTCTGACTTAATTTCTAAAATGAAACATTACTGTTGGCTGTTTATTCTTCAAGCTCAATATATTTGTTTCAGAATTGGGGCACGGGGCATTTAAGCCATTTGGAGGAAGAGAAATCAAGAGCACTAAAGGAGTGTGTGTGCACGGTCTTTCTGTTTTGCACATTTTTTTCTGGTGCTCATAATGCTAGTGATTTCTCAGTGACCCACGTCCGAGAATGGAAAGCGGAAGAAACCTTCAAGTGAACGGTTAAGCTCACTGCTCTCTAGGACAGTGAGAAATTCTTCCATCTGGGTCATTTAGCCCTGAACATGCCGTGCATTTCACGTGGATGAGAGAGGATGGGTGTGCTAAGTGTGCTATCTAAATCGATGCATTAATCAAAGAACGAAGGAATATAAAGGTGATGGAGGCAAGACACAGGAGAATGAAGAAAAAGATCTATTGGGTTTGCAGATGCAGGAGACTCACCTCATCGGTACTTCAGGATGGCTTCACTGGCACTCTGGACAGCCAGGGCACCGTCTCCATTGCCCTTCTGCCCTCGGACCGTACCCCTGCAGCCTCACCTCATGTCACTGCACGTCAGTCCCGCGCAAGGTCAAGAAGGTCTGATGCACAGTCAAGAGACTCAGATTTCTTTAGACTTTTGGGAGAGGTTATCTGAGCTAGCTTGAGCCCATTTTTATAAAGGGTAGGAAGCAGGACCCTGGGAATTGCCAGGGAATTATCTGTGAGCCTCATCTCTCTGCCTGGGAAGATCATGGAACAGATCCTCCTAGAAGCTATGCTAAGGCACATGGAGGCCAGGGAGGTGATTCAAGACAGCCAGCATGGCTTCACCAAGGGCAA
>Ga0181612_148179_pt1 | contig 15892 bp, 7 predicted proteins | sample HoacroProtozoa21_FD_119630 | JGI IMG/M metagenome (GOLD analysis project Ga0181612, IMG submission 119630) | Hoatzin crop microbial communities from Cojedes, Venezuel. Combined Assembly of Gp0051906, Gp0051904, Gp0051908
CAATAAAACAATTTTTCCCTTCTTTCCTTTAGCAAAAAACCCATTTATATTTTAAAAAAACTATTTTTTAAAAATTTTTTTTATAAACTTAAAACACCCCCAAAATCTTCCCCCCCCCCCCCCGCTTTTAAAGAATGACAGCAAAAGCACCTTTATCTAACATTTAGGATGATTAAATTTTGAAAAATCACTTGGCATATTCAGCATGACTCCACAGGGTACTCTTGCTTTATAAGGCAATTGATCATGTTAGCTTAACTTATATTTAAGATTTTTCTGGCCTCATATTATTGTGTTAGGCAGTATTGCTGAAATGGCAACATAAAATTTTGCTGCCAGGAGATGAAGTCTGTGCCTGCCCTACACTATAAATTAGTTCCATAAAGTTTTAAAATACAATATTTGCTCTAGCCCAACTGGTGTTGTAAGCCACCAAATTGTGCTTAAATATACAAAATTAAACTCCAGATCAGAAATATGTACATTTCTTTTTTGTCATTTTACAGGCTACTTAAGATACACTGCTATTCTAAAAAGAAAATTAACTTTGATTGCATATATTTACAAATATGAATAATTCTCATTTTTTTAATCCACAACACTGTAGTAGAAGCAGGTTTGGGAGTATCAAAACTTTTTCACCTGGATTCCTAAATGATAATGTGTTCTTTGTGCCTTAATGAGGTGAGTGGAAAGCAACACTATCGACTAGAAAACAAGTATATTTTAAGAAGTCATGGATCTGAATTTTCTGTTGAGAAATCATGATAATCAGCTGAAAAAATGCATTAATCTTTCTACTTTTCTGTATTTAAACATTTCAGCAATGCTAGCTGATGCCATTGAGCTGGGATTGTGGTGAGGATGCTCTGCATGACACCCTGGTACAGCCTCCTTTCTGGATTTGCCCTTCATCTTCTGAGAAGGTGAGGCATAAAGCTAACGTGGAGGTTCCTGCAGATCTGCTTTGCATGCCTGCTCGAGGCAGCTGTGAATGCCATTTGAACTTCATTAGTTTTCTTTTCTCCACAATGGGAGACCCGTTGTGCTACTAGAATGAGCAAAAATAGCTTCTGTTAGCCATGCAGCCTCCAAGGGCCATGGAAAATACATTTTTCATCAAAAGAGAGAGGCAAGTTTTCCCCAAAGCTGGGAAACGGGCACTTGTCTTTGTTCCGAGAAACAGACTTGCTGGATAAGGAGAATGCTATGTTTGCAGGTTTTCTAATCACAAAGATTTTACAATAGATAAGTGGAAGAGGAAATCTAGCAAGTCATTTGACTGCAGTAGTGTAACAAGAAGGACAAGGAGAACAGAAGTTAGTGAAGCAGATGATCTTAGCATCTTGAGGTCCAGAAAACTCTTTTAGCAGTAGCGTGTCCATTTTCTGTTGTCTTTCTCCCCATGCCTGTACAGATGTAATATTTTTGAGACAACTGACTTGTATATAGTCCTTAGCCTATATTAATAGCGTCATAACCAACAAAATTCTTAAGTGAAATGTTAATTAAGAAAACAACGTCTGTGTGCCAGTCTGGGAGTGAGGAAACAGGGCTCTCATTGCTTACCACAGAATGCACAGGAGCCCAAGGAGCATAGGGAATGGGTTCCCCTAACAATTGCAGTGGCTGTATTGAGAGCTTTACTCAAATTTTGCTAGCTGAAGGACTCTGAACAAATTGTACTGAAGCCTTACAGGCTCTCAGATGGGGTATAGCAAGGAGTGTGGTTGGCCTGCATTGACAACATGCTGCTCTTTGGGCAGTGGAGCTGGATGGACTGGGTTGTGAGAAAGCACTGGGGAGAACACAGTGACTGAAATCTCAGTCCTCTCTCATCTGCACTGTATCACAATGCCCTCCTCCCCTCATGTGTCTGGTTCAAAATGGCCAAATATCTCTTGTCCCTGAGGGATGTATTTTGATCATGATTTTCAGAAACAGAAGGAATTAAAGCAGGACCATGCCTCCAAAACCGACAAAAAGCACTCAGGTGCCTGCAAGTGCTCCCAACAAAGGTGCCGACAGATTCAAATGAGTGGATTTTCTCCTGACTGACAACAGTAGTGGTTCATAGTTCAGGTCTGCAGATGCAGCAGTAAACTATTTACAATCTAATCCAATACTGTGAATTAGTTGAACTAATAGAATCACAGAATGGTAGGGGTTGGAAGGGACCTCTGTGGGTCATCTAGTCCAACCCTCCTACCGAAGCAGGGTAACCTACAGTAGGCTGCAAAGGACCTTGTCCAGGCGGGTCTTGAATATCTCCAGAGAAGGAGACTCCACAGCCTCCCTGGGCAGCCTGTTCCAGTGCTCTGCCACCCTCAGTAAAAATATCCCACCCTTTGACATTGTTGTTCAAGTCCAACTGTGTTTAGAGATGAAAATAAATTGCCTAAATGGTAGATAAATTGATAGGCATTATTTGAAGTCAGTCTCATACAGCAATTTACTTGAATCATGAAATCCAAAGCTCAAACAGGGAGATTAAAGCCTGTACAGAAAAACTCAAACTGAATTTTGCCAGAAGCTGCGGAAATAAAATCTAGCTTTGTTAAGACTATTCAATACAAACTGCTTTGATCTCAGCTTCACAGAGTTCTGTGTCAGAACAGTGTCCTAAAAAAGTTCGGCAGCCTCTGTCCAGTCCCAGCCTTGATACTTACGACTATACAGAACAGCCTGACATGCTACAACTGAATAGCTTATTCTGTCATTTAAAGGAAAGCTAACAAGACAGCCTTTTTTGTACAAGAGCTCTAGTTCTAACTTCATACTACTTTTAGAGGATAATTTCTGGCCCATGGAATGTTTGAAGGAATCCCTGTCTCCCCAGGATTCCTCTGAATGACACAAATAACCGTGGACAGACAGTATCAAAGCTCTAAGCATCTGCTACAAACTACTTTGCAAATACATAAATAAAAAATCCTACATATAAAGGCATCCCTACTGCCAAACTGACTAGCAGAACACTAGCAAACAGTAAACAAACAACAAATATGCCAGCGATTTTTCCTTCTCCTGCTAAGATAACAAGAAATGCCTCCTCCAGCCATCAGCCTCTTGCAGACCACAAACCAGGCAACAGATGAAAAGCAGCAGGTGCAAATATGGCAAGCAAATGGAGGACAGAGGAAACAATCAAGACACTAGAAAGTTTTTGGAACCTTCTTTTGCCACTCTTCTTTACGACTGCAAATAACCTATCAACAGCTTGACATATCAATACATTGTTGATTCTAAACTGTACTGAATTTTTTAAAAATTTTAAGTATTTAAGCAAATCGAACAAATCTTCTAGCTCTCTGGCCTTCTCTTTAAAGCCTAAGTGTTACCATATGAATCAAATTGAGTCAAGCTGTAACTATCACACTGTCATTTTTCTAACAGTACTTTGCTCTCCCTACAGCATTTAGACTTGTGCAGAACTGAAACAAGGCTACCTCCGAGGCAAACACTATCTTCAAGAAATACTCCACTGTGCATATTTTGGCTGAACGTGATTATACAAGTACTCATTTAAGATTTTAACACTGCAAAACCCATTAGCAATGAGCATACTTATTACAGGACTCTCATGTTAATTATCTGTGCATCTTCAGCAGCTAGTATAGAGAAAAGTCTTGAGATGAAAAAAATAGGCCTCTTTGGTTCACCTTCCCAAAAGCTGGGAAATCTCATAGCTGAGATTTACAAACAGTTACAATTGCTTTTAATAACAAAACAAAAATCCTTACATTTTGCCTTCATGTGGATCTTCTTCTCTTCCCTAATAAGAAAATTAACAGATTAAGTGCATGACAACAGTACAGCTCATTTAAAAAAAAAAACAAACTTTATAGGTTAAGACCTTCCGCAGGAAAAAACATTAAAAAGTTCGAGAAATATTTTAACTAAAGGGCTTATTGCAGTTCTATGATTGTAAGTTTCCCTCTTCATTCACTAAGTGGAAATTCAGCCAAAATATGTTATTTTAGAGGATTGCTTCTGTCATGTTTCAAGTCCCTCTTTAGAGGCAGTAACTTTTAAAATCTCGGCTTTCCTAAGGTTAACTTGACCACTGAAGTATCAGTCTACAGTTCAGCAGTCCAGTACTGCCACTTCAATTCAGCCATTCACATCCTGACACGTATCTGTGACAAGCATCTGCAGGTAACACTACTATCAGCAAAACACATGTACTGTGCGGGAAAATATTATCAAAAATATTTGATAATATTTGACTTCAAAGCAATGCTGAGCTTGTTAAACAAAATATTTTTCTTCTCTGGTGGTGTTTTTCTTTTTCCCTTCTGAAGTATATCAAACCATCTCTTCCTCTAGAGTAACTGAATTACCTGCAGGTCACCTGGTTAGTTTCCTGAGCCCACACAAAACCTTGTAGGTGTAACAAACTCATCAATACATTTTTAACCACATTTCATCCTTCAACAGAGACAGACCTACCACAATGCAAAATTCCATTCCGTACAGTTTGTGAATGTTTCATGGCAAATATAAAAAAAGAAACTCAATTAAATGAATAGCAGATTCTTTACCAGGACAGTCAAGTTTAAGAAAATGCCTAGTAAATTTACAGTACCGTTTCATTTGTACTTCTCTTTGGACAATATGTAAGTACTTTTCTGATACTGAATTAAGCTTAAAGGCTTGTTACACTATTTTAAAATTAGTAGATCCAATTACTAAGTTTACAAAAGCACATCACTAGAAAACGGGCAATTAAATGTCACTAGTTGTGGTTTATTTCAGTATTATTTTACCGAAAAATCTCATTCATTTAACATGTTTGAATACAAAAATTACTTACCACTTCTTCTACCAGGTCTTCTACAATAAGACCTTGCTCATCTGTCCGCAGGTTCGTAACCCACATCCAGCCATCTTCCAATTCATTATGGACAATAAACATGTCTCCTTTGAGGAAACTGAAGAGGGTTACAGCAAGATTTAAATCAGAGATACAAGTCGGAGATACAATCACAACACAAAGTTTAACGAACATAATGAATTCTTGAGTATAACTTCCGCAAAATGTTTGAGAAAACCTGTTTGTGAAAAACGCGTGAACTGAAATCCCAAGTAGACCATGTGTATTCTTCATCAGTTAATAGGCTACTGTATATAAGTATTTATATTTTTTATTTATGTTTAGTATCTAATACTTACTTCAGTTCTGTCAACTTCAAAGCATGCCAAGAATGTATAAAACAAAAACAACACCACAACAATGTTAAAAGATAGTAATATTGTTCTTTTATCAAGAGGGATCAAATACTAAACACAGTTAAAATAACCAGAGATACCCTTAATAGTCCGTAAGAAAATAATACTCCTTTCATCCAAAACTGATCTTGTACAATAAAAGCCTGTGGAATATTTATTCTTTATGTCCTCACATATGAAGACAAGTCCTACAAAAACAGCACAGAAAAGCTACCAGAGAGGCCATGCAATTAGCTACAAGAAAAGCACACTTAAGAAGTATTAACATGTTTAAGGGAGTTTCATTTTCGGAAGGTCAGCGTGTTGCTCCTTAAGTGTTAGCCCAAAATCAGATCAGATGATAACCTTTCACTGCAGCACAGCAAGAGTTCTCAATCAAGTTTGATGATGCATCAGGATACAGCAAATAGCAATGAAGCATTTGAAGCTCATTAACTACTATTTCACTCCAAAATTAGACAGCAAATTTCTATGGTATTTCTCTCATTTGAGGCATGCTAACAGAAAAAGGCATAAACTCAAGCACAAAGCAAACAGCAAGAAGAACAAAACCCAGCAAACCGCTACTGAAAACACAGAATAAATTCAGCTGCTAATACACCTGAATACTAAGAATGGGTTACAGACAGCAAGAGCACCCTCCATCAGCTCTACTGCAAAGAACTATACATTAAGTTACTGCATGGAACACAGGCTGAAATTAACCCTCTAATACTTCAAACTTCCTAAATATTAACTATAAGATTAAAAATTTAAGTCAAGATTCTCTGAAATGGACAAATTATTCAAGAGCATATTAATTTGACCTAGAACAAACAGAGAACTTTGGTTCCAGCTATGCCATGAATACAACTATTTTAGCCATGTGGCTCTCGAGACCAAAGCACAGAACGTTGCATTTTAGTTGTATCCAAAATGAGGGAGAAAAGGTATAGTTTTCTAAAATTTTTGTTATGACAGCAAAGTAGTAAAATGCTTTTTCCTCTTAAGTTGGTAGGTGCAATAATGCACTTCGTGTACTCAATCTCTCTTTTATTCTTACACATAGCGGGAAGCCTTACTTGAAATACACAATTAGAGAGTCCCTTCCATGTCTTGCCACCTTCTCAACTGCTTAGAAAAACATAATCTTGAAGACAAATATCCTCACAGCATTCTTTAAAGAGGTCAGATAGGACTGGACTGTGAGCCGTGGGATAAATTTCCATGAGGATATAAAGCTCTCATACACCTTTCTCTACACTTTAGGCTAATACTCCCCAAACCAAGCCAATTCCCAACTCGGTGGAGTAAATCAGCTTCTGAAACCAAGACGGTCTCATTAGAGAGACTAGAAAACACTACCAATCTCTTCCAAATCCTCCTACTTTATCATCTGAAAGAAAAGTAATTCTCCCATCTCAAGAAAGCAGTACCAATTCTAAGAGACTAGCACATGCTTTTTTATCGGATATGAGACCATTGGTTTTGTTTCCTTTCTACATGGCATTTCACAAAAATGCAAGAAAGGCGGCGAGTACAGACAATCCCTAAGAAATTACTGAGGTAGCAATGTTAGAAAGGAAGTGAGTAACAGTTAACAGAAAACTATGAGAATATGAGGGACAGGCCTGCAATTCAGTAGTTTAAGACCTTACAATGACAGGAGATAACACTTTTTAAAAGTATGATTTTCCAAAAATAGGAGGGATGAGCAGGGAAGAGAGAATCATTCTTGCTGGATTTTATGGATAGCAGTAAGAAAATGAATACTAGAACATTAAAGGCAAAACTTTTTTTAACACTGCTCCTTTTTCCTTATTTCAAAGAAGGCATTAAATACTCTATTCTTCCATTTCTGAGTAGTCAATGCTCACATTCTCTTTCTAGTGGTCGGAAGTGGTTTGGCTTGAAGTATTTATCTGCTATTAGGTAGCTCTGTGGCAGTTTAGGAAAAAAGCCTATTATTTCACACATTTACACGAGCCATTTCTGCACATAATTCTTTCATACACAAATTTACCCTCTTGGAGAAAAATGCAGGGCTTTGTAAAACGTACTTAAGTATTATAATGTTACCAATTTTACTTCTGTAAACCTAATGTAACTTCCCTTACAATTAATACAAACAAATATACCTAGAATAAGAAGTCTTTTTGCTATTTCCAACAAAAAAAAAAAAAAAACACAACACAGAAAGCCATCATCATTTAACCTGTGTTAAGTTCAAGATGCTACTGGACAGCACTCACATATGAACACATACTTAAATCATGAGCATTTATAAATACTCCTGAGAATTTCACAACTGCTACTACTATTAAAACATACCTTATTTCATCAGTTTCTGGCACTTTGGTGTAAGGTAGAATTGCTCGAACTCTCCTCCTGTCCTCCACAGGCTACAATTTAAGAGAAGAGAGCAAAGATAATACTTTTCCCTCTTTGTAGCGTAGAATCCTTCTCCTCAGTGTTACACTATTCTGAGGCAAAGGACTGGTAACATCCACTTACATCTCCCTTGACAGTTTTATATTTTCAAAGCTCAAAACCTGAGCTCTCACTGAGAGTGGGAAAAGCATAATTCATACAGTTAGCTACGAGATCTCTCATATTGTTTCATCATTACATCATCATGGCAGATAGGGTATATTTATTGTCTTCAAGCTAACTTTGCAGTAAGATAATTACCACAGAAGTATGCTTCTAAACGTTCTTCCACTTCGAGTGGAAATTTCCAGAAGTTTAACATTCAGAAACATCTTTATGCAGGTTTTGGGTTTTCTTTGGGCGGAGCATTACGCAGTGTTTTGTTTCACTTTAATTAAAGTAATAATTACTTGTACTGTTTTAAGGACGGGCATGTGAAAGAAGCCCCATATTCAGGAACCTTGGTTATTTGCAGGTTGCATATTTTGAAGCCGTTGTTAGACACGCAAAATAGGAGAGGTTACCTTACAGTGGTGCTCTTTACTAACCAAGAACTGCACATGCTCTTGTTTACCCCTGTTTACTTACAGTACTATTACTACATTTGGAGACAACAGCAACACCTGACATCTAGCTTTCTCATTATGCATTTTCATTAAACAGCAATTTTTTTTTGTTTAGTCATTACTTCGTATCAGTAAGAATGCATTTTTATATTCCTTCTATGTCAACATATGCTAAGCCCACGCAGAACTACAGGAAACTTTCTTCAATGCTTTTCCCAAACAAAACTGTGAATGGTGATTAAAGTTACTAACATTTAAGTAAATGACACTCAAAAAATTTATTACTTGCCTCTGGAGGTGCTACTGGATATAAGAGCTTTTCCCCTTTCAGCAAACAGGACACGTGACTGTAATAACCAATTAGGTCCGAGAGTGAAGCAAAACGACGTCCACCAATATAATAGTCTCCACACATGGCAATAATCCTGTTTATGAAAATCATAAAAAGAAGCTTGACATAAGAAAAAATTTGGCTACCATTTTGTTTTTAAAGAAAAACAAAATTAGGATAATGTTTAATTTTTTAAAGTGGTGTCTACATTCAGCAAAATGCAGTATTACAAGCTCTCTAAAAACATTTAAGTGTATCTTAGCTAATGAATATTTCATCAAGAATTGCGGACATATATATCGCATGATACACGGGTATTTTAAGACTCTAAAGGAAGTGCTGATTAACCAGTACATTTGTCAGAACTAAATGAAATTAAACAGAAAAATGTGAGTGTCCTGAAAAACTGGAATACTGCACTGGTAGTCATAACAGCATTGTGACTTGTATCATGCAGGATATACGCCTTCTATGACAGGCGTATGCAAATTCAACAAGGTATTAACATATTTTAACACCAAATAACTGCAGTTGATAATACAATGCAGAAAACCAAACACCTTCAGAAATCAGTCACAGTTAGTTTAGCATCCATATTAAGAAATTTCTTTGGAATAGCTGAAGTATCTCCTTACAGTGAATTTAAAAATTTGTTAACTAATGGGGAAAAAACTTACAAAACCATTTCAGTAGTTTAACACAACAAAGAATTCTTACAAAACTGTTCATTTTTTTCTTTAAGGGTTGTGTTTTTCTGAAAGTGGAGAGATTTGTTAACGCATTGTCATCTCAAAAATGGGAAGTAGTACCATGTCTGCTCACACTGCTAGGCAATACCAATCCTAAAAGTAGCCAAAAATTACTGATTCAGGTAAGAGAGTTAACAGTATTTTAAACATTTCTGTTACACTCAAAAGTCATTTGCAAAAGTGAAGCAGTATTTAATCTGAAACACCTTTAATATTTTTGACCAGACAACCCAAAGAAATGATCACATCATGTAAATTGATAGCATCGAGCAGACCTGAATTTTTCCAGCAACACAGAGATCAGACAGGAGTCCTGAGCTGCAGCTCACTTGCATTCTTACAAAAATGTATGACACTGAGAAACAAATTATTACCAAGCTAAGCAATTTTTCCAGTTGATAAAACAAATTAAAATCTCAAAGCTCTTGTTAATTGTCTCTCCAGTTTCCAGAAGACAGACAAACTATTTTAAGGATGCTTCAAAATAAATTACTGTAATCAGAATAAACATATTTGAGTCTTCTTAGTGCTCTACTTCATGTGTGACCTCTTAACAAAGATTGTGAACAACTCAAAAACAAAAGGGGGTAAAAAAGAAACACCACACATTCAATTGCCAAGAAACTTGTCCTTCATCCCAAATGAGTACACTATTTATTGGTTTCTTCAATTTTTACACTTTTTCTTTAGTAGGTCAATATTCTGACACATTCCTGCCCAAAAATGTTCACAGAATCACAGAATGGTAGGGGTTGGAAGGGACCTCTGTGGGTCATCTAGTCCAACCCTCCATAGGTTCCTTCTCAGTCAGTTCTTTAACTAAATTATTTCTCCCGAACAGTGATGTAACATGTAGACAAGTACGAATCTTCAGAGATGAAATCTAAAGTTTTTAAGCACATAGCACTGCAAGGGAAGTCAGAAAACAATACAACTTTAAGGACATAGGCTAGATCTTTTGGCATACTTTCTGTAAGATTCCTTGGTAAATTACTCAACAGAGATTAGGTTCTAAATGAAATCTGGTGTTTCAGATTATTATTTCGTCACGCTTAAATGAAACTTTTCTTCGCAACACTGAGCTAGCAAATACAAAAAGACTTCTATAATCACAGAAAATTCTGAAGGACAAGAGTAAAAGAGAAGTATTTTTCATCAAAATATTTTGTATCACTCTGAATCACCAAAAAGGTAACAGTTCGGTGAAAAAAATTTAGTTTTGACAGACTCATGCTATGTATCGATTGTATGCTAAATCAGCATGTATATCTATATGCAACTTACGAGAGGCACAAAAAGAAAAGAGAGTAGCAAACTTTCATGTAAAATGTTGGGATTTCAGTTGCACATAAATCTAAGCAGAGTTTAATGTGAAAACATTTTTAGGAAACAAAATGAGTGACATTTTTCAGCAATGGAAGTTTCACCCATTCCTGGTGGGCTGCAACTGGCAAAGATCAAGCTTTGGTGGAAACAGCACTTCTGCTCTGTGGGATATAGTAGATCCATCCCTGTATTTGCTTGAAATTACTTTAACCCTGTCATTCCTGACATTGACAATGTTCTTGAGTGTAATATGTGCCTATCTAATAACAAACAAAAATATACACTTGACAGTCAAAGAATGAAACTGAAAACATGTCCAATCTCTGCAGAACAGTATTAACTAACAAATTAATTTCCTTTGGATATCTCTCTCTGTGTGTTTTATGGATCTCAGAATGAAAGAGTCTTTAAGGTCTGAAAATATTGTAAGGACCCTCTTCCTTAGGGAATCAGAAATCATTAGACTATGTCCTGCCTGAGATGCCAGAAAGACTTTTATGGTGGGCATGAACCAATAGTCAATAACCTGATACTGGCTTCAAAAGGAGAAGTTATTTTTAATAAGGACTCTAAAACTGCACTAGAAAGCAAGTGTTAGCACAGTTTACTTTTCAGCTACGGCTAAACAGTAACTAGTTCCCAAACTAGTTCAGCATAGCTAGGAAGCTGAAACTGACAGCTCAGATGGCAAGCTGCAAATATGAGATACTATTTGTGTGCTCCTTTGTCTGCACTTAAGAGAATTACGCCTTCGCGTCAATGGTAGATCAGGACCTCTGAATCACACTTCATCACACTGCAGATGTGACCAAACACTGCCTACATTTGTAAACCACGCACATAGTGGCTCATATGCTGGTATTCTGGATAGTTCTCACTTTCAGAAGTTGCAGAATTTGCTTTGAATTTGTTTGTTGATATGAAGACAACGGACAAAGGTTTCTTCTACCGCTGAAGAAACATCTCCTGTTCTATTTCGTAAAGATGAACATTATACTGTAGCACTCCCTTGCTGACACCTTAAAGATCTTCTCAGAATACACCTCATTTACACTAAAGAATAAATTAACCTACTAATGTACATAGTTTAGCAATGGTAAAATAATCCCAGTTACAACTTTGGATAAAGAGCTACTTGTATTCAGAACAACTAATTCTAACACATACTGAAAGCTGTTTCCAGCAAAACTCTGGACTCTTAAACATATAACCTCTTTGTATCTTCTTGGTTTTTTTTTGTTTCTGTTGTGGGTGGGGAGGGTCCCTCAAAATTAAGGAAGCGGTGAGATATCCATGCACTTTAAGTATGTCCTGTGAGCTACAGTGGCTTCTATGGAACAGACTCAAAACAATCTCCTTGACTGACTAATGAAACTTGCATGTTGCTTCAAGCTACAACTGTTTTAGACAGACTTCTCTATCTAGATGTTACTAGCTTCCTCATATTTTTGTTCTTTAGTCTATAATTTTTAAGCAGCATATTTTATAACAATTAAAGACAAGTAAAAAGTTGTACCATGCAAGAATAAAGAGTCAAAAATACTCAATTATAATGCAGTTGTTTTCTGTTTGTACTCTATTGTGCTCTAAAACCAAAAATAAACAGATTACAGTATTTTCAAATAAAACATTTAATTCTCACCTAAAATGATTGACATTTGTTTTACTAAGAAATGAGAGCACAAATGAACCTGGTCTCCGATCACTCTCTCGAATAAGGTAACTTCCAGGTTTTCCCGCTTGTCTAAGACGTTCTTCTGCAATTGTTCTGTCAAGTTTTCCATGATACCACCTGAAATAAGAATAGCAAAGGGTGTCCTTAGAACAAAGTTTGTTTATTCTCACAGAACAGACCTATGAAACTAAGAAAAGCTTTCAGTCAAAACCGATGTAACTCCAAACCTTTGTTTCAAAGTTATCACATCTTTACATGTTCAACCTCCCGATTTACTTATTTCCAATATACGCTATTTTTAAGACAGCACAGGTTTTCAGATAACCTGCGTCTCTCAACAACCCATTCCAAGGGGTGGATGCTCTATATATAACATCAGCTTTTCTGTCCTCCTTAATTGGCATATGTTAAATAAACAGAACCAGAGGTGACTGATGTGACTTGGAAGACTGTTGTATTTTAAGCCTACACAGGCTTCATTTCAGCCTGGATTTTCCCAGAGCATATATTGACAAGTGAATTGTAACAATCTGTTTCTCAGCTGACACAGATACTGCTGTAGCAGAGCCTTCACTGAATGGGAGTGACAGCAGTCGCCAGACCATCATCCAGCCCCAAAAGATTCTTTCATAACCACAGTGTGTACCCTATTAATTAAAAGCAAGCGCAGATGTGTGGCAAATCAGAGACTGCAAAATATGACAAAGGAACACTTCAGTGTAAAGATTAGACTGTTACCATTCAATAATTCATTTGCCTTACCTTTATTTACACAGCTTTTGTCAGAACACTCATCCTATTCCAACTGATCAAGTATGAGGGTTTACAGAAAATAAAAAAAGCTGCAATGGAAAGTGCCATTCAGATATAAAACCAAGCATTGTTCTCATCACCTTCACAAAGCCACAGCATGCTCCAGAGCTACTTACTGTAATAATTTAATAGCTTTGCATCCATCAGTTAACCGTGCTTAATTCAACCTTTGATTTCTACACTCAAGAAAACAGCTTCCACAGAGCCACTCTTTTAGACAATTCAGGCAATTTACCACTTCGGACCAGCCACCTTTTAGTTCTAACTGTTCACATATGTCTTGTCAGAGTCACAAAAAAGCATTTTGGAAAAGACACGTAAATGACCTTTTGAACTAATATCGCCAAGAATACCAAAATTGCACAGATTACAGTTCCAAAAAACTGCTGATAAAATCTGACCAGAAGCATCTTTTTTTTCTACAAAATAGAATCAAAAGTTTTGAGAGCTTTTATCGGAAAGAAAATCCGACTAAACCGATAAACATCAGGTACAACAGCAGAAGCAGCATCAGCATAGTGTTTACCCCGGCAAAGCCGTGTGCTTGCTAGTATGGCTCTCCTTTGCTTCTCTTCCTCATCCTGATCAAAACAAGTTAAACCAGAAAAAGCGCTGTTGCGTCTGCACAACACACAGCACTTGAGGCTGCTGCAGGCCAAGTTAGGTTAGGGAGATCCTGTCTCATCCCACCCCAGAGCAGCGCAGCCCCGCACACAGACGTAGAGACCTGTCACTTAAAGACGGTCTGCAAAAAAGCGGATCACACCACCCCAACCAGGAGCGTCCTACAGGAAATGAAACAAAGCCAAGACCGTCTATTCGAAGTACCGAGGATGAAATACTCGGCTTGACAGTGTGCACAGCACGACTGGAACCTCAGTTTGTTCATTCCGAGCACATGTCACATCAACCAGGCTTCGCTATTCTGCACAGATCGACTTTCACGAATAAGAAACTCCCCCCAGACCCAAGACACTTTCCTGATCGAGAAATTCTTTGAAATCAACATTCCATGAAGCCTATTTTAAACTAACAATACGTTCACTAAGCTTTTATTTGTTCCGATTTATCACCCACTTGAGAAAAACAATCTTAACTCTGTTGAGAGACACAGTGCACCACAATGCCAAACTTTCAGGCATTCTTTCAAAATGGGGAAGGTGGGAGTGTTAATAAGAATGCAAATTACTAGTAAAAAATATACTAGGAAAACAAAAAGGTGGGATTACTTGCAAACAAAACATTAAACCTTACTGTAAGGGACCAGGATTTATGACAGCACGAACCTGGGTACTCAAATTTTAAGACCAGAAGCTTTGAACATAGAGGACACCCTACCTGCTGGTGACAGCAACGTATACATTGGTATAGCCCACATATTGGAGATCATTTCCTCTAATACTGAGCAGGCTACATATATTCTCTCCCATTCAACAGTTCTATATCAAGCACAACAGAAGACATTTACTACCTGGTAAAGTAGAAGCAGGGTTAAAAATAATTTGCTCCCCCATTTCAGAAAAGGTTTGTTTTCTGAAATAAAAATGTCTAGTTAACTTCTACGTGGAATTAAATTCGGTGTCACTGAGCACATGTTTGAAATATTAACAGCCAGTACAAAATGCGTGGTATTTTACAGCTCGCTATGCATTACTGTAATGAACAAATTACTCTGTATCACTAGCTACAGAAATATGCATTAACACCGAATTTAACTACAAATTGATACAAAGATACAAATGGCAGTAAAGCAGTCAATATCAAGCAATGACAGCAGAAAACAGCTCAAGTGATATCCTCAGGAAGCCTCTGTAGATAGCACACATCTTTAAAAAACAGGATACACACTGAAGTACAAGCTTTTAAGATTAACCATTAGAGTATGCAAAATGCTTCTCGGGAAATAACCGCGTTTTTCCAGAGAGTAGAGTTTCGTCACTAGACAGAACCACTTTATTCAAGCAGTATACAGTGAAAGAATGTTGACAGACTTCATTTTTAGAAGTGCACGTCTTACATTTCATCCAGCTATCACCTGTTTTCAGTATTATATGAAGATGCACTCTGCAACTTTTCATCATTATCTTCAAGTAGTTTGATAGTAAACAATAAAGAGACTATTTTACAAAAACATAGTACTCAATCTGATTTAAGGACACCAAGTGCTCAATTAAGAAGCAGCATTATGTTGTTTTTAGTAATTCTGTTAAAAGGTTGGGGAATTTTTTTGCTTTGAAACACATCCATAGATCAATTGTCCTGTGAATACTGGCTAATGTACTGAGCACAAATTCACAGTAATGACAAATGTTAAGATCACTTATGTTGTATTATCAGTTATAAAGGAATATATCTAACACTTCATATGCTATCTAAAGCAGGCACAACAGAAATGACTAAACCACAGAACCTGCCCTCCTCGTAATTTCATCAGAGCATGAAGAGTGCAGAACACTCTGAAGGCTGGGACCAGGCTATCATGAATTCTGAAATAAAACAAATCACAGATCCTCTGGCTTTAACCCTCAATCAGGCATCTCAACGAAGCTCGAGTTCAGCGTTTCTGTAAGAATACATCACAAGAAACTACCCTTCCCTCTTTGGAGGCTCTGCACCATTTCAAGTTGATCCGAGGGCTGGAGAACCTCTCCTATGAGGACAGGCTGAGAGAGTTGGGCTTGTTCAGCCTGGAGAAGAGAAGGCTGTGAGGAGACCTGATTGCAGCATTACAGTACTTAAAGGGAGCCTATAGGAAAGATGGGGACAATCTGTTTAGTAGAGACAGAAGTGA
>Ga0181612_173557_pt1 | contig 15892 bp, 9 predicted proteins | sample HoacroProtozoa21_FD_119630 | JGI IMG/M metagenome (GOLD analysis project Ga0181612, IMG submission 119630) | Hoatzin crop microbial communities from Cojedes, Venezuel. Combined Assembly of Gp0051906, Gp0051904, Gp0051908
CTATGGTGTTCATCTGCTTGCCTGTTTGTAAATAACATTTGAATCTGCACAGGCTTAGCCTTTGTTTCAGTAATCTGAACAGAGCAGGTTCTTCTAGCTGCATCTGATTGTTAGGGAGAAATGTATTCAACTGACCCTCTCTGCTCAGCAGACCTGCATCCTTGCAGGCATAAATGTTTATTTTCACTTTTTCCTCTTTGCTGACTGTCTTGGAACCATTATTTTACAATTAAAAAGTATGATAGGCAGTGGTGCAGAGATTTCCTTCCAAAAGGTGGAGATTAGCAGCCTACAGCCAAGAAGACAGCCTAACTTATTAGCCTCTCCCGCTCAGCATCTGTGCAGAAGCAAATACTTTGATTTCCTGCAGCAGACAATCAGCTGAACTCAAACATTTTGCTACCCCAGCTCAAGTGCCTTTAGCTCTTGTTGTTGCACAACTGCAGATTTAAATTATGAACCAAGCCAATGTTTAATGCTGTTGTTCCTAGCACTCAGGTCTTTATCACAAGTTTTATCTTTTCCGTGGAAGACAATGTCTGACAGGACTTTATTCCTCAGAGATGTATTGTATGTTCTGTTTCCTCTTGCCTTGCTGGGGTAACTGCTGGAGGGTTGTTCACTGTTGCTTAGCTCTTTCTAGATCTAAAACTCTTTCTGACTTTAGGATGGAGTAGTGTAGTAGAGCCTGCTTACATCATCACTGTGTCCTGTCTTTCTTGTTCCCAAAATTCAGTTCTGCTGTGACTTCATGTTATCAAAAGAGCTATGCTTGTCAATAAACCACAAAGGAGATTAATACTGTTAACAACTGTTAGTTGTTACCCTCTGAGGTTGTCTAGAAAAAGAATTTGGAGTCCACACAGTGGACATGTGTTCTGTTGACATTTATTTCAGCTAAAAGTGTCTTAAATAGTGTTGGGAGGAATTTTAAGCAATCTGATACTGCAGATGTCCTGCCAAAAAAAGGAGTCACATTCTACAAGTCCTATGTGGCACCAAGTGCACTGGCAGCCCAAGATAATTATCATAAACCTAAAGGAAAGAAAAAGAATGATGAGCTCATGATCTCTGCCAGGAATCATGGAAGAAAAGACGATAAAGAAAGTGGGGGGAAGGAAGGTGTGGTTTGACTTGGGAGCTAAAATAAGTAATATCTAAATAGATTAACTCTAAATATAGCTTCATAAACAAAACATTTTCTAAAGGCTACTTGGATGCACTTGCCTAAGCAAAAGTAGTGAAACGAAAGCAAAGATAAGATCCAAATTTTGTGCAAGGATGCGAGGGTGGAATACTCTATGTCAATAGAAATCATACATATATACATATATATTCAAGGACAACATTTTGTCCATGATTGATCCATGACTAATTTCAAAGGTGTTTTTTTTTTCTTGTGTATGAACTGTGGTAAAATGTGAAGAACTTAAATCCTTATATTGGGATTTATCACATATATCATGAGATATTAGAACATGCTTTGCCATCCGCTTTCCATTGTAGAAATCAATCTTGTTCCTATTAGCACTGCCTAAGCAAGACCTGTTTTCACATCTTAATATAGGATTTATTTCAGTGAACATCTTTGTATAGTGTCAGTACAGTAATGAAATTGATTCCATCTTCATTATTTTAAAATTATGTATGGATACACAGTTTCTTGACCAAAATCTTGGTGCTGCAAATTGCACATGAATTAATCTGCCAGTAACTTAAGGAAAAAAAAAAAATCACCAGTTCTGTTAGGGCTGGCTTCCTCTTCCATCGGAGTCAATGGGAATTTTGCCATTGACTTAAGTGGGAGTAGGATCAGGCCCTTAATGCTGTGTATTTACTTTATTTAGGCCAAAAGACACACAGACACAGAGAAGAGACTGTTCAATGGTTGCAGTTTTATTCAGTAAGCTGTCTGCTTGCTGGCAGTATGGCACCTCTAATGGAGCAAAGTATTACAGCGTTAGGGATTGCTTTTGGCAGTGTGCATATTAGAGCATGAGTCAAAACAGTTACAGTTATGTTTTCAAAGATGTAATGAAATTTTAGCTGCTAGACTGAGAAGCCAGTTGGAAATGTTAGACTGAAAGCCTGCATGAGTCTTATTGGGAAGTGGCTGATTCTTAATTATTCACTTTTTTTTCTTTATGAATTAAACCTGTCTGGGTGACAGACAGGAAGGCGCACCTTGAGATCTGGATTCATTTCCAGGGCTCTGCCCTGGACATCCTGTCTGACCTTGGCCAAAGCACTTAATCTCTCTGTATTGCAGTGTTCTGTTTGTAAAACACGGATAACAATTCTTCCTTTCTTCTGTCCCCAGCCCTGCCTGCTTAGCCTGCAAGCCCCTCGGGGAACAGACTGTCACTGAATGCACCCTTCCTCCCTCATCAGGGCCAGAATGTTTAAAATAACAAAATAATTCTTACTGCTTCTTTCAAGGATATACCTCCTTTTACATGCATATATTTAAGCTTTAATACAGCTTAAATTGAACTGATAATTTTTCCTCTGGATGACTCTGTTGATGTTAGTTTGACTGACTCACCTACCTACCACGAGCATCCACAGGGCTACATGTCTCCCACCTCTCTTTCACAGCTTGTGCTTTCTACTCTAGCCTCTCCTCTACCTGGGTAGGGTTGCTGTCAACTTCTATTACCCTGAGGTAACAATTGCTTTGCATATATAAACAAACTGAGTATGTGCAATAGCTCTAACATATCTAGAACATTTGAGACCTGCTGTACGTGTGTGAGCTGAATTACACGTGTCCAGGGAGACCGATTTGTGCTGGACATTGAAGGGGCCATATGGGAACATATCAGAGATTCAACACTACACCAGAGCTGGTATTCAGGCATGGTTAATTTGTGTAGAAGTGTGAATCCAGTGTGTCCAGGATGCAATGAATTTCCTGCGTCTGCATAACTCAGCTGTGTTTGAGCGGTAAGTCAGAGGCTGGCAACTGGGAAGTTTATAAAAGTGTTTGACAGCCCTAAATCTGATCGCTGATGTACCTTCACACTTCACTTCATATACGTATATGAAACACCTTAGTAAAATCAGTGAGCCATATTCATGCATAACGTTTCACTTGCAGCTTGGGGTCAACAGGAGCTCATGGGTGTGTTAGATTTGCTCTGAAAATGCTTCTTGGATAAACTCTCTAAGGGTTTTTAGGAAGGATGAGATGTCTGTTTTTCTGGACTCTAACCTAGGATCCTGACAATGTGGGAGGTGAGCTACTTTTTCATGCCAGGAATGATGCTGTTCTGGGTTTATACTAAGGCAAAGCTCTGCATGCCAGAGGAAGGAGTATGCAAATTTAAAATGCTCTGGTCAAATGGCAATGTCCATGACTGGGCAATTTGATTTCACTTTAGCCTTTCGGGAACCCAGTTGGGTTTTTTGGGTATGGCCCTAAATTATTTCCTCAAACATAGGTGTAGGGAAAAGAATTGGATCTAGTGTCGCTGAAACAAAAATCCAGTTCCTACTGGAAACTTCTGGGAACATTGAGATCACACTTGGATATACTTTGGATCATAGAAGAACGTGACAGTCATTTTTATTACCCCCTCCATATCTCATGCTGTTACATCTGCTGGCAGAACTGGAAAGTCCCATTGTTTATTCCCAGGTCACTCAATTCATAAATACAGAAAATGAGAATGTTTTTTTAGACGTCCCTCTGCCTGTGAACGAGGCATCACAGTCTTTAGGGCAGATGCCAGTTGGGGATAATGGAGAGAGCTCATACAGGTTCCAATTCAACCCAGGAGATTGGTACCAGAAAAAAAGGCAGCACAATATCACAGGCTGTAACACAATGATTTCATTGATGTCTTCGAGCACTGTTCCTTCCATGGATTACTGACTTGATCTGGTGCAAAAGCCAATTTGCTTCATGTATTTTATAGGAAGAACAGAACCAGCCTTACTCGAGGGAGAAAAAAAATAAATTCTTCCTACCTTTGGTGGTGGTGTTACCTTTGCATGCGTGCCAAGTAGGGGCAGGATGAACACCATTGTCTTACATGTCACAGGTAGCATTAAACAAAATGGAATCTGTGCTCAGAGACATTTCTAATTACTATAAACTATTTCAGGGGACTGACAGTAGCTTTTAGAGAGCGAAGACTGCTTGTGTTCTGTGGTGCTAGTCTGTGTTGAAGCCATGGATACAGATACGTGCAGCAGAGCTCAGTAATGTATATACCAGACGCCTTATCAACATTTCCAGTGTCCCCACAACCATACAAAAGATAGGAATAAAAGAGTAATAATGGTGGCATGTGTTTTGGCTGAGAAAAGAACAGTACTTCAACCCCAATAACACGCCATTAAATATTCCTTAGTTTTTGTTTCATCATGGAGGCCTGCTCTATAAAGATCTAGAGGTCATGGGCTCAAATTGGATGTCTGGATGAGCAGATTTTCACTTGCACAAGTTATGAAAAAAAATTTTTTTTTTCATTTATTTTATGCATAGGACTACTTCATATTCTTCTCATGTTTAGGATAAAGAAGCACTAAACATATCCTAGTATTAGACTGTTCCTTGGGGCAAGAAGTTGCTTTTGTCACTTGGTGTGTCATGTAACACAAACTTAGAACTTCATTCTCCTCTTTCTGGAGATACAGTTCATATTGCTTTTTCTAACAAAATGGGCTTAGTAGCCTTTAGCCCCAGTCTTTGAGGCTACCGGCTTTGTCAGTAAACAAGATTTGTGCTTCAAATTGTGATAAGTACTGAACTCTCATAGATTCACTTGCAAAATCTATGCTAGAAATATTCTTCTCTCCACAAGTGCTAAAGTCAAGCTACCATGCACTCTGTAAAGAGCAACAGTTTCCCATGCTGAGACCTGCTGTGTGACTGACTATGTGATCACTAGTACAGAAATTCACCAAAGTCACCTAATATTCCATTTAGTCTGTAATCATTACCAATAGTTGGCAGAAGGCTTGCGAGCAGCCTTCATTTACTCTAGTCAACCCCACTAACAGTGCAGTCATTGTGCATCACCAAAATTTTACAAGTAATATAGCTGACACTCTTTTGGTGTCTCTTTTAGAGTGAAAAGTATGCTGCTGTAAAGTACTTTACACTCAGCCCATTTTCCCTGTCCTTATTTTATTCTTCAGTATTCAAAGATGTGTCTGTATTCCTAAATAATGCTTTTCACTCTACAGTGTTTGCACCTTTCAGGCATTGGTATACTTATGTCTCCATGTTTAAGAGTCCTGGCCCTACAGGCAAGATTTTCTGGTTTTGCTACAGAAATTCAGTGAAGCAAAACCTGGCAGCTTTGCACAGATCCGTACACGTACAGTACTGTAGGTCTTCTGTAGTGTAACTGTAGGCTATACCTTGTACAATATCATAGCTTTCATGGTAACTTTCATTGCTTTTGGCATATTCATGTTCAATATTCTTCAGAAACTATTTATCTAACCTACCAAGGAATACTTTGTATGACAAACTACATTTTAGACTGTATTTTTTCCTATAAACATGTCAAATACACTGCTTGTTTCTTTTTTAAATACTGGCCCTCTATAAAATCATAAAATAAATTATGGTTATCAGCTTTCCTGAATTGTGTTTATTCTCTTTAAAGATAAGACTAAGAGGGGAAGAAGGAAAAAGCTTTCTTTTATTCCAGTAAAACTTTTCCCCAAGTTGCATTTAAGCACTTGCAGAAAAACCTGTGCTTTTGGAAGGGAGCTCCCAGGAAGCATTGGAGAGCTTTAGGGCTCTACAGTCCACCTATCTCAGCATGTATGGAGTTCTGTGCTCAATTCCATTTTTCATGACACCCTGGGTGTCTGTCATGTCTGGACAAGATGAAACTCTTAAATGTTCACCATTGTCATGGTGTTAGTGTGGGCATGTTTCAGCTGCGACAGGGTAATTACCTACCTAAGTTTTTGTAGAGACTGATGTAAAAAAAGTTCTACATTTAACTCTGACACTGTGTGCAAGAAATGCTTTACTCAGTCACCATGTGGAACTCTTTATTTTTCATTCAGGTGAGCCTGTTCTTCTCAGTGAAAAAATAAAAATGAAAACTACTCACAAAGGTGTATCACATAGGACAAACCCTTCTCTGATGCCAGATATCTCTTTCTCATAGGAGCAATGTCCCTTGGAGAACTTCCTGAAGTGCAGCGCATGGCTCTGAGTTGCACTGCTTTCCGGGAACCTGCGAATCTCCTGTTCAGCTCTCTGAGATTGCAGCAAGATGCCCAAACCAGTAGACAATTCAGCAAACATGGAAAACCAGGTCTTCCAAGCTCATGTGTTGCACCAGATGAGTGCAGAGAGACTGATTTCATCACTACACTGATTTATGTACAAGCAACTTGGAGATCACTGAACTAACTACATCTTCACCACTTCCAGGTCTGGAATGAACCCAAGTGAACCCAGAGCTGCAGCTCTGTGATATTGGTGCAGCCAGGTCCTATAGAACATCTCCTTTGTCCTTCTCAGGAATTTCCTTAAGAAGGACAGGGAAGAAGGCTTATGCCCATATTTCACTATCTGTCAGGCAGTGCTCACAACTCTCGAGACACACAGAGAGTTTTACAGGAGGAGTGAAGTATGTATGGTAATCACCAGTGTATGTACATACCACACAGCAGTCATCTTTCCATTCTGCCAGTTCCTATGACTCTGTGATACTGAACCCAAATCTGGTTTAGTAGAGCACCTGTAGAAGATTATTGTTGTTCAGCAAAGGGCTACAGACACCTTGAGATAGATACGAATTTGATTTTAAGTTGGATATAAATGCTGCACTCCATAAGAAGCTGTAAGAGGCAGGGTTCATAGCCCATCTTCAGACACTTAGTCCCACATTCATCCCATGTGCATACATGTAGGCACCAAGCTTAAGAGTGCAGTTGCTTCTTCCTTAAGTAGAAATTGAGTCTTCAGGATAGTGATTTAAGTTTCATACTAATTGAATTACACTCAAAGAAATAATTTCTCTCTCTACTTACTATGTGCATTACTCGTGACTAGCGTGATACTAACTTAGGTACTTGATTTATGTGGTTAAAGTTTGATAGGATGAATTTGTATCACAATAAGCAATAAAGATATTTGAAGATTTGTCAGAATAAATAAGGTATGCTGCCAGTCAAAATGTCAGTCCATTAAAGTTTTATTTGAAAACAGAAACAAAAATAAGATGACCTGTAATGTGGGGATTTTTTTACTTTTTTTTTTAATATGCAAGTCACATCAAGCTTACTGTTTCCTTAAAGCGCGTCATTTGTAGATGTTGTGATCGAAGTGCCTCATGTGATCTCATTTTTTAAAGAATTATCACCAGTTAACATTTAACTATGAAAATCCTTCTTATTTCTCAGTCACAAAGAAATAATTCTCCTAAAATGTGACTCACCTCAGCTGTAACTCAGATGGTACACAGATTATCCTATGTGACTCTCTGAAGTCTATAAACCTGAATGTCAAATGTCTTAGAAGAGAATTATTATAGCTTCTTTAAAAAAAAAAAAAAAAGGATGAAAAAAATCTCACTTGCTATGTGTCCATTAAAAAAGAAGACTATGGTTAGAAAACAAATTTGAAGATCCTGATCTTAAGGAAGGCTCTGTAGATGTAATTAGTTCAGCAAATGTTGAAATGCTGTCTTTTAAGAGCATACTCCATTTACTTTTAATATGAACACTCCAACATTAACACCTCTGGCATACTAAGCCAATTTGCACCCTTTGCAATCTAATGCTTCATCAGGTCTGTATTAAAAGTAAGTAAGTGCAGCATATGATTCCTTAGAAATTGTCAGAATTAATTAAAGTAATCAGACTAGTCTATTATCCTGTCTTAAATTGTATTATTATCCTCAAATGAACGTGCAAGAGACTACACAGCAGATAGTTATGGAATAACTTGCCTGTAGAGACAAGATATTCTGAAACCTCCAATGTAGCAGGAGGCTATGCTTTTGCTTTTCAACAGGACAGTTTCTGTCCCATTTGAATTGGATAGTGTCAGATTATTTTCTGCCCAGTCCTTTAATGAGTTATGCCGAGCTCTTTCTCTCAATAATATCTTGTGCCAATAAAGTTCACAGCCTAATTAAGCCTAAATTGAAAAGGAGTTTCCTTTTCCTAGATTTTGTGTTTCATATAATGACCACTTGCCCTTGTGTTATTAAAAAGAATGAAAAGAAACAGTTGATATAATTCCAGTCTGAAGTATATTTATATATCTTTATCATATCTCTTCTCTTTATCATACCTGCATTCCCATTCTGAAGTTCGTTATTCCAGCCTTTTCACAGAGTCTGGTTTTGCTGTCTATGATCCTGATAATACATTTTGGCTTTTCTGGATTATGAGAAATAATCTCAGTTTTAAATAATTTGTTTTCACTCATGTATGTCCAAATTTGTTTAAATTATTACTTCATTTTACTTAATTTTTTGCAAGCAAAGATTAAAGAAAATTTTATCTGCTACTTTGAATAGCAAGGATTAGCTAGGCATCTGTAGAAAACCTATAGCCTTCAGGGATTTTTTTTCAGTCGGTAGCATTAACTTAGTAACTGTCACGTTTACTACTTTGACGCTTGCTGTAGAGATTTTAGGTAACCATGTCAAATAAGAATTACACATGCAATGTTGTCTCTGAGAGCTGGAGGCCAAAATTACTTCTGTCTTCTCTCTCCTGAAGTTCATGAGGCTTTTGAGGTGCATCAGATTATCTTTCGTTTTTGAGTACGTACGCATACATAAATCAAGTTTTAAAATAAATCAAATGTTCATTTTTATGAATTTTATAAATCAATCTCTCATTGTGATGATGACGCTTAATTATTCACTGATATAGTCTGAAACACTGGTAAGGAATTCCAAAGCTTTGTCAGTGTGTGAAGCTGGTTCCTGCTGCGGGTGGTGTGTGCACCCCCACACATGTGTGCTCGGGTGCAGTTTTGAGGCACAGGGGTACTATTGTGCGATGCAGAAACAACACTGCTGTGAAACACTGGAGTTCAACCACAGCACACTGACTCTGTGTTTCCTCCTTTAGGATACTCTTTATTCTTCATGGTCAATATTTACACCAAAAGTTCAAATTTTTTTGTTTCCTCCAGGCCTAAGAGAGCTGGCTGTTACTGTGGTCTGAGGCTGTTTTCAGCTTCTTGTCTAGTATAAAATTCCTTTTTCCATCTCGGCGTTGCTCTCATGTTCATCATATTTTCCTTTTTGTAAATAACAAGAAGAAAATGATAAGTGGAAAACGGGAAAGAAGCATTGCTCATCCTGTCATTTTCCATGCTGCGGAAGCACACTTTGCTTGGTGTATTTAATAACTGTGCTCTTCATCCTGGCCTCCACAGGGTTGCATGGTGCTGCAGCAGTTTAGTCAGAGGTGAGGACCCCAGAGGCCTCACAGCTTCGTGACATCCTCACCTAGTTGAAATCACTGCCATGACTTTCCTGGAAGCATATACATCATGAGAGAGGAGAAGAGCAAGGAATCGGAATTTCTCATTATGAATAGTCTGACTTGCAGCACACTGGTATATTGGCAATGGGAAAGCCTGTACTACCACTTGCATGTGTTTAGTTACTATTTCAACTCTTAATGTTTTGCTGGTGCTCCAGTTCATCAGCTTGATGCATGAATGTGAGCTTTTTCTTCTTCAGTACGGGAAAATGTCAACTGTGGGTCAGAGTTTTGGCAAATACACCCTTACTTATCCGGATTTTTCTCATGAAGAGATGCACTTGGGGCCATAGCTCTGCAAGAGGGTACCATGCCTTCTCACTTCAGGGAGATTCATGTGTGGAGAAGGGAAGTGTGGAAAGGCTTAAGAGAACTTCCATCACAACAGCATGACTGGATTGTCCGTAAGCTGCAGGGGCACACCGTAATTAGGCTGGAAAGAGTTTAAATTGCTTCATCCAGACTCCCTTTTATATCTATTTTCTTTGCCTCCACCCGCCTTTTTCTGGGGTTTGTTTTTCTTGTTTCTTATGGCTAAGTTTCCCACTCTGTGTTGGATTTCAGCCAAAGCATGTTTTATAGGCTGGGAAGAACTTTTCCCACATTACAGACTGGCATCTAGTGGGTGCACGTTAGTTGCCATCCTAGGAGCACACAGGAAACCTGGTTAGAGAGGGGATGTTAATTTACCAGAAACTCTTTATTGCAACAGTAGAGCTGATGTTCCTAAGAAGCTAATTGAGGTAGTTATAACTAATGATGCTTCCCTTCCCTCATAAATATTTTGCCTCTCTCTATGTATAATGACTGTGTTTTCAATTTTTCAAAAAATTGCTTTCTGACAGTTCCTGGCTACCAACTTTTCGTTCATTTAGGAATTTCAAAGTTACAGCTGTCCATTTCTTTCATCACCTTATGGCTTTTGTTGCTGAAGCCAGTATTATACTGTTCCAGAAACCTCCTGTTATAGTTTATATCACCTCCTATAAAGATGCTCTTAAAATCTTGGCTTTCTGATGGCCTTTTGGCAGGCCTTTCGTAAGGCCTCTCTTATTTCTACCAAAACTGAGTCTGTCACCTTGGCTTGCTGGGTTCCTCTTGATTTATAATGAGCTCGAGCTTTTGTACCATTGCTAAAACCCCAAAGTGAAGTGCAAGTAGACTGCTTCGTATGCAGTCACCATCCTTTGACCGTTTTGGTTTAAGCAACCCTATGACAAGTTTAAATTTCCCAACAGTACAGCTTCTGAGGTCATTAGCACACAAAAAACTGTCTATGAGGGTGTCAAAGTGTTCTCCTTACACAGGAATATCAGTAAAAGCCTTCTGTCTTATGCTGTTACTCCTCTGTTGAGGGTTACCCGCTCAGGAGACATTTCAAAAAGTTTAAAAAATATTTAGACATCTTTACTTGTTAATTGAAGTTTTTATTTTTGCCACTGTTTTTCTGTCTCAGGTTAAAAAGAGACATGAAGAAAAGCAACAAAGGAAAGATGCATTTGTTGGATACATGAAAGCCATTGGATACGCTTTCTTTTACCAAAGGTAATGGCAGGAAAACTATTGAAACTTCCATTGTCTACATAGTAGATTATTTTTATATTGTGTAAGCAATAAGATACAATGTTTACAAGTCAGATTTGCAGAACTTCATGTACATTTATAACTAGCAGGTTCTGTAAGAATTCTGCTTTTGTTTTCCATAACCCTTATTTTAATGTCACTAAGGTCATTAACTTTACAACACGAATTCCATATGTTGAAAATGTTGGCAGAAAATACATTAGCTTAAATCTGATAGAAAAAATGGGATACAGTTAATCCATAGACTTCTTTTACTTTCATCTTCTATACAGAGGAACAGTCCAATAGCACTCAAGAGTGATTTTGCCAGGCTCTATTTTCATTGCTATTCATACTGCAGTTCCAGTGAACTAGTACGTATTTTTAGGAAGTACTCATTACCAGTTTCAAAGAAACATTTTTTTGAAAAACCTGGAAGGATTTGGGTATTGATTCTATAAAGAAAAAAAACATCACGATATCAGATACAATTAATGCACTGTTTCTGACAGCTGATAAATTGTATGCTAGTGAACAGCTTGAACTCACTACGGCATCCTTCCTTGTATAAGTGACTTTACACTCCTAAGTAGTGCTTTGTTTAAAGAAAAATTTTTTGACTGTTTCCCAGGCGTACATCTTAATGACAGAAACTGTTGGTACCTATTACCTCTAACACTTAGGTGAAAGAGCTGGTAAAATATTGGCCTTCTTTGCATCTTGGATATTGCTTGTGACTTGATCGGTATGTGCATGGATTCATACGCTGCTAGTATAAACTACCAAACTGCTAGTTTGACACACTGGTGAAAGAGGAATTTCCACAGACCTTCTATCAGAGGAGGTCCTACTGAATACTGTCCATAGTTAACGTCTGGTGTGTTCTGAACTATGAATATGTACATGCGAAATACAGCTTTCCACTAACACATGGGACAGAGCTGTACAGGAGGCTGCATGGAATTTTTGCTTCTGTTCTGGTCTGACAGGTCAGATGCCTAAATTTTTCCCAACTTTTTAAAAAACGTAATATTCTTTATCTGTTTTTAGATAGACCGACTTCATAAAACAACAATTCAAACAGCGCAGGTTTTGAAAAATTGGAAAGTCTTTGCATGACAATAGGTCCATCTATAAGTAGAAAAACTATTGGTTTGTACCTTTTCAATTAATCACTTTTCTTATGTAAAAGAAAGAAAAAAATGTGCAACACGCAGATTTTGAGGTTTCTGAAACTCGCTGTGAAAATTTTGCACAGGCCCGTGTAATGGTAACTTTAACTTGACACAGCCCAGTTGTTCTGGTTCTTTATTTCAGGCTTCTTTATTACATGCACCTGTTTCAACTAACTCGTAGCTGTTTCTGAAACTCCTGATTGGCCTGCAGCCAGGAAGCGCTGTGTGTTCCCACAGTTAATATGATCGAGGTCTTTAGAGGGTTCATGGGGATGTGTGTAATATGAAAGTCCAGACAGATAAAGCTTTCCCCTTACTTCTGCTCAACAATAGCTTCGCCTGTTTACTTCTTCTGGTCTCACTACCAAAAATTTGGGAGAAGAGGTGGTTCTTTTAAAATGTCTGCTGCATAGGCTGCACTTCAAGTTCACAACGAGTTCAGGGGAGTTTTGCACGGTTTTGGATTTCATTGCGACCAGTTCATGCAACTCTGGACTAATCCTGTCTGTCCAGTTCCACAGTAAAAAATGTGGGCCTCTAATGACATCAACAAATAAAAATAACCAACTAATTTAACAATAAGTACATTATGCAGTTCAATGTGAATGGAAATGTAGAGATGCATTTTCTGTTTGTACTTTCATGTTGGCTCTGGGAAAGATTAGGTGAAGTAAAGCTTTTAGTAAGAAAATATGGTATAGTCACCTTATTTCTGGAAAAATGAGGCTTTGTGTGAGAGTGCTCTGTGGCTGTAAAGTGAGGAATATGGTAACAAGCTCTCTGGAGAATGGTTTGCTCGTTGAGTTCCAAGGGACTCACTGTCCACAAGAGGGTACCATATTTTTGTTTGCAATCGCCACATGCAAAAACGTGCCTCCCACAATTTCAGCATCTCTAAATCTAAAAATGGGACAAACCTGTGCTAAATTCATTATTAAACTTGCTTCACACAATTTCAATTTTAACAGAAAAACATTAAGAATATGTTTCACCACTCTAGAACTATTTTTCTCCCAAAGGGTACAAAGGACATAGATTTTCCTTTGTCTCAGGAATATTTTTTGGAAAACTGACCCCATTAGAATGTAGCTGCACACAACTTACATGATTTTTTAGAGAATTTACTCTTTGATATCTATGGAGATATCAATCAAGAGGAGCAGACAGACTTTAACTGCAGGCATGAAGGGAAGCACTTAACGGGGTATTTTTCCATTCCGCAGAACTGTGGTTGCATGAAAGCAAAATGTGATACTTGGTGAGATCAGAAAATCAGAACCTGAATCAATAACACTGCAGTTGTTTTGGGGAGGGTCAGTTTAAAGAAACAGCAGCAAATTGTGATTTAATGCAGTTAAAGGAGAAACACTGCACCATAGTTATGAGAAGAGTTAATTTTAATGTTACCAAGCATAATTTACTAATCATTTGGGAGAAAACAGATAGATTTTATCTAAACTTAAATGCTGAAACATTTCTAAATGCTATAAAATGCTTACTTAGAAAAAAATATATTTCTCTAAAGTTTGTTAGGTAAATGTTCTTACTGAATTCTACAAGTAATGAGGAATGCACACAGCCAAAAAGAAGGAAAGGTGGGTAGAAGAGAGTAAAAATTTCTATAAGGGAAATTCAATTTAATTTTTGCAATAAAATCCTTATCATCTAAATCTTTGATCAGTTCTATGCAGAAATCAGGCTAGTGGGAATGGAAAAAGCTATATTTTGAACTGCACAAGCAATCAACCTGAGACACATCTGCCCAGACTGCTGGAAACATCTCATTCACCTGAGGGACAAATGGCCTTTGACAGAAGAAGCCGCGTGCCTCCTCCGGCAGCCTGTCCCACTCCTTGCTGTGGGTTACCCTCTGCTAGCCGAGCTGGTGGAACAGAGTTTGCTTTGCTTCCTGTTCTGGTCACAGATTACAATGTTTTAAACTGGAAGGTCCATTTTATATTAAGGCCTGAGAACTTGGAGTGGCTGTGGTGTCCAATTTTGCCAGCTGTGGCTGCAGAAGACCAACAGCACACAGCTTCAGGCCAGAGCATCTTTTCAGTGAGTCACTGCTGTTAGCGGATTGGTAAGACCAGCCAAACCAGCCAAAGGACTACTGCTGGCGGTCAGTGGTTTCTGCCCAAGATTTGCTGAGATTCTGGGACCTTAACCTCCGTTTCAGTCTGCGGGCAGGAATGCGTGCAGAGAACAGAACTTCCTGCCCCATCCCTCCCAGCTATATTTCTAGCCGTGTGATCATGTCTCACATAGTTACTTTCTGCCTTACTTAGGTGAAATAATCCCTCCTTCCACAGTCTCCATGTCCTTTTAGTTCCAGTATTGCCCCATCAGTCCCCTGACCCACACATTCCTTTTTTTTTCTTTCTTTTTTTTTCCCCAAGCCATTTCCATTTTTCTCTGACCAGGGCTTCTTTGGTCAACCCATCCTGATTCTCACACTCATTTGAGGATATTGCAACACTTCTGATTCTTACTTTTCTCACTTATCTTCTGGGCCTCCTGTCCCCATGGACCTTTGTGTGTACCTCAGTGTTGTCATCTTCCACTTTATCTTTGTCACAACTTTCGCACAGTCAGTCCCAGAACCTCTTAAAACCATCATCTGCATTTAGATCTCTTTTTTGCCGTCAGTCATCACTGTCTTACCTGATCACTAGGTCTGAATAACCACATTTGTTTCCCCTGCTTCCAAATCTGATCTTTACTCAACCAGACTGTTTTCACTACCAAGGATACCTCTTCCCATCTTTTTCTCCATCTTCTTTTGCAAGATCCTTTCCCCCAACTAAATTTTGATTATTCTTCTGCCTACACATTGTTTGGGCACCAGCGAAGGAGGCTTTTTGCTTTTCTCCTTAATGTCCTGCAATAACCAAAAGTAGCTATTTCAGGGAAATCCACATTCATCCTAGAAGTCCTGAATTGAAGACTGGGTATTCTGGCAGCCTTCTTGGATTCTTCAGGCACAGAAACGGTGAGGAGATTATTGCTCCAATGGCCTGAAACATATGAAATCCACTCAATACCAGCAGCTGTGGAAGGATCAGACACGATTATTTTGTCATCTGCTGAATTCCGGCAGTATCTGTAAGGCAAATGTAAACCAATCTTTTTTTTTTTTCTCCCATGTAGTTTTAAAATTTGACTTCATTTTGGATGCATCCAGGTTTTAGTGGTTTGTTTCACTCCACGGCTATTTCAGATTTCCCCTAACTAAAATCAAATTAATATTTTTTTACCTTGAAAAACTGTATCTTTCCATATTTTTAGCAGTGGATTATATACCATTGTGCCTTGGCAGTCAAGAGGGCAAACCATATCCTGGGGTGCATCAAACACAGCAGAATCCACTGGTCGAAAGAGGTGATCATCCCACTGTATTCAGTGTTGGTGCAGCCTCACTGTGAGTACCATGTGCAGCTCTGGGCCCCACAATTTGAAACGGGTGTTGAGGTCCTTGAATGTATCCAGAGGAGGACAACAGAACTGGTGAAAGGGCTGGAAGGCATGTCCAACGAGGCACAGCTAAGGGCTTTGGGCTGGTTTAGTTTGGAGAAGAGGAGGTTGAGGAGGAACCTTACTGCTCTCTACGGCTTCCTGAGGAGGGCAAGTGGAGAAGGAGGTGCTGATCTCTTGTCTCTGGGATC
>Ga0181612_129510_pt1 | contig 15891 bp, 15 predicted proteins | sample HoacroProtozoa21_FD_119630 | JGI IMG/M metagenome (GOLD analysis project Ga0181612, IMG submission 119630) | Hoatzin crop microbial communities from Cojedes, Venezuel. Combined Assembly of Gp0051906, Gp0051904, Gp0051908
CTGCACAGGACCTTGTCCAGGCGGGTCTTGAATATCTCCAGAGAAGGAGACTCCACAACCTCCCTGGGCAGCCTGTTCCAGTGCTCCGTCACCCTCAGAGAGAAGAAGTTCCTCCTCATTTTAAAGGCACTCTGTGATAAGAAAGCAGACCTTGCGGTTCTTCCTTGAGAACTTCTAATGTCATTATCTAGGTGGAGGCAATGATTATGAATTTAAGTAGTGTTTACGAACCCTTTTACTTAGCTGCAGGGAAAGAATTCATAGGACAACTTGGAGGAAAGAGAATGCAATCATTTCTTTAAGCCACCCTAACATCTTCCTTGAAAACTTGCAGTAGCTGAAGGGCCCAGTGTTTCCAAGCTGCACTAAATTACATATCCGTGTGTGTGAACATATATGACTAGACGGAATGTGCTGAGCTATTTCTGGCTGTTTCTGTTGCCGTATCATCTACACTAAAGATCAGGGAGTACCATGTCACCTGAGGTATTACAAGTGAAATTCTCAGCTGGGAAATGGGAGAGATTTCCAGCTCTACTGTGCAACCAAAGCCCTAGGAAAATTGGTGGGTTTTGGTATTTACTATTTGGGTATAATTATTTTAGCTTGCTTTTGTTGCAGGGTGGCATCCATCATCTAGGAAGCTCTTAGCTTGAAATAAAAAAAAAAAATAGTGTCGTACATAGCAATTTGTCCCCTTTGGCCAGTTTTTGGGGTTGTTCCAGTCGTTGTTTCCCATGCTGCCAGTATCCAGACCAAGATGTGAACCCAATTCCTCAATATTTGTTGTTGTATAGTTATGATATACTCCAGAATAAATACTAATTTCTCAAATAAAGAGTGTGAATGTAGTTGAAGAAGTTTTTGGAAGAGATTTCCAGCCATAAATTTGTAGGATGTCACTGCTGATGCCAGTACACTTATGCTGATTCACATGTGCTAAAGATTAAAAAATCCTTTGCTTTCATTCCCCTGAAGCATTTTGAGGAAATATTAAATCTTGTATCTAAAGAATGTAAAACTACAAGAGTTGCAAGAATATAAAAAATAAAGGTCAAAAAGCATACCAAATGTATACTAGTATAGATTTATGCGCATATGTCTAATACTGTATCTAATACTATAGATAATACTAAATCAGCTATTTATGAGTTGCTTTGGGATTTACAGGACATGATCTTTTTTTTTTCTTGCCTGTTAGCTTTTGAGGCTCAGTTATTGTTTTAGCTCACATGAGAAGGAATATGTGCCAAAGACCTTAATTCTGTGATGTTCTTGTCTCACGGAATAACATATACAATTAGGCTTTTTGAAAATATATTCTCCTACTGCATACATTTCAGCCAGAGAGGGATGTTGTCTAGGCTTTACATCACTACAAACGGCATAGCAGATGTGCTTTTGCTGTATTAATATCCTTTAAATGTTGCAAACATCTGTTTCAACATCATGGAAACACTGCATGTAGCTTACTTCCAGACAAAGCAGCTAATCATTCTTCTGACAGTGAAAATGTACGAATAGGATGAACTAGCCATTTTCTTGTGTGCTGAATATTTGTTTTGCATATCAGGAGCTGTTGAACAGCATTGTGGTTTGAATATTTATTAATTTGCACTGCTTTGATAAAAAACAGTGGGAAAACATGTATTTACTCGCTTCAGGGGTGTGCCATTTGCTTTCTTTAGCATTATAGAATTTTTCATTAAATATTTCTAAAGAAAAGTTCCTGTTGTGATTATTGGTTCCTTTTACACTACTGACGCAAATGACACTACTTACACGGATATCTCATTAGCTGTCCTGCTGGCAATTACTAGCATTGTGAGTACTCATACACTTCAGTGTTTCTGCTGCAGAAGGTAAAAGCTGTTATGGACCTCGGACAAACTGGGCTATGAAGCAGTCCATTGGTTTAATCACATTTGAAATGTTTATTGAATATGATTTGAAACAATGACATTCATTTGTTGGAAGGAAAAGTTATTCTCAAGACAATTTTGTGTATATCCTGGAGCATGATAAAAAATGGCAAAAATAGCTTTTTTTTTTTTCTCCTCAGATCTAACAGAAGAAATTGCAAGTGTTTTTTTTAATTGCCCATAGAAGATTTTATGACAAGAACATAAATGTTAAATTTTCCTTTTATAGTGCACTTAACAGAAAAATAGTGTCACTTCTTAGAAAACTACAGCTGTGTACTAAGATAGTAGCCTGCTTAAGCACTCCATAGTTTACTGAGGAACAGTGTGTGTGTTGGCTGTAATTCCTTTTGTACTGTAAACCTAGGATACGTATACGTGTGCACACATACATGCATAACATATTTTATTACATTTCATACTTGTTCGTATTTCATATAAAATTTCAAATTCTTGTAATGGCAGTTTAATAAATTTCATTTTCTAACTGAAAAAGTTGGCAAGTGTTTTCTACAAAAATACTTAATCTTCAAGTATTTGATCTTTAATTTAGCCTATGCTCTTGTGTCCATTTATGAACATTCCTACATATGAGTTTGGAGGACCAGGGCTGAAATAGCTTTACTGTAGTAGACATTCGGTAGTAACCTTAACACAACAAATTGTCTGAAAGTATGATTACAGAAAATGCTATTTGAACCTTCTTGTGCATACTTTGGCCATAGTTCACCAAAACATGACAAACTGAGGTTTTACCAGAGAGATAACACATCAAGGAATTTTAGAACATGGCACAAGTCCTGCTCTTTTGCCCAGTGCAGTTTATTGCTAAAATGCTTAAAATTTGCAGAATGGCCTACAGCTCTGTTTCCTCCTTCAATGTCATTGGGTTCACTACAGTTTCAAAGTTCACTGAAACAGCTTTAATTCATACTTTGAGCTCCACCATTACTAGAGTGGAAAGCGAAGCTTCATAGGATGTCCTCTTCCACCACTTTTTCACTCCTGGTAGACTCTCTTCTCACTTTCCCTGAAGTATGCAGGAGCAACTGGAATAGAAAAGGAGCAGGAGACAACACAGGGCAGGCTAAAACACTGCCTGCTGACTTTATTGTAATAGGCAGTGATTTGTTCTGCGTGGGAAGAATTCTGTAGTGTTTTACTGACAAAAACTGACATCAGTATACTGGAATTCTTGACACATTAATTTTTAAGTGTAGCTTTATATTTTAGACATTACGTTAACACTTCAGAAATATCATGTTCTAGCTTGAATGTACTGAGTTGAGGTGAAGAATGTTCCTTGGCAATGTCACACTATATTTACTTTGTTAATACAACAAGTGTAAATAATTAAAAAATTTATTGATCATGTGGTTAACACCAATGAGAAACAGTTAAGTGTAAAGACCGTGTCAGAACACTAGTTTCTTTTGTGGTGAGTGTTACAAGTTAGGCTGAAATGTCCTATCCAGATCCAACTTTAAAGAATGCTATTAGCCTTCTTGAAGTATTTTATTACTGTAGCATCACCAGGTCCTATGGTATTACTGCTGGATGTTTGTCTTTTTCCCCAGGAGGTTAGCAGGATAATGGTTTTGTTCATTAACTGCAATTTTCTGGTTGTCATTTGGGTGCAGAAAGAGTGTTAGCCTGTGTACATGAGCCATATGGGGGTATTTGCTGTGAGAACAGCTCCACGTAGCAACATGTGGTTTGCACAGTGGTTTCTTCAGAACATGGAAGTGTGTTGCTTCCTGTGAGCAAGTGCTTATAATTCTGGTTCGTGGAAATCTCTACCCACTGACACTTTCTGGTACTTTTATCCTGCTGCTTATATATACTGCTTTCTGTACTTAAAACATAGTGGTCATCAGTAACATTGGCACTCCCAGCAATGAAAAATAAGATCCAGCCTTCAGTCATCCCTGGACTGATTTCAGGGCCACCAAATCACCAGATTTTCCTGTAAATAGTAACGTTTCAAAGACTGATGAACTGCCTATTTTATGTCCTCCTTAGGAAATGTAGTTTTGGCCTTTGATTACTAGGGTCTAACTGAGATCAGTGGTAACAGTTTTCTGGACTTCGATAGTATCTCTGATCCGTATTTTTTGAAGTATAAAACAAATGGTATAATACAGCATTTTTGCAGCATAGCATTGCATCCAGTTATGAAACAGCATGACAGACTTTTTTTATCTATTCGGCTCTACTTGTACTTAACATACTGAAATTTATCTAGTTCAGCTTTAGTTTTAATTTCTCTCGCGTATCTGCTTCTGAGAAGCGTTGGGTGCACTTTTGTGCAACTGAAGACATTAATGCCACCTGTAAAATATGTCGTGCTATAACAAGAGGTACGAAGATGCTAATTCTACTAGGGTTAGTAAAAGCTTTGCCATGAACTACATGGAGATCAGGATTTCATTTACTGCATTGCTTACCACATAATGCATAACTAATCTTTATGTGCTGGGGAGATGTCACAAATACAAAGTTAGTGAAGTATGTTTTTGATTGTTAAATAACACTTGTCTTTTGAAAATCACTTTGATATCTGTTCTTAAAACTACCTCTTGTGGGTAGAAAAATTATACTTCTCATTTCAATGACATTTTGGTAATAGTATAATTTTCTGCCAGTAATTCCACATTTTTGCAAATACAAAATTATATACTTGAAATTCCTACTTTCCTTTCTGTGTCTGGAGACTGTCTGTGTGTCTTTCAATTTATGGTCCACGTTGAAGATGGCATACAACCATCTGCATATATAAACCACGCATATTGAGTTTCTGCCTAATCTTCCAGTTTACTCTAGCTATGGATTCTCCACCACTCTCAAGAGAAAAAAGATTACTGAATAGGAAACTTTAAAGCAAGGGCCAGTGAGTTTGAAAGATTTTGTAGCTGGGTCAGCAGCACACTCTGTATTCAGGCACCAACCTAAAAGTGAAAGCAGAATTGCAGTTGGTGAAAGAGTAATCATTGGATTGCTCAGAAAGTGCAGCCACTCTTCAGTGCCTCTTAAAGGACTCATTATGCAGTCCCAGATGCAGCGTGTTTTGACTTATTAGCAACTGCAAAAGAAAACAGGGAAATACAATTTTTTGGTTTCTCTCAGTGTCCTCAGCTTTGATTACCTTGGAATATAGGCTGTTATTCCAAGATGTTTACAGTCTAAGATCAAATTTTGGCACCCTTGCTCATGCTGAATAACATTAGTGAGGGCTGAGCTGCTGCTCATTCAGGTCAGATAGATCAGAATTAGTCATCGGTTGAGACGGTGGTGTTTATGTAGAGCCATGATGGTGTTTCAAACATCTTTCCATGAGGCAGTGATGCAGATGTTTTTCTGCTGCTTTTATCTGTTTATCTGTACCTCACTTTCATAAGAGCATCGTAGAAAAGCCTTTGGTTAAATAAGGTCCTTTAAGAAGGAAGCTGAATGAATGAAACTGTTTGGCATGCAAAGGAGCAGGAGGGATTTTGTACAGAAAAGACAGGATGGAAGAAAGCTCCATATTCCAAATACGGTGCTAAGAAACAAACCCGAAAGGTTGGCAGGTTTTAACTGGACTGCCAATAGAACAGCAATGATCAGTTTGCCTTTTCAGTGTTGTCTCCTGCCAACCTGAAATCCCCTTCTCCCATTTCCAGCGCAGCATTCAGCCTGCAGGATAAGTGGATGATGAGGTACAAAGTTGTGGTGTGGAAGGGATTCAAACAATGTGAATTTTGATCTTCTGGGAGTTCTGTGATACAGCAAGTGAAGAGGCAGCAAGACAAACTGGTCTTCGTTTGCAGAAAAGGCTTTCATCTTTTCTGTGCTGTGAAGGCTACGGCTGAGGAGAGAGGAGGGGAGTTGTCTTCCTGCTCGTATCAAATTGCCAGGCCTTTAATTTTGACCAGATGCAGCATGCCTTTAATGGCAGCTGATGGATAGTTATAAATGGATCTGTCTTTGGCAAACTGAACTTTCTTTCAAGTAACATCAGCATCACAGAAGATACAGGAAAGCAAATTTTGTGATGGGGTCAGTGCATTTTTAAAATGCTGAGGTTGCTTGGCAGAAGAAAAGGACGGTTTAGCGCGAAGAAGCGAAGTATCCTAATTTCCAAGCATACCTCTGGAACAGACGCCTTGCTGCTCTTCCCACAGAGCAAGCAGGACTAAATACCGATGGGCAGTCTGAACCTTGCTGCTCTTTGCTGAACTTTCCTTTTTGCTGTGGTTCATATTGGGGTTATAGGTAGCATTCTTGTCACTGCCACTGCGCTCCCCGCACTAATTGTCATGAAGTACAGAAGGTTCAAGCACGCTTGGTTCCCAAGGCTGCTAATGAGCCCTGAGCGCTCCTCACCCTTAATGAACCAAGGTTTGTTTGTGGCAGATTCTTGTCCATCCCTCCTTTTCCGTGGTCAGGGGAGGAGGCGAGAGTTCACACAACCAAACAATGACTTTATAGTGTAAAGACGATGCAGCTGTGCCATCTGAAGCTGTCGTCAGTTGTGAGCAACAAAGCTTAAATAGGTTGTACTGTGAAGAGGTACAGCTCTGTGAGTGTGAAGCATAGCTTTTGCTTCTGCTTCACTGACCTGTCTGCTTGCAGCGGCGACGGGCCCTTGACAGGAGCTTAGGCAGGGAGAGCTGCGCAGGGCGACTCTTTCAAAACCGCTCTCTGTAACGCTGAGCGCAGAAAAGGAAACAAAATGAATTTTCTGTTGATATCTGGTGGGGGTGTACTACTGCGTTCTCCAGAAAATCCCATGCCCTCCATTTAAAAGTCATTGATTCCTAATCCACTTCAAGTGATTAATAAGGCCACTAAAGCAAGCAGTAGTTCATAAGTTTTAGCAATAGAGAGTAGTCACACAAAAGTGCAAGCACACACATACGCAAGCCTGTAAGCAAATCATACATTTCACTACCTTACTCTATAGAGGCTCTTCTTGTACTATAGGTTAGGATTATCAGAAATTTGGGCTAAACAACTGTTTATCGTTTACTTCATCCTCCTTCCTTGAGACATTTAAGTTACAGCACTGTGTGGTCCTCTGGCTATATTTGCCTTTCTGCAAATATGTATGTGATATACGATTGTGCAAATGTGCAGAGGCACATATGCACAAAAATACAAGTACATATAAATACAGGTACATATGTTCTTGAAATACATAGGAGGAGTCTATTTGTATATGATATGTATATGACAGATATATATTATATGTAAAAGAATCACGTTTTCCTAGAAACATTATTCCCTGTATAAATTCAGATACATATTTACACAGGTAAACACAGATCTACTCTAAATGCTGTGCTATTGCTGTAATAGTAAATAAAAATTTCAATTTGGGAAAATAACTGTTAACTGTAATAGGAGTGAGAGATTTAAGGTTGTCAGTTATACTCTGGACTAATCCTTGCACAATGCTATACAAAAGTGAGGGGTTTTTAGAAAGTTTTACTAGTTGATTAGTGAAGCCAAAAGCATCATCTGCAGAATAAATCTTTTTTTTTTTGCTGTAATAGGCTGTTTGAAGGTCATCATTTTGGTTTTTAATAATGCACAGAAACATCTGCTGTTTTCCTCGATCGCATGAGAGAGAAAGAGAAAGAGAAAGAAATAAAGAAGGAGCTTTTGTTTTGCATTCTTAAGTGAAAAGAAAAAAGAAGTCCAGGTTTAAATACCTTGATGAGTGCATGTGCAGATTCAAAACTTTAGGTTGCTCTCCCTCCTGGCGTGGTGGGTTGATAGCCCTGGGAGCCATGGTGAAAGCTGTCAACCCCCCATGGCTAACCCCTCACGTTCTCTCTCGCCTAATCGAATTTTACGTGTGTTTCCAGCAAGCTGATCAGCTTCACTGGATTTCGCTGACGCCACAGGAAAGCTTTGCCTGAAGATGGAAACACTGGAGTCGGAACTGACCTGCCCTATCTGTCTGGAGCTGTTTGAAGACCCGCTGCTGCTGCCTTGCGCTCACAGCCTCTGCTTCAACTGCGCGCACCGCATCCTGGTCTCCCACTGCGCCACCAACGAGCCCGTGGAGTCAATCACCGCCTTCCAGTGCCCGACCTGCCGCTATGTCATCACCCTCAGCCCGCGCGGTCTAGACGGGCTCAAGCGCAACGTCACCCTGCAGAACATCATCGACAGGTTTCAGAAAGCCTCGATCAGCGGGCCCAACTCCCCCAGCGAGACCCGCCGGGAGCGGGCGTTTGATAGCAACAGCATGTCGTCCTGCGAGAAGGTCCTCTGCCAGTTCTGCGACCAGGACCCTGCCCAGGAGGCTGTGAAAACCTGTGTCACCTGCGAGGTGTCCTACTGCGAGGAGTGCCTGAAAGCCACTCACCCCAACAAGAAGCCGTTCACCGGCCACCGTCTCATTGAGCCCATCCCGGACTCTCACATCAGGGGATTAATGTGCTTGGAGCACGAGGATGAGAAAGTTAACATGTACTGCGTGACAGATGACCAGTTAATCTGTGCCTTGTGTAAACTGGTCGGGCGACACCGTGACCATCAGGTGGCAGCTTTAAGCGAGCGCTATGACAAGCTAAAGGTTAGTGCTACCTATCAGCCTTTCCAGCCAAGCAGCGCGTGGTTGGGAAGGGAAGCGTCCTTTGGTTGCATGCTGAATTCCTCATTTGGGCAGGCATGGGTAAAAGTACGTGCATGCTCTCTAATCAGAGAAGATACACGTATAAATTTGTACGTGCATTTGCTCATCGCCATTGAAAAAGTGTTGGATTTTGCTTAAGGAAAGATTCCTCAGTTATGCATTGATTTCTCCATAGCTATTGAAAGGAATACACAGCACATACTACTGCTTAGGTGGATTTTCTTATCTACCTACAGCTTTATTTGTGGCAGCTGGCAAGATTTAGTGCTGACTGCACATACACAGGCACTGACTGACATGTCAGGCATTCTTTGCGGACACCTTGCTATCCATTATTTTTCATTTGGTTGCTTTCATTGTGAAAAGCCCTTCGCACCGCCGCTAACAGGAGATGCATTTATCTGTGCGGCTTCAGGGGTGCCAGCTGGCCATCCAGCCAGGGAAACCGAATGCCAGCTCCACTCTCCCCGTGCTGCCTCCCACCCGGGCTCGCAGGCGGCACAGTGCCGGAAGCAAAACCGAAATTGTTTCTGTGCTTCTCGTGGCATTCCCGCGGTTCAGCGAGCTGCCGGCACGTCCCCTGCCAGGTAGCTGGGTGGCTGCGGCAGCCCCTGGCCCCCCGTGGGATGCCCTGGGTGGGCTGGCAGCGGGCGGCTGGGTCGCAGGGTGCTCTGGCCGCTCTCCAGGCTGCCGTGGAGGCAGAGCTCCTGCAGGACAGCGTGGCCATGGCCAGGGGCATCCCATCCACCTGGGCGTCCATTCCAGAGCAAAGGCAGGAATTAAGCATGCCATACTTCCCTCCCTCCTCTCCCTCTGGATGGTCTATGTGTGCCTGTGCGTGGCTGGGGAGGGGGATTTTTTAAAGATGGACTGCAATGGAGAAACCACAAGTGTGGAGGGCAAAGGTGATCTGCCAGCCTTCTCGCCCACAGTTTCAGAGGTGGAAAAATAAACTGGGTTAATAGGTTTAACTAACTGGGAGGGTTTTCTTAAATACCTTCAGACAAAAATATGTGGCTGCACACGTCTATGATAACTTTATGTGAGTGCAGGTAAAACCTGCATGCGCATGCTGCGTGGATTTTGTGCCTCTGCGCATGTGCCAACATGCAGATGGTATTCTGTGATTGTATTAATATAATGAAAGATGCTTCTGTACCTGCACCTGGTAGCTTCCTTTCATCTCTTAAAGACTTTTGGATTTACTAAGGAGGAGTTGTTATTTTTGCTTTCTGAACTGGTTTGTTATTTTAATAGGCAAGAGCTTGGCCATTGATAAAATGGGACATGGACTATAAATGTGAACAGAAGGTGCATAGACTTACAGTGCTTTTCAATAACCCAGCAGATTTGCATCCTTAACAGGTGCTACTATTTAGTAAGACAACAGTGTATTGTTTATCAACTTTATATGAGTGGGAATGCACTACTTAACAGGAAATACCTTCAATGTTAAATAAGTTGGAGAAGCATATTTCTGAGAGTGTAAACAAATAGTAAATGTTTCTCAGGGTTGATGTAAATGCACGCCAAGTCTTGAAAGAAGACTTTAAAAGGCACGTATCTTCTCTTGCGATCTTTGACTTAATATTGCAGATAGTTAGGGAAAAAAATGAGGGCATTTTTGCACAGTCTATGACTTTTCTGTGCAAAGATGCCTGAGGAGACTCTTAAAGGGCCTCTCAGACAGACAAGCAACATTCGCATTAGATGTTACCCAGTTTAGCTAAATTGGCAGAAGCCTAATGGAGTACTTTCTGTCAGCCTCCTTGAAGAGTAATTCAAGTACTAATTTAATGGTTAGCATAGGCCTGGGTCAAATAACTCTTTCCTTATAATGACAACTCCTATCATTGTTTATAATATCTGTACAATTTTTTTTTTGACGTGTGGACTTTCTTTGTACCTAAACTATCTAAAAGTAGTTTATACAGACAATTATTAGTCTACATGAAATCCAGTTACTATCCTCTTTGTCATGAGGCAGCCTGTTTCACTTTGGTAGTGCCAGTAATGACACCAGTCATACCAATTATGCCAGTGGTTGTGACACGTTTGTTCTCTGAGCTCAGGAACAGTAGGCGCGGTAGCTTCCATCCAGATCCTGAATCCACTCTCTGTTCATAAGAAGGTAATCTGAAAACTATATCTTTCCTTTCCTCATTGCATCTTCCATCTCAGCAATTTGCCCTGTTTTAGATATCAAACTCTGAGAATGAGATTTTCAATTCTGTAGATTGGCACTTATCCCGCAGGAGTAGAGGAATGATACCTGTTCATACCAGTGTTTGATCGCTGAGAGGCAAGAATTTCAGTCCATTTTCACATTCAGGCCTCCTTCATAAATGGTGATATGACCTCTCAAGTCACTGGCTACAGTGCTAACGTAGAGCTTAGGTACGAGCTTGCAGATGGTCTTCATTAACTTACAGATAATGTGCATATGCCATTGGCAAATTCAACGTTGAAGTGGATCAGAAAATCCCCACCTGAAAAAACGGGTAGTTGCTTGCTATATTGCTGTGGCAGGTTTATAAAATACATGGGGTTTGACAGGTAGTTTTAATTAAAAAAAAAAATCTGAAAGAATGAGCGTGCGGTAGCCAGCAGTATAGTGGATTCATTCAAAAATAGGTGGTTAATTGTATCTTTAAAAAAAAAAGGCAAAACTGCTTCAAGTGAAACTTTCTTTCTTGTGGTTTTCTTTTAAATTGACACATTGTTGATGCTAACAGCAGCAACTGGTGTTGCTCTCAGTGTCAAGCTATGCTGATTACTTGCATTCTCTTCCAGTGGTGTTACTAATTATTTAAACAATATCTCACCCTTCATTAAGCATAGGACAAAAGACGCCATTACAATCTAGCTCCTTTTGTGGCAAAAAAAGAAACCCCTTAATTAGGAATTCTGTACATTTGTCCAGCAGAGGCGTCTGTGCTGAAGTGTGTTGAATAGTCAATGTAATAGCAATTGTGGACATCTGAAAATGAGAAAGCATTTTGCTATGGCAGCTACGGCTCCAACCCAGAGAGGTGCTTTTCTTTCTCAACTTGTACTGGGGCAGAGGGTGTTGAAAGCACTTGTGTTCTTCCAGGAGCGGTCCCTCCTTGCTTAGTTGCACAACCACGATATACCTTCGCGCTTATGGTTGGTTTAGTGTTTATAGCTGTGTGGTTGAGGCTTTTTTAAGTAGATCATAGACAAGTGCACATTTAAAAATGGAAAAACAATAAATCATGACCAAAACCGAGAATGGGAAATATCATGGTGATACACTGAATTTATGAAGTGGTGGTCAAAACTGTGGTATAAGTTAGAAATAATTTTTGGCTGCATAAACAATGAGAGCTTTAAAAACAGAAAGTGCAAAAGCTTATGCTTACCCCACCATATTACCCCTAAGAAAATATTTATTGCTAATTACTTCTGATACTGATTCTTTGCTTTTTGGTTTTTTTTTCAATTAAAATGAAAAGACAATCTAAAAGTACGTTGATTTTTTTCAGAGAAAATTCATAAAACTACCATTGTTCTATAGATATGTTTATTTTCAAGAAAGTGATAAGAAAAATGAAAAGCTAAGATTTACGTTGAACAAGAGAGAATGTGTCGGGGACAAGGTGTGGATGGAATGATATTGCTCATTTAATATTAGCAAAGAGCCATGAAGAGGTGTAACAAAACAGAAAAACAGGCAGTAAGCCATAATTTTGAATGGTGTAAAGCCAGCATAACTCCATTGAAACCAATGTTTTTACTTGCCTTCATATTTACTGAGGAGATGGCTGCTGACGCATATTTTCTTGCCAAAAAATAATTTTGGCACAATTTTTGTACTGCTTAGTCAAGAAAGATCTGTTGTTGAGTCAAACTGCTATAGGTTAGCTGTGGTTCTCCATGCTTTTGTTTGAATTTTATTAGTCCTGACGTGTATTGGACATGCCTATGAAGGCAGGGCAGCCCTCTGAACAGCACTCAGCAATTCCAGGAACAAAAGGGAGCTTCTTGTTTGTGTGGTTTTCATCTAGTTTTAGTGGCAGAATCCATACACATCTATCTTGCCTACACTGTTGATTCAGGATGCAAGGATTCATTTTTCTGTGGTATGTCAATTCAATTACTGACAAATATTTTTTCAGTGGGAAGCAGCCATAACCTGTTTCCATGTAGGGAGAATTGCATTCAACTCTTATAAGCCTACTTTGACGGGGTAAAGATAGGAGACTTTGTCAAGTCCACAGCTTCTACAAATAGAGTGCAAGAATATGTCTCCTTCCCTGCTATGTGTATTGTGAATTTAAAAACTTTTCATGTTTAAATGTCTTTGCAGATATGCTGGCAAAATATGTGTTGACGCTTTCCAACTACTTTTATTTTTCAGTATTTTGTAGGTGCAACTTGATCATTAGTAGGTATACTGTGATACCGTAACAGCCCAGATCTTGCGAATCTGTACTCGTACAAATGGTTGGGTTGACAATCGAGGAACATTGGTTTCTGGACTTACCTATAAGTATATTGTGCACATACATGTAAATACATGTCTGTATAAATTTTATTCATTTTATGTGCATATTTATTTTACTGGTGTTAGTATATAAAGGCAATACTACATATGTTTGTATGTATGTGTATGTAGACTTGTTTGTATAGCATAGAAATACATATAATTTCTATAGTGTCTAGTATGTTCATGGATATCTAGAATCTTGACTTTTGATGCGTATGCCTATATTTTAAGTAAAATACGTACAATTTCATATATATGTGTAGGTCAGTAAAAATATATTTGATCACATGTATTTATAAGCTACACATTAATTGTTTTACTTGGTATCCATTTTTAAATACTCAATGCATATCTTTTTTATTAACTGAGTATTTTCACATCTAAATTTATAGTTTCCCTGTATACCCTTAACTTTACTAATATCCTATTTAATGGAAGCTATTTACATTTTAAAAAATCCAACTAATATGTAAAGACATAGTATATAAATGTTATAGTGATACGTGTTATTAAACATTTAGGTAAGTGACACTTTTGCTTACCTTGTACTTAATAGATTCAGAATGTAGAAAGTTAGTTTCTTTAGTGCCAGTTATGCAGGTTTAACATATAGTTAAAACACTATATCCAACCTGACAAAATGTGGAACTCATGGACTTTCATAATTATTAGATTATTATTAGATCAGATACAGCTGACAGATATTCAGTGTATTCATTTTTTATGAATTTAAAATGGTGAATGGTGACATCTATTAGTATGGAATATTATCTGATGTTATTTAACCCAGAAATAGATGCAAAAACAGAACTGACGGGCTGTGCTTCAGTATTTGCAAAGATCCAGAAATATGAAGTTGTTCCATGGAAGAGGTTTCACGCAGGAATGAACTATTTTACTACAAAGATTTTCCAGTTACATTTATTTCATTACATTAATACATAAATATTAAGGCAGACTTTGGAACATTCTCTCTTTAGTCTAGTATTATCTCAAGTGGCTGTGTTTCCTCCATCTGGTATTTCTTTGGTGGAGTTTAGAAAGGTAATAGAAAAAGTCAATACAATAATAGCAACATTAGTCCTTTTTTGGGGAAACTGGTTTCTGTTTTGTGGGTTTTTTGTAAATTTTAGACTGTTTTAGCAGAGTTTGATGTTCCTTGTGTTTATGACTGTGGATAATGAACTGTGACTTTAAAATAGTTCTAAGTACTATGAGATAGTTTTTATTTTATCTTCTGAACATCCTTTGAATTATATAAGCCATAGTTTTTTAAAACTTACTTTCACAAATTTAACAGTTGGCTACTTGTTTCCTTCAATTTGTAGTGGAAATGGTAGTGTTGAAGGCATAATCTATTCAGGAAGACAAGAGAATTAAATAAAATTGTAAATGTACAGCATTATTACCTTTGTTCTCAAGACTCTCTTTTCCAGGGAGGCCAGACTAGGCATTAAGCAAAATGTATTTTCATTATTTTCCATGGATCTGGTCCAAACTGTTCAGGTAATGGACTTTAAGTCCACGTTCTAACTCTGAATTTGCTTATTGTAATGACCTCCTGAATGGCCCTTAGGTGTTTTTAGATATGATGCTTGAGAGTTAGAGGTGGAATATAATGCATGACAGATACTTCCTCAGAATGAGAATTTAAATAATAAAGCAATAAAAATGAAGCAAAAAGATGAGGTTAAGGGCAAATAACAAACTATTTTACAACATTTAGTGATGGGCACAGGCTGACCCTTTGTTTAGGAAATGTAGTGTCTGCCTACCAAGGTAATAACGATAGGGTCAGAAAAGTTACAAACAAATGACCTTTCACAGGAAGAACATTTACAGGTTTTAGCATAGCAGGACGTTTTCTTGTAACTAATAAATAGAATGAGTAAGCTAATTCTTTTAGTGCTTAACCAGGGAAAGATAAAAGCTATTTGGGCTTTATCTTTCACCATGTGCAGTAGGCTAAATCTTGCACTCTTTGGTGGCATTGAGAAGTGTGTGGAAGGGTATGAATACGTATGTTTGTACATTAGGTGTATATATTCTGAATTTACTTCAAGGTATAACCTTATTTTGATGCAAATACTTATAAAACCAAAATTTTCAGACAAAAGTGAATGTGGTTAATAGTATGCTTTAAATAGGAAAAAGCCACCTGGATGTAAATATCTCCCAAATAAGAACTGCAGAACACTCAATATTCAGATTTCTCTCAAGTTTTAATTTAATATATTAAATTACTTCATGAAGAGAATTCCGTATTACTTTAACTCTGCCCTGTAATGACATACAATCATAGGAGCATGATTAAAGCATTTTAGTTCTTTATCTTATGCAGAACAATTTTCATGACCTATTATATTTTTTTTCATGTTGTCTGATCTTAAAACACAAATCCGGCAATGATCCCAGTACACTACTTTCAATTTCAGGCTTTGAAAGTGTACATCTATTATGATTCTCTTTGGTCCTCCTTTTTCAGCAAAGTGTGTATTTCCTAGCAAAACAGTAGTACTTCTATGTATTCTCAGCACTGTGAACTTACACGTAAGGGTTCATATCAATCAGAAGTGGTGCCTAATTTGGAAAGCCTGAATAGTCCATGGAGAGGGAATGTCCTCTAGAAGGTCACAGACTGGAAAGCCATGTTGGGTTGCTAAAGCACACTTTGGACTCAAAGCCTGATATGGGTGACAAGACTATGTGTTTCCCCTTTCTCCCATCTATATTTTTACTTCTCCCCAAACCCTACTTGCTTTGGCATACCTTGACCCTCCACCCAGGAAGCCTTTTCTTTTGCTGGGAAGGACGTTGTTGCCCCTGAGAGC
>Ga0181612_119870_pt1 | contig 15890 bp, 10 predicted proteins | sample HoacroProtozoa21_FD_119630 | JGI IMG/M metagenome (GOLD analysis project Ga0181612, IMG submission 119630) | Hoatzin crop microbial communities from Cojedes, Venezuel. Combined Assembly of Gp0051906, Gp0051904, Gp0051908
GAGCATACACTGCCGCGTCACGCGCGTGCTGCCCTTGGGGTCGCACGACATGTTCCTCGCGGAGGTGACGGGAGTCGCGGTGAGCGAGGAGCTGATCGATGAAAAGAACGCGCTCGACCTTGAGAAGGCGGGGCTCGTTGCCTACTCGCACGGCGTCTACCATGGGCTCGGGAAGGCAATCGGCAAGTTCGGCTTTTCTGTCAAGAAGTAATCACCCCGACCTTGCCGAATCGGCCTTTAAGGGGTAACATTAGACGATAATTATGAACTGGCACGGACGGCCAAACGCCTTGCGCCGTGTGCGCGTACCTGCGGCACGCGGTCGGCGCCAGCCGAAGCTAAACGGAGCAGCGGGCTGCAGCGTCCGCTCTTACTCCGGCAGGGAATAAGGCGGGACGGGCGCGCGGCGGATAGGGTTTGACCGCGACGTTTAAGAAAAGCAGTAAGGAAGGATGCGCGTATGTGCGGAATTGTAGGATATGTCGGTGAGCGCCAGGCGGCGCCCGTGCTCCTGAACGGGCTTTCAAAGCTCGAGTACCGCGGCTACGACTCGGCGGGGATCGCCGTCAGGGACGGCGACAAAAAGCCGGCGGTCGTCAAGGTGAAGGGCAGGCTCTTAGGGCTCATGGAGAAGACCAACGACGGCAAGGCGGTGCCCGGCTGCTGCGGCATAGGGCACACGCGCTGGGCGACGCACGGCGACCCGAGCGAGAACAACGCCCACCCGCACGTGACCGACGACCTCAACGTCGTCGCCGTCCACAACGGGATCATCGAGAACTACAAGGAGCTGCGCGACAAGTTCATCCGCAAGGGCTACAAGTTCTACTCCGAGACCGACACTGAGGTCGCGGTGAAGATGATCGACTATTACTACAAGAAGTACCAGGGCGGCCCGATCGACGCCATCGCCAAGACGATGGTCCGCGTGCGCGGCTCCTACGCGCTCGCCGTGATGTTCCGCGAGTATCCGGGGCAGATCTACCTCGCCCGCAAGGATTCCCCGATGGTCGTCGGCGCGGGCAAGGACGGGATGTACGTCGCCTCCGACGTCCCCGCGATCCTTGAGTACACGAGGGACATTTATTACATAAATAACCTCGAGATGGCCTGCCTCACGAAGGACGGCGCGACCTTCTACAACCTCGACGGCGACGTCGTCCCGAAGGAGAAGAGCACGGTCGAGTGGGATGCCGAATCCGCGGACAAGGGCGGATACGAGCATTTCATGATAAAGGAGATCAACGAGCAGCCGCGCGTCGTGGAGGACATCCTCAACACGAGCATCAAGGAAGAGGACGGCGTCTTCAAGATCGACGTCTCCGAGCTGGGGATACCCGAGGAGGCGGTCAAGAACCTCTCGCAGGTGCAGATCGTCGCCTGCGGCTCGGCCTACCACGTCGGTGTCGCGGCGCAGTATGTGATCGAAGACCTCGTCAGGATTCCCGTGAGGGTCGAGCTCGCCTCGGAGTTCCGCTACAGGAGCCCGCTCATCGACAAGGACGCGATAGTCATAGCGATAAGCCAGTCGGGCGAGACCGCCGACACGCTCCAGGCGGTGCGCGAGGCGAAGGAGCTCGGCGTCAGGACGGTCGCCATCGTGAACGTCGTCGGGAGCTCGATAGCCCGCGAGGCCGACCACGTATTCTACACGGTCGCGGGGCCGGAGATCGCCGTCGCGACGACCAAGGCGTACACGGCGCAGCTGATCGCGGCCTACATCCTCGCGCTCCACTTCGGGCAGGTGCGGGGCACGATAGAAGAAGCGGCGCTTTCGGAATACATTTCCTGCCTGAAGGCGCTTCCGAAGCAGATAAGCCGCATCCTGGACGACAAGGAGCGCCTGCAGTGGTTCGCCTCGAAGTTCGTCAACGCCCGCGACATGTTCTTCATAGGGCGCGGCATCGACTACGCAGTCTCCCTTGAGGGCAGCCTCAAGATGAAGGAGATAAGCTACATCCACTCCGAGGCCTACGCGGCGGGCGAGCTGAAGCACGGCTCGATCTCCCTGATCGAGGACGGCACGCTCGTGGTCGGCGTCCTCACCCAGCCCTCGCTCTATGAGAAGACGGTCTCGAACATGGCCGAGTGCAAGAGCCGCGGGGCCTATTTGATGGGCCTTACGACCTACGGCAACTACAGCATAGAGGACGCGGTCGACTTCACGGTGTACACCCCCAAGACCGACCCGCACTTCGCGGCCTCGCTCGCGATCGTGCCGCTGCAGCTCTTCGCCTACTACGTGAGCATCTACCGCGGCCTCGACGTCGACAAGCCTAGGAACCTGGCAAAGAGCGTCACCGTCGAATGAGCCGTTAAGGCAGCTTTCTTGAAAATGAAAAGCGGCGCGTTTCCCTTTTTTGGGAGCGCGCCGCTTGCTTTATGCATTTCATCGGGCAAAAGCGGAAATTCACCTGCCGCTGCATTCCCACGGAACGCCTGCGGCTTTACCGCCCGCGCCGCTTAGACGACGGTTTCTTCTCCGGTGAGCTTGTTCACCTTCCTGTCGTAGGTGAGTATCCCGTTCACCTCTTCCTCGACGTCCGAGACCTGGGTGTACACCGCGGCGGAAAGGCCGTCCGCTTCGAGCTCCTTGTTCCGCTTCATTAGCCCGCGGAAGCTTTTCCTGAAGGCGGCCGCGTCCTCGCAGCGCTCGTAGCCGAAGACCTCGGAAGAGTAGCTGTGGCCTTCTACCATGAAGGACATCCCGCCGTACTCCGAGAGGATGAAGGGGCGCGTTAAGCCTTCGGGGGATTTTTGCAGCGGCGGGTTCTTGTCATTTTCCACTTCGAGGGACCGGAAATAGTTGTGGACCGAGCGCACGTCGCCGCCGCCCTGGTCGTACCAGCCCGAGGCGTGGTCGACGATGCGGGTCGGGTCGAGGCGCTTGAAGAGCCGCGCGATACGGCAGGCGTCGTACTGCCCCCAGCCCTCGTTGAAGGGCGCCCAGAGCACGATCGAGGGCACGCTGTAGAGCTGGCGGAGGATGGCGGCGCACTCGCGCGGGAAGGATTCGCGGCCGCGCTTCGAGGCGCGCGAGAAGAGGTGGTAGGCGCGGTCGGAGAAGTGGCTGCGGGCGAAGGGGAGCTTCGTCGGCAGGTAGAGCATGAAGGTCTTAAGCGAGCGCCCGCCGCCGTTGGGGATGTCTTGGAAGACGAGCATCCCTAAGCGGTCGCAGTGGTAGTACCAGCGCGCGCATTCGATCTTTATGTGCTTCCTGAGCATGTTGAAGCCCGCGTCCTTCATCGTCTTGATGTCGAAGATCAGCGCCTCGTCGGAGGGCGCGGCGACGAGCCCGTCCGGCCAGTAGCCCTGGTCGAGCGCGCCGTCCATGTAGTACGGGCGGCCGTTTAGGGCAAGGCGGCTTATCCCGCGCTCGTCCCGCACGATCGAAGCGGAGCGCATGGCGAAGTACGAGAGCGCGCAGTCCTCCCCCGCGGTTATGCGCAGGGGCGAAAGCTGCGGGTCCTCGGGCGACCATTCCTTGAAATCCGAAAGCTTCAGCCTTATGCGTTTTCCGGAACGCCCTTGTGCAAAGCCTGATTTTTCCCCTATGTCCGCGTCCTTGAAAATGTCCGCGCTGCAGGGCCGGGGAATCCTCCCTAAGACGTCCGGCTTCGCGGCCCGCGGGAAGGGAAGCACGTCCGCTTCCCCGAAGTTCCTGAACGCGCCCGCCTCTACGGTGACGGGGCAGGGGGAGTTCGTGAATACGGTGACGTCCACGCAGCCTTCCTCGGGATGCGGGACTATTTTCAAATTCTTTATGTGCGTTTTCGGCGCCCACTCAAGCCAGACCGTCTGCCAGATCCCGCTGGAGGGCGTGTAGAACATGCCGCCGGATTCCAGCTTCTGCTTTCCGCGCGGCCGCCAGGACACGTCGGTCGTGTCGCGGACGCAGATGGCGATGGCGTTCTCGCCCGCCCTCACGAAAGGCGTTATGTCGGCCGAGAAGGAGAGGTAGCCGCCGTGGTGGTGCGCGGCCTCCTGGCCGTTCACGAAGACGAGGGCTTCCTCGTCGACCGCGCCGAAGTTGAGGAGCAGGCGCGAGGACTGCTGCATTTCTGTGAGGAAGAAGCTGCGGCGGTACCACAGGAGCTCCGTGGGCTTAAGCACGCGCCCGACGCCCGAAAGGCTGCTTTCGGGCGGGAAGGGGACCAGGATCTTTTGGCTGTATTCGGGCTCTTTTAAATAGGGACGGAAGTCCTTTAAGTCGATCGAAGCAGCTTTCTCGCCAGTGTAGGAGGAGATGCGCATGAGGAGCTTTTCGGAGCTTTCGTCGGCGGCGTCGGCGACTTTTGAGATCGCCGCGGACGCCTTGGCGGCCGCATTCGACAGCGGCTTTATGCGCTTCCTCGTCTCGGAGAGCGAGCCGAGCTTCTTTGCGGCCTTCCTCGCGCCGGGGACGTGGGTGCTTGAGCGGCGCGCCTTTTCGAGCGGGTCGGGCGCGAAGGCGGCGTCCCACAGGCCGTTCAGGCAGATGTAGGAGCCGCGGACCAGCTGCGGGCGCGGGTATTCGTCGGGGAAGTGCTCTTGATCGACATTTTCCCCCCAAGGCGTCGTCAGCTGGCTTATGACGGCTTTCTTTTTTCCGAGCTGGAGCGTCGCGAAAAGTTCTCCGATGTTCATAGCGTCCCTCCGTCGGCCGCGGCAATGGCGGCGCAAGGGGTATTATTTACCTGTGATTAAAAAATACAATCGGCGTTAAGCGCGGCGTCCCTCCGCCGCAATGATAAGTATAGACGATGCCCTCTTTGGGGCAGGATAAAAAAACAATTAACCTAAAGAGCGCAAATGCTCATATCTAACCGATATTACTTCCTTGACCCTTTCATTTACATAACTTATAATCAAATAAATAGAGAAAAAGCGCCTTATAATTGTGAATTTTTGACAAGGCGGCTTAAAGAAAAGGAGTATGGGAAATGGAGAAATATTCGGGAAAGGCTGCTTATCAGGGCATTGCCATCGGCAAGGTGGCTGAGATGCAGAAGGCCGACAAGGTCGTCAGGCGCGAGCACGTCGCCGACGTCGAGGCCGAGGTCGCCCGCTACGAGGCGGCGAAGGCTCAGGCGATTACGGAGCTTCAGGCTCTCTACGAGAAAGCCTTGAAGGACGTGGGCGAGGCGCACGCCGAGATTTTTGAAGTGCACCAGATGATGCTGGACGACGACGACTACAACGACAGCGTCCAGGAGATCATCCGCTCGCAGGAAGTCAACGCGGAGTACGCGGTCGCGACGACCGGCGACAACTTCGCGGAGATGTTCGCGAGCATGGACGACGAGTATATGCGCGGCCGCGCGGCCGACGTGAAGGACATTTCCGAGCGCGTCGTCTCCGCCCTTATGGGGGCTTCGACCGGAGCAGGCACCTTTACCGAGCCGATGGTCCTCGTCGCCGACGACCTCGCGCCGTCGGAGACCGTGCAGCTCGACAAGAACATGGTCCTCGCCTTCGTCACCCGCGAGGGCTCGGTCAATTCCCACACGGCGATACTCGCGCGCACGATGAACATCCCGGCTCTCGTCCAGGTGCCGGTGCCGGAAGGCGTCGAGGGCAAGACCGCGATAGTCGACGGCATCACGGGCACGGTCATCATCGATCCGGACGAGGAGGCGCTGCTTAAGTACGCGAAGCTTAAAGAGGCCGAGGAGGAGAAGAAGAAGCTCCTCCAGGAAATGAAGAACAAGGAGACCGTCACGAAGTCAGGACGCCATGTCAAGCTCTGCGGCAACATCGGCGGCGTCGGCGACGTCGGCTACGTCCTTGAAAATGACGGCGAGGGCATCGGGCTTTTCCGCTCGGAGTTCCTCTACCTCCAGAACGAGGACTACCCCACCGAGGAAGAGCAGATGCAGGCCTACAAGAAGGTCGCCGAGCTCATGGCGGGCAAGCAGGTCATCATAAGGACGCTCGACATCGGAGCCGACAAGCAGATCGGCTATTTCAACCTTGAGCACGAGGAGAATCCCGCTCTCGGCTTCAGGGCGATCCGCATCTGCCTGACGCGCGAGGAGATTTTCAGGACGCAGCTGCGCGCCATCCTGCGCGCTTCGGCCTTCGGCAATATAGCGATCATGTTCCCGATGATCATTTCCGCATGGGAAGTCGAGCGGAGCAAGGAGATCCTCGAGGAGGTGAAGGAAGACCTCCGCGCGGCGGGGACGCCTTTCGACGAGGACATCTCCATCGGCATCATGGTCGAGACTCCGGCCGCAGTCCTCATGGCGGACGAGCTCGCGGAGATGGTCGACTTCTTCTCGATCGGGACGAACGACCTGACGCAGTACACGCTCGCCATCGACAGGCAGAACCAGCACCTCGAGAAGTTCTTCAACGCGCACCATCCGGCCGTCCTAAAGGCCATCCAGATGACGATCGAGGCGGGCCACCGCCACAATACGTGGGTCGGCATCTGCGGCGAGCTCGGCGCGGATCCGGAGCTCACGGAGACCTTCGTGAAGATGGGCATCGACGAGCTTTCGATGAGCCCGTCGTCGATCCTGCGCACGCGCAAGATCATCCGCGATATAGATTGAGCAATTCAGCATTGTGCTTCTTTGGAAGAGGGCTGCTTCGGGCGGCCCTCTTCGTCTGCCCCGCCCCTTGACCTTTTCGGGGCTTTGATGTTATACAAGAATGAGGTTTTTTCTTGGGGCATTGCATGCCCGTTTTTGAGGTGCCTGATGAAGAAAAGGATTCTTGCTGCGGTTCTTGCCCTGGGGCTGGCCCTTTCGCCGGCCGCGGCCTGGGCCGACGTGAGGGATAATTTAGCGGCGCAGAACGAAGAGGACAGGGCGGCGGTCTCGGCGGCTAATGCCGAGATCGAGAGGCTGCAGGCGGCCAACGCCGCGATAGACGCGCAGATCGCCGAGGCGGACGCAGGGCTTTCGGCGCAGGCGCAGAGCGCCGATGACGCCGCCGCGGAGCTGAGCGCGGCAAACGCCAGGGTCGAAACGGCCAACGCGAACGCCGCCGACCTCGCCTTCCGCCTTGAGGAGGCGAAGGCCGAGACGGAGGCGCGCAGGAACGAGGCCAAGGAAAGCATAAAATACCTGTACGAGAACACTTTCGGGGCCTGCGCCGTCGAGCAGATTTTCAGCGGCGGGGGCGCCGAGGAGTACAAGCAGAAGGTCGAGGCGGCCGAGGCCGAGCAGGAGCAGGACTTAGAAGCCCTGGCGGCCTGCGAGGAGGCCGAGGACGAGATCGAGGCGATGCAGGAAGCCCTCGGGCGCGAGACCGAAGAGCTCATAGCACAGCAGCAGAGCGTGCAGTCCGAAAAGGATGCCGTCGACGCGCAGTACAATGAGGCCGCGGGGGCGGTGACGGAGCTCCAGGGCCAGAAGGAAAGCAACGACGCCCTGATCGCCGAAAAGCAAAAGGAAGTATCAAGGCTTGAGAACCTGATAGCGACCCGGGAGGGCCTTATCGCCGAGATCGACGCCTCGGGCGGCGAAAATACTGAGTACACGACCGAGCAGCTCGCCGCGATAGCGTCGGCCAGCACAGGAGCCGAACAGGGCGAGGCGATAATCACCTACGCCTGCCAGTTCCTCGGCTGCCCTTACGTGTGGGGCGGGTATTCGCTCACCGAGGGCTGCGACTGCTCGCACTTCGTATACCTGTGCCTTAAGAACTGCGGGGCTTACAGCGGCAAGTACATGACTTCCGGCTACTGGGCGGACGCGGGAGAGCCTGTCGCCTCGCTCGAAGAGGCGAGGGCGGGCGACGTCATAGTCTACGACGGGCACGTCGCCTTCTACGACGGCGAGGGGCTCTTGGTCGAGGCGAAGGGCTCCGCGTGGGGAATCACGCACGACCGCAGGGCGGATTCCAAGCCGATAGTCGCGATACGCCGCTTCACTTGAACGGCGGCAGGCAAATCAACGTCTTTGCCCCGCATAAGTACGGCGGCGGCAGCCTAGGTTTGCTGCCTTGCTTATGCGCCGCGGCAGGCGGCGCGGACGGCCGCGATCGCTCCTGCGGCTGCAAAAAGGCTGCGGTGCGTGCCTGCACCGCGCGGTCAGCGCCAGCCGAAGCGTAACGAAAAAAGCAGTACGCGGGCGGCCACGTTTATAAAGAAAGACTCGGCTGCGGAGGTCAGGCCAAGGCCGTTAAAGGCGGATTAGGACGCCGGATCCGTCCATTTTCAAAAGGCGGATGGAATAAAGACGCAAGAAGGAAGAGAAATGAGCAAAATCACTCGGGAAGACATCAGGAACGTAGCAATCATCGCGCACGTCGACCACGGCAAGACGACGCTGGTCGACGGGATGCTCCGCCAAAGCGGCGTGTTCCGCGACAACGAAGAGGTCCGCGAGAGGGTCATGGACTCCGGCGACATCGAGCGCGAGCGCGGCATAACCATCCTTTCGAAGAACACCGCCATAGAGTACAACGGCGTGAAAATAAATATCGTCGACACTCCCGGCCATGCCGACTTCGGCGGCGAGGTCGAGCGCGTGCTTAAGATGGTGAACGGCGTCATCCTGCTCGTGGACGCTTTCGAGGGCACCATGCCGCAGACCAAGTTCGTGCTGAAGAAGGCGCTTGAACTCGACCTGGCGGTCATCGTGTGCATCAACAAGATCGACCGTCCGGAGGCGCGCCCCGAGGAGGTCGTCGACGAGGTCTTAGAGCTCATGATGGACCTCGACGCCTCGGACGAGCAGCTCGAATGCCCCTTCCTCTACGCTTCGGCGAGGGAGGGAACCTGCGTGCGCGAGCTCGGCGACGAGGCGGTGGACCTAAAGCCGCTTTTCGAGACGATCATCGAGTCGATCCCCGCGCCGACGGGCGATCCCGACGCGGGCACGCAGGTGCTCATCTCGACGATAGACTACAACGAGTACGTCGGCAGGATCGGCATCGGCAAGGTCGACAACGGCAAGATCGCCGTCGGGCAGGACATCCTGAGGGTCAACTTCCACGACCCCTCGATCAAGGAAAAGACGCGCATCACGAAGCTCTACGAGTTCGAGGGGCTGAAAAAGAAGGAGGTCAAGGAGGCGGAAATAGGCTCGATAGTGGCCATTTCCGGAATTTCCGACCTGATGATCGGCGATACGCTCTGCAGCGTGGAGAATGCGGAGCCGATTCCCTTCCAGAAGATTTCCGAGCCCACCATCTCCATGAACTTCATAGTCAACGACAGCCCGCTCGCCGGCCAGGAGGGCAAGTACTGCACCTCAAGGCAGATAAGGGAGAGGCTTTTCCGCGAGCTCAACACCGACGTCTCGCTCCGCGTCGAGGACACGGAGAACACGGACACCTTCCGCGTGTCCGGCAGGGGCGAGCTGCACCTCTCGGTCCTCATCGAGACGATGCGCAGGGAAGGGTACGAGTTCGCTGTCTCCAAGGCGGAAGTCATTTACAAGAAAGACGGGGACGGCAAGAAGCTCGAACCGATCGAGATAGCCTACGTCGACGTCCCGCAGGAGTACGCGGGAACGGTGATAAGCATGCTCTCCGAGAGGAAGGGCGCGCTTGAGGGAATGAGCACGCTCGCGGACGGCACGAGCCGCCTCGAGTTCTCGATCCCGGCGCGCGGCCTCATAGGGATACACGGGAACTTCCTTACTGCAACGAAGGGAACGGGCATCCTCAATACAGTCTTCGACTGCTACGCGCCGTACAAGGGGGAGATTCCCTACAGGAAGAACGGCTCGCTCATCGCCTTCGAGAGCGGCGAGGCGGTCACCTACGGCCTCTTCGCGGCGCAGGAGCGCGGCACGCTCTTCATAAGCCCGGGCACGAAGATTTACGGCGGCATGGTCATCGGTGAGAGCTCACGCGGCGAGGACATCGAGATCAACGTCTGCAAGACGAAGCACCTGACGAACACGCGCTCCTCTAGCGCGGACGAGGCTCTCACGCTCACGCCGCCGAGGATCCTCTCGCTTGAGCAGGCCCTCGACTACATCGACTCCGACGAGCTGCTCGAAGTCACGCCCAAGAGCCTCCGGATCAGGAAGCGCATACTCGACCCGAAGATGAGGAAGAGGGCTTCATTCAGGTAAATTTTGAAAATGATTCAATGAAAGGCGGTGGATTCCATGGTCAGGATAATCATTAACGGCGCCCTCGGGCACATGGGCAAGGTCGTGGAGAGGATCTGCGGCGAGGACGAACGCCTCACGGTGGTCGCGGGGGTCGACATCGAACCGCGCGAGGACGGCGCTTTCCCGGTTTACGCCTCGCTCTTAGACGTAAAGGAAGAGGCCGACGCCGTGATCGACTTTTCGACGGCGGCCGCGGTGGACGCTCTGCTTGCGGCGGCGGTTGAAAAGAAGCTTCCGCTCGTCCTTTGCACCACGGGTCTTTCCGAGGCGCAGCTCGACGCGGTAAATGAAGCGTCGAAGCAGATCCCGATCCTGCGCTCGGCCAATATGTCGCTCGGCATCAACCTCCTCATAAAGCTCCTGAAGCAGGCGGCGGGAGTCCTCGTGCCTTCGGGCTACGACGCGGAAATCGTCGAGATGCACCATCGCCGAAAGCTCGACGCGCCCTCGGGCACCGCGCTCGCCCTGGCCGACAGCGTCAATGAAGGCGCGGGCGGGAACCTTTCGCCGATCTTCGACAGGAGCGGAAGGCGCGCGCCGAGGGAAGCCGGGGAGATCGGGGTCTCCTCCGTGCGCGGCGGCACGATAGTCGGCGTCCACGACGTCATTTTCGCGGGCGAGGACGAGGTGATAACCTTTACGCACACGGCATATTCGAGGGCGATCTTCGCCAAGGGGGCGGCTGAGGCGGCCGTGTTCCTTGCGGGAAGGGAAGCGGGCCTTTATGACATGTCCGACGTCATCGGGTGAACGCCTGACGGGACGGTCCTTAGAACGCCCGGCCGCGTAAGGCGCGGGCGCAAGGTAAAGCGCGGCTTGGCCGTCCAAGCGGGCGGAAGGCGCGGCCGGGAAGGATAAGCTTTCCTGCCGCGGCCGGCCTTAAAAGACAGGCCCGCGGGCCGGCGCATATAAAAGGAGCTTGCCATGAAATTCCGGCCATGCATAGACATCCACGACGGCCGCGTCAAGCAGATAGTCGGCGGCAGCCTTTCAGACGCCGCCGGCGCGGTCGAGAATTTTGTAAGCGTAAGGAAAGCGGCGGATTATGCGTCGCTTTTTAAGCACATGGGGCTTTACGGCGGGCACGTTATAATGCTCAATTCCGCCTCTTCGCCCATGTACGGGGCGACGAAGGCGGAGGCGCTTTCGGCGCTTTCGGCCTTTCCGGGAGGCATGTCGGCGGGGGGAGGCATAAACCCGGACAACGCCAAGGAGTTTTTGGACGCCGGGGCTTCGCAGGTCATCGTCACCTCCTACATTTTCCGAAACGGGGAAATAGACGAGGGAAGGCTTGAGAAGATGAGCGGCGCCGTCGGAAAGGAACGCCTCATCCTCGACCTTTCCTGCAGGCTGAGGGACGGGAGGTATTACGTCGTCACGGACCGCTGGCAGACCTTTACCTCGGCGGAGGTGGACGAAAGCCTCCTTTTGCGGCTCTCGGGATACTGCAGCGAGTTCCTCGTGCACGGCGTCGACGCCGAGGGGAAGAGGAGCGGGTTCTCGGAGGAGCTGGTCGCCCTTCTCGGCAAGGCTTCGCCTATTCCCGTCACTTACGCGGGCGGGATAGCCACCTTAGGCGACATAGGGCAGCTGCGCTCGGCGGGGGGAGGCAGGGTCGACGGCACGATCGGCTCGGCGCTTGACATTTACGGCGGCTCGCTTCCGATAGGGGAGGCCGCGGCGGCTTTCGACTGAGGCTTCGGACCCGCGGCGAAGGGCCGTCGGGGGGCGGCACGGCCGCCGCTTTCCTTGCAATGGAAGCGCACGGGTTATATAATTATTCAGATACATGCGCTTTCGGAAAGCCCTCTTTCAGGGCTCTGGAACCTGTGGGCGTGAGGATGCCGGCGAATCGGGCATCAGGCAGTCGCTAAAGCAGTTCATTTACGAAGGGAGAACCCTATGGAATATGTCATAAGCGGAAGGAACATCGAAGTCACTGAAGGCCTCCGCACCGCGGTGCAGGAGAAGCTCGGAAAGCTTGAGAAGTATTTCACGCAGGACACGCGCTGCGCCGTGACGATGTCCGTCGAGAAGGACCGCCAGAAGGTCGAGGTGACCGTTCCGGTAAAGGGGAATATCATCCGCGCCGAGCAGGTGAGCAACGACATGTACGTGTCGATCGACCTCGTCGAGGAGATAATCGAGCGCCAGCTCAAGAAGTACAAGAAGAAGATCATCGAGCGCCACCAGGGCGGCGGCAGCTTCCAGCAGGCCTACATCGAAAAGGACTACGACTACGACGACGGCTCGGTCAACATCAGCCGTGTAAAGAAGTTCGAGATAAAGCCGATGTACCCGGAGGACGCCTGCGTTCAGATGGAGCTCCTCGGCCACAGCTTCTTCGTGTTCAACAACGCGGAGAGCGGCCTTACGAGCGTCGTGTACAAGAGGAAGGACGGCAGCTACGGCCTCATCGAGCCGGAAGCGTGAGAATCAAGTCATTTTAAAGCCTGCTGCGGGGATTTTGTGCCCTGCGGCAGGATGTGTACGTGCGGCCGGCGACGGCCGGCAGCATGGAGAACAAGACTCAAATGGGATTATTTGCTAAGGTATTCGGCACGCACAGCGAGCACGAAGTAAAAAGAATCATGCCGACGGTGCGCAGGATAATGGACCTCCGCCCGCAGATGCAGGCCTTAAGCGACGAAGAGCTCGCGGCCAAGACGCCTGAGTTCAAGCAGAGGCTGGCGGCGGGGGAGACCCTCGACGACATCCTGCCCGAGGCTTACGCGGTCGTCCGCGAGGCGGCGAAGCGAGTGCTCGGGATGGAGCACTACGAGGTGCAGCTGATCGGCGGCGTCATCCTCCACCAGGGACGTATCGCGGAAATGAAGACGGGCGAAGGAAAGACGCTCGTCTGCACGCTCCCCGCCTACCTGAACGCCCTTGAGGGGCGCGGCGTGTGCGTCGTCACGGTCAACGACTACCTGGCTTCGCGCGACGCGGAGTGGATGGGCGGAGTCCACCGCTTCCTCGGTCTGACGGTCGGCTGCGTCCTGCAGTCGATGAAGTCGGACGAAAGGCGCGAGCAGTACGCCTGCGACATCACCTACATCACCAACAACGAGCTCGGCTTCGACTACCTGCGCGACAACATGGTCATTTACAAAAAAGACCTCGTGCAGAGGGAGCTGCATTTCGCGATAATCGACGAGGTCGACTCGGTCCTCATCGACGAGGCGAGGACGCCGCTCATCATCTCGGGAGCGAGCGGGAAGTCGACGAAGATCTACGACGTCTGCGACATCCTGGCGCGCCAGCTTGAGCGGGGCGAGGCCTCGGGCGAGATGACGAAGATGGCCGCCATCATGGGCGAGGAGATCACCGAGACGGGCGATTTCATCGTAAATGAAAAGGACAAGATCGTAACGCTCACCGAGCGCGGCGTGAAGAAGGTCGAGCAGTTCTTCCACATCGAGAACCTCTCCGACGCGGAGAACCTCGAGATACAGCACAATGTCGACCTGGCCTTAAGGGCGAACTACCTGATGCACCGCGACCAGGACTACGTCGTAAAGGACGACGAGGTCCTCATAGTCGACGACTTCACGGGCCGCATCATGCCGGGAAGGCGTTATTCCGACGGCCTGCACCAGGCGATCGAGGCCAAGGAGAAGGTCAAGGTCAAGCAGGAGTCGAAGACCCTCGCGACCATCACCTTCCAGAACTTCTTCAACAAGTTCGACAAGAAGTGCGGCATGACCGGTACCGCCCAGACGGAAGAGAACGAGTTCAGGGACATCTACGGCATGGACGTCGTCGCGATACCGACGAACGTGCCCGTGCAGAGGGTGGATCTTGACGACGCTGTCTTCAAGACGAAGAAAGAGAAGTACCACGCGGTCGTCGAGGCGGTCAAGGAAGCTCACGAGCGCCAGCAGCCGGTCCTCGTCGGCACGATCACGATCGACGTGTCGGAGCACGTTTCAAAGCTCTTAAAGCGCGAGGGCATCCCCCATACCGTCCTAAATGCCAAGTTCCACGAGATGGAAGCCGAGATCGTCAAGCACGCCGGCGAGGCGGGAGCGGTCACGATCGCGACCAACATGGCCGGCCGCGGCACCGACATCAAGCTCGACGAGACGGCGCGCGCGGTAGGCGGACTTAAAATCGTCGGCACGGAGAGGCACGAGTCCCGCCGTATCGACAACCAGCTGCGCGGACGAAGCGGACGACAGGGCGACCCGGGCGAGTCGAGGTTCTACATCTCCCTCGAGGACGACCTGATGAGGCTCTTCGGCTCGGAGAGGCTGATGGGCATCTTCGAGGCGATGGGCGTCCAGGAGAACGAGCAGATCGAGCACAAGATGCTCAGCTCCGCCATCGAGAAGGCGCAGAAGAAGATCGAGGGCAACAACTTCGGCATCCGCAAGAACCTCCTTGAGTTCGACAGGGTCAACAACGACCAGAGGGAGGTCATCTACGAGGAGCGCCGCAAGGTCCTCGACGGCGAGAACATGCGCGACGTGATCCTGAAAATGATCGACGATATCGTCGACAGGAAGGTCGATGCGTGCATTTCGACGGAAGCCGACCCCGACGAGGAGACCGTAAGGGACCTCAACCAGATCCTCCTTCCGATAATCCCGCTGCAGCCGGTGAAGCTTGAGGACGTGACGGGAAAGTCGCCGGCTAAGGTCAAGCAGGCGCTCAAGGAAGAGGCCGCGCGGCTTTACGAGGCCAAGGAGAACGAGTTCAAGGAGCATCAGGAAATCGAGAAGATGCGCGAGCTTGAGCGCGTCGTGCTCCTCAAGGTCGTCGACGCGCGCTGGATGAACCACATCGACGACATGGAGCAGCTGCGCCAGAGCATCGGGCTTGCGGCCTATGGGCAGCAGGACCCGAAGGTCGAATACCGCATCCAGGGCTTCAGGATGTTCGAAGAAATGACGGACCAGATCCAGGAGGAGACGGTCAGGATCATGTACAGGGTGCGCCTGGAGCAGGAGGCGAAGCGCGAAGAGGTCGCAAAGCCCGCCACGACGAACCGTTCAGAGGAGGCGCCCAAGGCGCCGGTCCAGAGGAAGAAAAAGAAGGTATACCCGAACGATCCGTGCCCGTGCGGCAGCGGGAAGAAGTACAAGAACTGCCATGGACGCCCGGGGATGCCGCCGCTTGAGGATTGATAAGGCGAGATGAAGGTACTCATCGTATATGCGTCTGAGCACGGCTCGACACGGAAGGCCGCGGAGCTTCTGGGCAGGCACTTTGAGGACTGCGAAATCGTCGATCTCGCGGAAGATCAAAGGGATCCCTCGGGGTACGACGCGGTCATTTTCGGAAGCGGGATACGCTTCGGAAGGATAATGAAGCCGCTGCAGCTTTGGCTGGACGCGTATTGGCCCGTGATAAGGGGCATGAAAAAAGGACTTTTTATCTGCCACGCCATCGAGAGGGAGGCGCCGAGGATCTTAAGGGAGAACTTCTCGCTGGAGCTTCGAAACGGCTGCGTAGCGGCGGAGAGCTTCGGCGGCGAGTTCGACGAAAAGAGCCTTGCCAAGAAGGACGTGCTGCTCCTTAAGGCGGCGAAGCGTGAGCTCTTAAGCCGCGGGGCGCGTTCGTTCGTGCCCTGCATAAGGACGGACAGGATAGAAGCCTTCGCGCAGAAATTCATCGAAGAGATGGAGACCGATGAGACGGTTTTAAGCAAGAGCGCAAGGCGGCCGGTTCCTGCCGCGCGTCAGGTTAACCGAGCGGTTCAATGAAAGAGAAAGGCGCGCCGCACAAAGCTCCGCGCATGAACGATAAGGAACGCCCCCGCGTGAAAATCGGCGGAGGCGTTCCTTTGTTTTTTGATGGAGCCGCCGGCGCCCTTTCCCGCAAAAA
>Ga0181612_136745_pt1 | contig 15890 bp, 9 predicted proteins | sample HoacroProtozoa21_FD_119630 | JGI IMG/M metagenome (GOLD analysis project Ga0181612, IMG submission 119630) | Hoatzin crop microbial communities from Cojedes, Venezuel. Combined Assembly of Gp0051906, Gp0051904, Gp0051908
CGCTATATAAAAGTGGCGCCTGCGTTTTTCCCTGGGGGGGGACGAAATTTTTTTGCCATTTTTTTTTTCCCACCCCTTTTAAATTCCCCCATTTAAAAAAATCCCCCCCCCCCCCCCCCCAATAAATCTTCAGTTATACTCTGAAGCTTTTCATTTCAGAACTGGGATCTAACAATAAGGACAGTGGGTGCCTGTCTGCTTTTGCTTTGCTGCTTAAGTGGTAACGTATTTCAAATTACACTGGATTGCCAAGTTCTAAAAGCCTTTTCCTTACAAAATGACAGTACGATACATTACTTTGGCTTCTGAGCCTGGTTCTCAACCACAGTGTTCTGCACACATCCCAGAGCTTTACATCTCCTAAGAAACCATGACATCCTTCAGTCCTGCAGCTGTTCTGTGTCAGGTTCAGATCTTGATAACTGTTTTGGTCTCAGACGAAAGACAATCTGAACACCCTCTTCTTTGGGTGTTTTACCAGTACACAGTACAGATCATAATTTGGACATATATCTGAAACTAAGCAATTCTGTGAAGCTTGAACACATGTCCAATTCCGTTCAAATTCTGTTTTTAATCTATAACTAACAATTAATCTATTAATTATATCTACATGATCTGTCTTATTTCAATACTCTCCATGTTGCCTGTGGTCCAAGATGCACCGTGAAAGAGAGAAGAGAAAACCGTTTTTGGTTGCTTTCAGTTTAGATCATGAGATCTACATGCTTGTCAATGTGAACTTCAATTTGCAGACTTTCTTGCTAGGAAAAGAATATAAAATTAGAGGTGCCAAAGTATTTTTATGTAGAGAAATTTCTTATATGAAAAGGAATAAATAAAATTGTAAAGGAATACCTAAATGGGAAATTTTAAGTCTGCCTTATTTTTAAAAAATATCTATTTATAGTTATCTATGTTTTCCTTCTCTTGCATTTTTTAGAATTAAGAAAGACATTTGCATTATGGTAAATTTTCAGTGAGATCTAATACAGAAGCACTGTTTGCAAATATTATTAAGATAATAAGCAAGAACTTTATTAGTTTGAACTTTCTCATTTGTTTCTCTGTTTTAATCTATTTTTGTATGCAATTTTCCTACCAGAAACTGAAGTATTGTGAGTGTGACACCTTTCAGAGTGAATATGCTTAGAAAGTCACAAAAGAAGATGACTAACTGAGTAACAAGCAACTGTGAAAGAACAGAGTGCTAGTCATGGACTTCTTAAGCACATGGACCTGAATGTCGGTTTATGTGAAGACAGCACGTGTCACATAGGTTCGAGATTGCATTAGATTAGCAATGCTGCCAAACTCTCCCAAGAGCTCCTTTTTCACAGCTTTCAAGCAGTCATTTATGTCCTTCAGATCTGCCATGAAATAAAAATTTTCAGGAGTTTTATTCTAGTTATGGCAGTACATAGAAACCCCAAGTTGTTAATTCTTCTTTTAAGACATCTGTGAGGCAGTGGACAAGTTCACATGACAACATGACAGTGCAGAGGTACCTGAGTTACTGCTGGCTCAAGACAATACATCTGGCATGGCATAGTTCAAAGCCATGTCAGTCTGAGTAACTCTAGTTTAAGATACAGTGAGTTTATCAGGTTGCACTAATGCAAATTCTAAGAAGTTCATTAGCCAGTGACATTCAACCTGACTGCAACCAGCCAGCTCAAGTGTCTTTGCACTGAATTTGTTAACACTTTAGGTTGCAAGGTCAACAAAGTATGCTTGGGTGTGTTTGCAAGAGCTGCTATTAAGAGTTCCACCTATGCAGCTAGACTGCCTGCTGAGATCTTCAGCTTCGTCTCCACGTCAGGCTTAACAATTGTAATTTGGGCTCCCCGATGGCCAAAGAACTACTACAGATTGTCCATCTGCCCTTACTACTAACGGAGCAAAATGGTCAGATTCACCACACGGCACACAAAAATCCTCAGCTTCTCTTCCACGTCAGACTTCTCCAGTCCCATCTGCACAAGCTTGTCTTCTCCACCCTCAACCCATCCACTCCCTCACCTCATTATCTGTTGTACTTCTCAAACAAACATCTTTCTGCTTTCCCCTTGCTCTCTCCTTGCTGCTTCTCACATATGGGCAGACACTTCCCAGAAATAACTACAAAGCCACGTCACATGCCTCCTTCAAACCCTCCCCTCTGGACTCTCTATTATCAGATTTGGTTTGGTTGGCTTGCCCGCAACGGTTAATACCATGGGAGCTCTCAGTATGCTACATGTCCAAAAACCAAGACTGAAGCGTATCTGCCTATCATACAGAATAGCCTGACTGTGCCTTCACACTCCCCATCCCACCTGTACCCAGTTGATGCCTCTTGCCTTGGTTTCAACTAGAAAATCTTTGAGGGTGCAGCATTTGCTATCCTCTATCCATTTCTATGTATTTATTACCAGGAACCATAACACCTGGTGCCAAGCCCAGAATTGGTTAGGTGGGAAAACAAAACCTCTCCTCAAGGTTGCAAGGCTTGTCAGCTCCTGAGTAAGGGTTAAGATATCATATTTTGATGTCCAGTCCAATTGTTCTACCAGAGCAGCATTTTTCAGCTTTTCCACACTGAAACCCTTTGGGCAGAAATAATGAGAGGCAGATGGGGAAATAAAGCTATCTGGGACCCTTCCTTCAACTTCCATAGTCAAGGAACCAAGAAAGAAGATGACTATTGTATCCCTTAAATTCTAGTCCATGCTGACTCCCTGACATCTATCATCACTTCAAAAAATGTGAAGACATATACACAGTTTAGCAGGAGAACGTGCAATAGCTATTCATTAAACTTCTATATTTTCCAGCTTTTTATGGCCATGGCACAGAATTCTTCTCTTTGTTGACATCACACACACAGAAAATACCAGCTCTAGTTCTGTTTTCTGCACAAACAGTGCCATTTTCTTCTACCTCGCCCAGAATTAACTAATCTCATCACAAAAATTGTGACACTCAAGAGTTATCTTCAGCATCTTGAGCTATAAAACCATAAAAAGATCAGGACTATAACTAATATTCATATTTCTTAGGCACATTATAAAAAGAACTTACCCAAGAGATTTCAGTTACTCAGAACACACGGCTGATGGTACGTATTTAACTATTCCTTTCTGAAGTTTGGATCCTTTGTGTATCAGCTGAACTCGACAACATAACTCCCAAGACTAGATAAAGGAATAAAACATTTGCCTATATGACAGTTTCTTCAACTCACAAAACCCCAGTGGTCAACAGAGCCAAACTGCAAGGTCTCCTACAGCTCCTGCTTGGACAGTGACATATAACAGAGCATCCAACAGTTTGTAGCTTTCTCTAAAATGATAATGATTGCTTAAATTAAGCTGTGGACTGGAATGTGCTAGATGTCAGAAGATGGCCACAAATAGACACAAGTTGTCGGAAGTACAGAAATGATGTTTCCTCACATCTTCAGTGGCAGCACTAAGGGAGTTTTACAGTTGATCTCTCTTCAGACTAAAAAGTCTTAAGCTTAAGTTTTTATCATTCCCTGTAAGTCAGTGAAGTCAATCAACTGAGGTGATAGTGCCCTATGGGTTTATATATTCCAGTTTAACACATCTTAAGAACATCAGAAACACTAAGATCCCATAATACTAAATGACACCGCAAAAATGTTTTGATGCTCCACAAAATCAAGGTCCATATTTTTGGGCCAAACATTAAAAATGTGCTGAAATAATTCAGAGATCATGGCTGAAAGAATCACTTCACCTCATTAAGAATAAACAAGACCACAATACTACAAGACCGTGTGAGACAGTAATTTATTAATATTAATCAATCCAGAACTAACAAAACACAGCATAAATGGTAAATGACATAGTTGCTGCAATTTTTACTAGCTTTCCTCTATTCCAGCTCTTTATTGCTTCTTTGTTCCCACTCTACTTCCCACCTCATCTGATTTTACTGATGAGACCAGTTAAGCCTTGTATTTAGTTTTTTCCTGAAGACAAGAAGACAAATCAACCATCTGCAAAGTTATGAGCAGTTTCTTTGATTTACCTCAGTGGCCACAAGCAGCTATGATTTATATAAGAGAAGGTCAATATTTACCAGTGGCCCCTATAAGAACTACAGCAAAATTGTGATGTTAGAAATAGCATTTAAATCAGCAAAATATTCATTCCCACTTTATACACCCAAGCCCAGTATCTCTCCCTCTTTTTTAAGCACACAACATGACGTAGTCGACTGTCATTTAACACTTTCATCACATAAAAGGAGATGAAGTCTCATATTAATAAAACAACAGAAATTCTGGTACTGGTATGTAAACAGGAATATGGTCTGCATGACACATACAGTAATGCTGTTATTCTACCCAGCATTTGTTGTCCATTGCTCCAACAGGAGGAAAATAAGGATGATTAGAGGTATAGAAAACACACCCTGTAAGAAGTACTACAGTTGCTTGGTTTCAGAAATGGAAGCAAAAGTGACACAATAATATATTCTCCAATATATGAAAGGCTACTGCTAAAATGTAAGGAAAATCATCTGTTCTTCATGTCACTGTTAGCCAGCACAAGAGCAAAAAAAGCAGATTATCATCACCATTAGCTTTCTTTTCTTTTTTTTTAATGTATTGAACACAGCTTCCTGAAGGTGAAGAAAATTAAGCAGTGAAATAGATTGCCTAGGGAAGCTGGGAAATCTCAAACTGTAGAGATGTTACATAATAATTTAGACAGGTCAGAAATGACATGAGCAGATGCTTAATCCTTCCAACTTGCTTTTTTAATTATTATCTTATGAGCATGACTTTTTAAATGGCACAGTTTCTTATAAATAGGGTGTATCAATCAGCATGTCTCAGGAATATACATCTCAGTTGGATTATGCTTGGAGAATGAAACAGACTGAGTAAATTTTTAAATTATTTTATTTATTTGAAACACTTATTTCCTAATTAAGAGGAAAATGCACTCTTGCTTGTATAACTACAGGATTCAACAGTGTTCCCGAAGAGGCCAAAACTCTCACCAATTTCAATGAGATAGCAGTAATTATGAACATCATCATCTATATAAGGCTTTTTAAAATAGAATCAAAAGAAAAACCAGCAGAACAATCTCTTGCTTAAGACGCGAAAAAGCACCCTCGCGCTTGGCCAACAGAGGCTGGCATGGATGATGAGTTCCTGCTCTATGAGACAGAACAACGTCCTAGCTCCTTCCTACGATGTGCTTATTTTCTTAATTACATTATTCAAAAGGAATTTCATTCCATCTGCTTTATTGGTGACAATTTGCTTGTATTATGTAGTTACTACAAAAGTCAATTACACAAACATAACGGATGTGAAACAATAAGACACACATGCAAAATAAGAATGACTCTATTAGTTTAGATGTTCAGGCTGGTTTTCATGTGCCAGTTTCACATTATAGTGAAAAACACGCTCATCTTCCTAACCACATAATTTATAACACTGGTTTTGTTCACTGCTAAAATGTAATCTCTTCAGACACGGAAGCCTTGATACACTAGAAGTCATTTATCTGCTTAAAGCTATATCAGTCCTGCAATTTGGGTTCTGACAGGACTCTGCTTCACCGAGATCTTCATATTTAATCACAGAACATCTAAAATGAGAATTTTATAGCAGTAGGGTTTAAGGAGAGAGCTGTGGATAAGGAAAACCATCTACCTTCCAATTGATAAGTGCTCCCTTTCCATAAATCAATGCTTCACTCTCATCCGGAAGACTGCGTGCCGAAGTATTCCCTCCATTAAAAGACACTGAAGAACTGAAAAGGATTCAGAAACAGATGGCAATGACCAAGGGCAAGGGAGGAGAAGGGTTTCTTACAAAATGACATGGAAATTCTGGAACAGTTTACCTGAAATAAAGTGATTGACAGAAGTATGTACTGTCACAAATAACTTTCAGAATGGATATCAGAATCCTCTGTTCTCTTTCATAAATCAAGTTCAATGGGCTATTCAAAAGTTAACCAGGTCCTTAGTAAAGCTTACATAATTGCAAAATGTTAATGACACTAGTGAAGCCAAAGTCTGATCAATGTTCAAGGAAAAATTGGACCAATCTCTGAACAGTCGTCCAGAGAGGTGTGTGGAGGGGTGTCTAGAAACACAGTTCAGTAAGGGCGAGTGGTGGAGGAGTTGCATGTCTAACACTTCAGAGTTTATGTTAACCTCCAAGCTATTTGCCTTATGAGGAGCAACTTCCTCGGGCAGATTAACTGCTTTCTTCTGGGTTCTGTAAATTGACCTCTGAAGTACCTGGGACTGGTTACAGTCAAACAGTCTGCAGATGTAATACCATATGCTGCTTCCTACACTTTGTTTCCAGAAACAGTGCCATGGAGATGCCCTGAAAATGCCCACTAACTTGTATTGTTCCTCAAAGGAGAAAGTCTTTCTGCTAGGTTTCCTCAAAAAGAAAGCTGAATCGTTACTATTTGAGTAAACCTGCTGTTTAAAATCAGTGCAACACTACAACAATCAAATGTTACTCATATTATTTAACCATTAAACAGAAAGTTAAGAAGCTTAAGTTGTAATAACATCTCCACTGTAAGCAGAGTTCACATGTCAAATGACTTAGTCCATTCTACTTTGTGACTGCTTACTAAGTAGTATTATAACATGTTTGGCCACCAACCTCAAAATTGTTAAACCCTGACCACTTATTTCAGTGTGGGATACTCAGCTGCATTCAAAGCACACTCTTTCCATGAATTTCAAATTGATTTGTGCTGTGTAATGCAAGTGAACTGCAGAAAGATTTTATGTTTTCTACTGGTAAGGAGAAAAAGCCATTTCCCTCCTTTGCTACCATATAGTGGATTCCTACACTTTGAGATGGAAAGGGTGTTTGAAAGGCAATCCTGTTGCATCCATGTAACAAGCAAGTGTTTCCTCACCACAATTAGCAGTGAGCCCTTGACACCTAAGGCTGTATAAAGGTGACTATTATTTCAAGTACCCACATTAATTTAAAAAGAGGGTTTCCTTCCTGCGGAATAAACAGATACAACGACAGACCATCTTCTGGGCTGAGTCCTTAAAACCTCACTGCAATAGCTTTTCTGACCATCCTTCAAAACAAGTTTTAATACTGCCTCAAAATAAACTTTTTCTCAAAAAGGGATGCTAGTTTCTCACTTTAAAGAGAAAGGGAAGAATAGTGTTAATTAGTAGTGCTCCTAATGCATGAACCCTTTGCCCTCTTGGGTACAATACTGTTTGTTACTGAAAAAACAATGCAAGATGTTATCACTGCAGTAGTAAAACCAAGAAAACATTTCACAACGGCAGAGTGCCTTTATCCCAAAGGGTTTGCAGAGATACCAGTACCGGAATTGCTGCTCTCTGAAATGCAGTACACATACACTCAGCCCGCTGCCATGACATGAACCTGTTGGAAAAGGCTAAGACAGCTCAACCACACACAGGACATCAGAGAGCAGGAATTCAAGAGCATCGTCTCCGAGGGAAATTCCAGTGAAAACTTAGGTAGATTGAATGCAACCTGGTACTTCACCAGGTCTAACATCTCCCATTATATAATTTTATGAATAAATATACCTTGCCTATTCCACATGCACGAGAACTCCCGTTTTTCAATCTGTCATGGAATATACTGGTCTCATATTTAAATGGACTCCAAGAGAAAAAAACCCTAACCACATCGAAGGTTGGAAAAAAGCACTTGGGAGAATAAAAACACCCCACAAACTCCTGTAGATGGTAACTGGCCTTTCAAAAGTCATTAACTACTGGTATGACTGACAAGCTTTCAAACACAAAAATGCCAGATGGAAAACTATCCGAGCATCAATATTTCAAAGGATATAAAACACTGTCTTCAGCTGTAAAATACATCCCTCTAAAGCTTTTGTGTATGAATCATAGCTTTTTTGTTTAGTTTACTTGTATTGTAATGATAAGCTGGAAGACAGAGGGGGGAGACAGAAAAGCACAAGGGGCTCCTGTCTTACCAGCAGGCCCCTTAAAGAGCTCTCAGTTCATTAGAAAAGCCCTGGAGAGGCTCCCTTACCTCAAGCTAATCATCCTGGAGAGCTCATTTCTCTGCAGTCTGTCTGTCTGAGACCAACTGAACGGGATTTATTTTGTGACCCTTTAATCTGTGCAGTCTAAATTGACCCAAGGGGGGCTGGCTGAATCATTAAACTAACGAACCATTAAAGTTTGTTTTTTTGTGAGAAGCAAGTGTCTGAGTAGAAAAGTAACAGTAAGAAAGGTAAGAGCCCTGAAGTGCAGTGGTCTCATGCTGGCTGCACAATATCCATCATCACAGGACTTAGAAATCCAATCCAGATCTTCATACAATGTTTCATACCACTCTCAGTAAGGCCCTGGATAGGTCCTATCTCTCAAAGTCACGTAGGTCAAACTGTATTTAGTACTAATTTAGGCTGAGCAGTGCAACGGTATTAATTCCAGCATGAAATACCACAAGTAGCAGATGTCCAGCAACAACTGTTTTCCTACAAATAAACAAACTGGTGTGTTGAATTCTTGAGCAGCATCTAAAGGACACCAAACTTCACTCAGAGACCCAGCAGAGAACTAAAACAAAGCAAAGCATACTGCTGTGAGATGCTGAACTTCCTTATAGGGGCAAAAAATGTCTAAGAAAGTCAAATGAAGTCAAGTTTATGTCCTAGAAAGAAAGAGGAGGAGGAGAAGGAGGAAAATATCAATAGACTGAAATTGCTTCTTTTATTGAACTTTGTGTAGATAAAGATAAGTTTCTTAAGTACATCATTGTTCACAAAAAAGTTCTCAGCTAAGTAAAAACACTTGAATTACTGCTTTGAGTAGACACTTTCTACAGATACTCATTTCAAGCACTATTTTCTAAAAACAGAGATATCAGCTTTATAAAAGGTGAGGATTAAAAGACTGAAGAATCAAATTATTCCCTTTGTTTGAAGCAATGTGCTAAACTCCTATTTTTCCCCAGCTGCCATACATAGCTTTCCCATAAAAGGAAACCGCTTTGGCTAACTTGAACTCAAAAGTAAAAAAATCTTTTTGGCCCTGACCTGAGAAGTACCTGCAGCAAAACTCTGAAAGAGATGAGACCTAACGTTCTCCCGATGATGGGACATCAGCACAGCACGTTGAGTTGCAAAGAAGAGGAGTGTTCAACCAACAGCACTCGGGTGAAAGCGCTGCTCTTACAAAACCACTCTAGGATTAACACCACCCACACAGAGCCTTCTTGCATCCAAGAGACTCCAATGCACAGAGCGACGGGATTCGCTGCGGCTTCAGCACCTCTAACAAAGTCAGGACCGATTAACCCTACTGATAATCTGTACCTGCGTGCCAGAGGAGATCGGGTTTCTACGCTGTGCCCAGTTTAACCACTTTGAAATAAGGCGAGCAGAAAGCCCTGTTAGTGCTGAGCTACCAGACAAGACCATAAAGCGCTCTGTGTTTTATACTTGGGGGTGCAGGGGATGAAGGACAAGGTTCCTCTTGTATTCTTCCCAATTTTGCTATGCGCTTAGCTTGGACACCTCACTGTGTTCGAGTTTATAAAGCAACGGAATAATCCTCACCTCCTGTGGAGGATGGCACGTGCTTGAGATGGTGAGAAACACAGCACATAAGAAGCGCTGTTGGCAAAGCTCTCTACAATCACTCCCTGCCGATACGGTGTTTTGTACATTCATCGCCTGATGCCGAGATGAGCTACTATGATTAGTTACCATGAGCAATCTAATGCCAGTGGTTAACTATTTTCATGTTTCTGCTCTCACAAAAGCAAATATTTCCTTAAATATAATTCCTGTGTGTGTTTTCCACAGGTGTCTTGTGAGCAAATAAAACATTTGGCCATTCAGGAGTGCTTTGCTTTGGCAGGAAAATGATGCAGAGCACTAATCTTGCAACAAAGCCATCACACACTACCATCTTTTCCCTCTTTTCTGCAAAAAGTGAGGTGCTGCTCAAAGCATCGGCTGAACAAGCCAGCTCCTCACCATGCACCATGCATCACAGCTACATGCCAACGACAAACACTTCCTAGATTTGCCTGCAAATGCTTTCTATAACTTATTTTCAGCACCAACTCTGTCAGAAAATGCACTGCAATACTTTAACTTATTTTCAGAGGTCAGACTCGAACGGAGCAAGTTTTACATCAGTGGTACCAGTATCTCAACTAATACATGGGCCAGCTGTTGCGTTACACTTCCCTCAACAATACTCATGCCATCCATTTCATTTCCTGAAGCTCCTCTCTTTGAGGACTATACTAAAGGCAAACTAGTATGAAAACAGCATGTATTGTATGTGGAATATGGCCAGAATGAGAAGGAAATAAAGACGAATATCCTCAAGCTAAATGCTAAAGAAAAAATAATCCTATGCTTTTTATTTATTTACAGTGAAGCCACTCAATTCAGAAAAGATAGATGTCAACCACATTCACAGCCTTAAAAATATATATAAATAAGCAGTGCACCTGGCAGCTAAAGTTATTGATTTGCTAATTCCTGTGGGACAATAAATCTAAATGAATTGAATTAGGTACTTTAGATATACAGACCACTTTGTTCCTTTAAAACCAGCACGAGGGACAGAAAAACAAGCTTTTGATTTCAATTTAATCCTGGTTCAAATAGAAGAGAGATTTTCTATCAAAAAGTACAATATGAGATGTGAAAGCTTCCTGCTGGAAAGCACTGCTAAAGGAAGAGATAGATCCTCTTAATTAAGGTTGTCTTGTATTTGTCTCCCTAAAACAGACATGATCAATAGGCACAGAATAAAATTGATTGCTGCAGCTCATTTCATTAGGTGAAGCAAATGTCTCCATAGAGATTAAGCATGTCTCTAATATCTGAAGGTGGTAACATCTGTCTGGTTGAAACTGTGAGCTCTCCGAGGCAAGGTTGAAAAAAAAACCACAACCAACCAGATTAGTAGTAGCTGCATAATTCTTACTGCTGTCTCCACCACTCCAAATCACCAAACCCCATATTAGAGAAATTATCCTTAGGTCTCTTATCTAATTGACCCTCTGTACTAGCACTGAATGTCACATCCTTCCCTAGCAACAGCTGCTAGACTGAGCAAGGTCTTGTCTGTCATGCATATTTCTGCATAGCAGTCATCCCAGAACTCCAGCAAGAAAGCAGCTGGGAGGACTGGGGAAATGGTGCTCCTGCGTGGCCAAGACAGGAAGGTGAGGAGGGAAGCTGCAAGCTGGAGGAGTGCTGGGGGAGCATCTGCAGAGCAGCATTTGGCAGCAAAGGAACCCTGCCAGAGGAAGACAAATGGCGAGGAGAGTTATGGAGTAAAAAGCTGAGCAGAGATTTACTGCAATTACCGCCATGTGTGTGCCCTCTCCGCTCTTCCTCTTGCCCCAGTTGTTTCCATATTGCCAAGCCCCCACATTAATAGCAAAGCAGCCAAATGATGTGTAACAAACCAGTGTGAGGGGCTGAGGCAGGCAGGGACAGATAGATGGAAAGAACACAACCCATTTCACTGCATGTGGGGAGTTTGACTTGATGAGCTTCGTTGTCGGCTCTTGTTTCCAAAAGGGGTTCTTTGTTACTTTTCTATTTTCACCAGCAACCTCACCTGTGCAAGCAGTAATGTAGAAGGCAGAAGACAAGACGTGTCTGCAGTGTGGGAAGTGTTTTGCAACAGTGTAGATAACTAACAGAAGATCTGAAGCTCGAGAAACCAATCCCACTATTGTTTCGTGTTTTCATTTTGGGAAGGGTAAATAAAAACGCTTCTTGGAAGTCAAACAATAGGAAGGGATTAGAATGAAAAGCAGCCGAGTCAGCATTACCCCTTCATCCTGCATCTTTGCTGAGGTGAGAAATATTATAGGACTCCAGCTACCTGGAACAGCATAAAGCAATTTTCTCCCAGCAAGAGCCCCAAGCTGAGGGATTACTCTGAACCCATTCCCAGATCCTGCTAGAGCTTCCACACAAGCAAAGAGACATAAAATGCTCCCCCACCCATGTTTAAGGAATTGTTTTCATTGTAACTACACTCACACCATCTGTCTGAGTTGCCTAAACAGTACCATGTGTGCAGTTTGTGCTACCCTCTCTGTACAGATATTTACATATTCTTGCACAATACACTTGCTGAAAGAGGGATGAAAAGAAAGTGTAATCCCACTGAGGCAGATGCAGGGAAAAATTAGAGAGCGGCATTCGGACTTGGCATGACTTGGGAAGTTTAGCAAATTACTAAAACATTCCCATCAATAACTCACAAACACTTCCATGTATGCTGGGGAAGGTAGGCACCTGGGAAACAACATTCCCAGTTCCCCCACTCCTCCTAAAATTTACATCACTGTTGCTGTCGACTAAAAGCTTAAGTCATGCAAGAGTTCACGAAAAGGTGGTGGGCTCTTCATCACATGCAGACTTTGACAAGAGAAAATTTGTCAACTTCTGATATTGGCATTGAACGAAACATCACTGTAAATAACTCATTTCTTATACAGTCTTACCTTTCCAAAATAAGGCTTGTGAGCACTTCACTCTTTTCATGAAGACCTCGTTTTGGGGGAATATCAGGGAAGGGCTTGCAGTGATGCAGAGGGCCACCAGCAAAACCAAATACAAAATCCAGGTAGCCTGCGTTGCAACCTAGTCTTCTGCTCATCAGGACATAACATAAGCAACGCTCTACAGTTTCAACACAATTTCGCCTTTGGACTTCAGGTTTACTGCAAATGAAAAGCTTCAGGACCAAGCTATAGGGAGGCACCCCCCACCCACCCAGCCTATTTTATCTGGTAACATACAACTCTGCCCAATACTCGACAAATGTTTACTCAAAGGTTCCGGAATATGCTACAGCTTAGAAAACAAGACAGTTTTACAGAAGATACGATGAGATTTTAAAAAAAATTATAAAGCTTAACTAAAGACATAGAACAAAGAGGGATTGTCCACTTTGAGGAGGACAGTCTCAAGTCAGCAGCCAAGGTTTCACTGTCAGTTTTTCAGAGGTAGAGAGAAAATAAGTAAATAATTGTTCTAAAAAAAGAGTATGTTTGCTGTTGTATGAAACTTTGGAAAAGCAGGGAACTAGACAGTTAGGCTGGTGGCAAACTGGATTGAGAATAAGCCAAATCCTTGTGCACAACTGTGACCAGGCTCTCACAGCAAAAAAGGTGAAAACCTTACAAAAATAATCAGGAAATATTAAAAAATCAGCACTTTTCTCTTTCCTCATTGTTTTAAGCCAGTTTGATCTCTTTGCTTTCAACCCTGAAAAAAATCCCGTGAACAATTCTGAAAAACTCCAGACTTTCAGCTGAGCATGTAAGCATGCGGTTCCGGGACAGCTGTCTCCATGTGCATATGCAGTCTGCTTGTGTTCCCGCACTGTTTCAACACTCCATATTCCATTTTTCCTGTACTCCAGTCTATGGAGTAACATAAACAAAACAACCAGCCTTTCAGCAAACAGTAAACTCTCCACAAGTCCTGTAGAGGATAATGAAGAAGCTGGCTTGCCTGCAAATTTTCTGAGCCTGCTATCAGATGTCTAAACATTGAAGTTCCTCTGAAAAGGTTCTTCAGTAGGTCAAATGCACCGTGAAAGGCCCTGAAACAAGATCAAGGCGCAGGCAGACCAGCAATGAAAAATCACAATTTGTACTTCAGCAAAACCCACACAACTGGCATTTAAGATTAAGAGGGTAACTGTAAGCACCATTCACTCCTCCTGGGGCTGAGGTTTGTGTCCCCACACTCTCAGAGCTAAGAGAAGTTCTGGGTTGTGACTAATCATTTCCAGTGAAAGGAGATATTGGCCAGTCTTGTCTAAACAAACCAGATGAGGCATGTTTAGGAAAGGTGTTAGCTAAGGTTTTAAACACCACTTAGCACCTACTTTAGGTAAACAATTTAGCTAAAGCAGTTGGTAAACACTGGCCACCCTCTGAGTCTGGACAGTGGCAGAAGAAGCTGCTTTGTCCAGATTTTTCTCTGGTGGTTTATACTAACAGCTATTTTGCTTTAAACTATTCCTCAAACGGAGTAGGCTACGATGTGCATGAGGAATTTTTTTGTCAGGTGTTCCAGGGCTACACTATGGTGTCAGTGGGCACATCCATGCCATCCCCCACCCCACCACCTACCCAGAAGCGATGGCGCAGGCCGCTACAGAGGTGGGGTGAAGTAAGTTCATCCTCTAAGTCAAAGCAAGGCTTGTAAACTGAGGTAATATGTTTTATTAAACTGACATAGCAGAAGCAGCAGCTTTCAGACATGCAAACTGCTGTCCTTCACTTCCTCTCTCTGCCCTTGGACCTTCCCACCTGCAGCAAAATGTCTTCCTCTAATGAGGAGATGAATTGCCCTACTGGTACCTGTTTCTTACCATTGTCCAGATGACCGCCCAGAAGCACAGCCAGGACTGCACCAAGACTTTCGGTATCTACAGTTTTCAGTATCTACGTTTAAATAAAATGAATCTCAAACTCTGTGACAATTTATTCAAAGGAGATTCACTTACAATGGGACTAACTTTATTTTCAAAACTGCAGGAAATTACAATAGAGGTGATTGTTTTAGATGTAATTCTGACTTACATGGAAGAACCCTCTGAGGGTTCAGAAGGGGAAGGTGACTGATATTGATGTTATTCTCTGAGTGTGGTGGAAACAATAAAAGCAACAGAATAAAGATGATGGACTTTAAAAGCCTTCAGTAAATTCAGGGAATCAGCTGGCTGGGCTCCTGGAACAGAAACTTCATCAGGAAAACAATGAAAAGCTGCCAGAGGGAAAGGCTGGAAGCAGGGCAGTAGACAAGAAGACATTTGCTGTTTAAAAATCAGAAGTTTTGAAAATCCAATGCAGAAACAACTTCTTATGGCTAAGAATAAATGTAAAGCAACAGCAAAGCTCTCCTGTGACAAATTGGAACCTATGTCACAGAAAGACCATCGCAAGTACCGAGGGGCATGAAAGCTGAAAAGACAATATTCTATAAATGTATCAGAAGGAAGGTACAGCCCTATTGCTTAATAAGGAAGGAAAGAAAATAATTCATGACAGAGAGACTGAAGTAATCCATGCTTTCACTGCTCCACTTCTTCACTAAAAAAGGTTAGCTATGACCAGAAACTTCACACCATTCTAAAAATGAGTCATAACCACAGACTAGAATAAGGAAAGAAGCAGCTAAAAAAATGTAAGACAGGTTCAATGGAGTAAAGCCCACAGTTCAGGTGAAATCCAGTACTGAATTAAATCAAAAAAGCACAAACCTTTGAACTACTGCCAATCATCTTCAAGAATCTTCCATAACCATTAGAGACTCAGCAAAGTGGGAAAGTAAAATGTTGCAGTTCTCTCCAGAAAGTGAAGGCACTGGGGAATAATTACCAGAAGCAGACGGTGAAAGATCTGGATTAGTTTAGTTTAGGAAAAAGAAAAATGAGGGGAGTGCAGTAACTCTTGATAGATGTAGAGATATTTGAAGAAGACAGCAACTAATTGTTCATCACATTTATGGAGTAAAAGACAAGCAGTTCACTCCATTTGCAAAAGAGGAAGTTTATTTAGGTCAAACCCTAGGGAATTTTTCCCTAGGTATGGACAGCTAAGGATGGGAACATGTCTCAGGAATACTTGTAGAATTGCCCTCACTAAAGACGCTCACAAATGAGAAAATTGCTATCAGGAATGCCTTGGGATATTCCGTTGTGCCACAAAAAGCGAAGAAGTCACGAAAAATGAAGCTATATAGTTTCTTTAAGTATCTTACTTACTTACGCTGCTGAATGAGGCGGGTGTCCTGGTGACGGAGGATGCGGAGAAGGCAGAGCTAATGAATGCCTTCTTTGCTTCAGTCTTC
>Ga0181612_140457_pt1 | contig 15890 bp, 13 predicted proteins | sample HoacroProtozoa21_FD_119630 | JGI IMG/M metagenome (GOLD analysis project Ga0181612, IMG submission 119630) | Hoatzin crop microbial communities from Cojedes, Venezuel. Combined Assembly of Gp0051906, Gp0051904, Gp0051908
CCCAGGCTGCCCAGGGAGGCTGTGGAGTCTCCTTCTCTGGAGATATTCCAGCCCCGCCTGGACGCGGTGCTGTGCAGCCTGCTCTGGGTGACCCTGCTTGAGCAGGGGGTTGGGCTGGGGGACCCACAGAGGTCCCTGCCAACCCCGACCAGTCTGTGATTCTGTGAAGAGGGCCTGTAGCAATCTGGAGTCTGACAAATAGAGCGTTCCCCATTTTGAGTCTCCATCCTTCATTTAAAGTGAACAAAAATCCTTCCCTGTTGGTATTGTTTTCTACCTGAGCTTTTACAGAACAGAAGCAAACGTTGCTGATCTGGCAGCACAAATGAAAGGAGAACGAGAAGCGATGTACCAAATGAACTGCCAGCCAGTTCTGATGTTGTTCCGTATTGGGCTTGTGGCGTTTCTGTTGAGCAGGCCAGAGCGCAGCGTTCCCTCACATAATGCTCCCGTCGCTGGAGTATGATTATATCCGACTGTCACAGATGAGGATGCTGTATTGATGTCTCAGTGAATTTCATCCCTTGGTTTGTGTGTCCCGCTCCTCCGGGGAATATCACAAATCCAGTGTTACAGAGTACAGCGGCGCGTTGATTTATCAGCTCCATTAATGATCTGGTTGAGGGGAGAAACAACACATTAGTTAAATTCACAACCGATGATGAACTTTGTGTTGTGAGCACCAGGCAGGGCAGAGATTTAGCACGGAGAGACCCGAGTGAGGCAAGAAACGTAGGCAAGGGGTGGCAAACGGGCACGCAGACACTGCCGTGCTCGCGGTGGCAGACAAAAATGTGAAGAATGGGGATTTGGTGAGAAGCTGGTGCTTGGAAAAAGTAAGGGTTGGTGGGCTGTCTGTGGGCTCCACCAACTGGGGACAAAAGCAGTGTTGCTGTAGGTGGCTTATACTGGCGTATACTGGTGCAACTGGAAAGCAGGAGTGCTGGGTATTTATGTTCTGGAAGACAAAGTAATATTCTAAAAACCCCAAACCCTCCAGGTTGTCAAGCGTCGGCGCTGCTCCGTTGATGGCATTAACGGAAATTCAAGCTGACCCGAGTGCACTGGGGTAAAACCAAACATGTACCCTCAGAAAATCCTCCAACTGAATGTGATTTTAACCACTGGCTTTGGGCTGTTTCGTGTTTTGCATTTCTTTTCTGTGGGTTTTAGCAATGAAAACAAACAACTTGGCTTCACCTTGGGTTGAGCTGAACTTCGCTTCCAGTTGTTCTCTCTTGTTCCCAGGCGTTAGCACAGGTCGTGTACTCTGAGCCGCAGGCGGGCAAGCCGCTGTACTTTTTAGTTTGGGTTTAAAATGTTTGTTTTCTAGCACGATGCAAAACGAAGTGAAGGCTGACTAGTTTCTCTGGAAGGATCTGCACGTGCAGGTATTCCCGCGTGAGATCCCAAGCGCCCAGCCGGTTCCGTAGGTGTCAGTGTGCACAGCCACGTGCTCCGGGTTAAACGCGTGTGTGGTGGGCTGTCGGCCCCTGCCAGTGCGTAACCTCCTCCCCTCCGCTCTCTGGGTTGTGTTCCCGACCTGCCTAATTGTCTCCAGCTGAAACTCTCCCTTAAACGTGAGCTCAGATGGAAAATATGTTTGGGCAAAATGTTAACACGATTTTTTTTTGGGGGGGAAAGCCGCTTTTCTAAAGGAGGAGTGGGCGAGGGGTGGTGTGTTCATTAAAGGAACCAAAGATACTTTATTGTACTGAAGGTACCTGTGGATTAAAAACCCAACTGTGAGTTCAGCGTGTTGAGCACTATGAGGTTTTTTTAACCAGGAGCCGCTTCATCCAGCCTCTAACTTGGTGCCGGTTATCGGAGGGAGGAATGTGAGGATCTGTTTGCAAGGAACAACATTAATTATTTGGGGCTGGACTAAGTAAAAGTAATTTTGGACGCTAACTGAATTAATTTGTCCTCATCGTAACCCCCAGTCCACGCGAGCGGCGCACAGGTTATTAAAAGGCTGTTTTAAAATGAAGCAGAATTTCGCTAGCTCGCTGTTTCTCCGTCGGAAGAAGGATGTTATTTTTAAGATCAGTTGCCAATGTTCAGGTCCTGTTATGCATCTCGCAGACACCCAGTGTTTTGCATTTTGTTTATTTATTTTGAAAATGTTTCGCAATTGATAGTTTTCTTTTTTTTCCTCTAGTTATTTTTTATGTTTGTGCTATACCCTGGGGTACAATGAGGAGTGCGTGCTGCCATTCTGCGTCTGAGCAGTGCCCGGACTGCAGCGAGCGTTAGAGCCCGCAGAAGGTAAATACTGCAAAGGATGTCACAGAAAGAGTCCTGGAGTAACCCAAGCTGACAGCTCCTGGGGGATTTATCCGCCCCTGAATGTTTGCAGACTGCGGAGAAGGGGATTGAGGGCTTGGAGGATCTCACAGACCATGGGTGGGAAAGACTGGGTTCGACCTGGGATCTGAGAAGAAGCGTCTGTTTGAGCAGTCACCCACAGAGGTGGCAGGGCTGGGGTCATCCCTTCCTGGGGGGGAACTCAAAAAAATTCAATTTTGCTTGCTGTGCTTCTGCCGAGGGTCCTTTGAGCATTGGCTGTAGACTAAATCGTTCTTCCGTTTTCATCAGGGGGGCAGAAATGGCGGGATCCCCGCAGAGATACGCAGGTTGTGGCAGTGCTGATGGTGGAGCAGATAAGCAACGCGCCAAGCGTTGATGTAGAATGTAGGTACCCGGGTGCATTTCACCCAAGAGTGAGGGCTTGAGCAGTCGTGCGATGGGGAATCATCACGTTGTCCATCGGGGTACGTGTGGGAGAGTGCAGGGATGGCGAGCTGGACTGAGAGCTGTGAGAGGCAGGTTTGATGTTGGGTGTCCCCCACCCTTCCTCTGCACCCCATGCCATCGTATAGGGCAGGGGCTGAGGCTGGTTAACGTGCAGCGCTGGGGGACGGGATGATATTCCAAGAAAATGGCGAGAACGCTTCCTGCGTTGAGCGCTTGAAGGCATCCCTCGTTCCCCCGGCTGGTATCGGCGGCAGCATCCCTGTCCTCCACCCCGTCTTCCCTAATGAAGCAATGACATGCACAGACGTGTGCTCGCTCCCAGTAACGCCGGGCGGTCGTCACTGGTTCACGCAGCACCTTTGCTGGTTTAACAGGAGTTGTCCTCCCGCAGAAAGCCCCCGCGGGCGAGGGCTGGGTTTGCACCTTGCATGGTCAAGGAGCTCCTGCCTGGGCTGATGTTGTTTGTATTCCAGAGATTTTTGCCTGTCAGAGGGGTGTGTGGGCAGGAGAGACGGGCTGGGGGTCGGGGGGAGAGCGACGCGCTGAGCAGCAGAGGCAAACTCTTAAAAGCAGTTTTTCGTAATTTGAAGGTGAATTGTGTTCATCGAGTTGCAGTGGGCTTCAGGTGTTCCTGCCGTTTGATGTGTTGTCAGAAGAGATCGGCTGCTGTTTTGGAAGATGAATTTATACAATTCAGATCACACTCGTCGGGGTTTTTTTTGTTTTCTAGCGTTTCTTGTTTTACTAATTGCAATTGTTGCACGTCCTCTAATCTATTATACTTTTTAATAAGGCATACAGTTCATGATTTAAGTGGTAGTGTTCTGATAATTAGATGAGTTATTTTTGTCAGTGCTGATTAGTTGGTAAGTACAGATTAATCTGTGAAGCCGCGACGCGGTCCCGTGGCACCTCTGTTTCAGAGAGGTGAAGCGGCGCTTGTCTCGCTTCATCCCTGGCAGCGGCCGGAAGGTGCTGATGAATTATAAAGAGGGTTTGGAAGGCTCCAGATCTCGTTTCCCCTATAAAACTCACCACGTTGAGGAAGCGCCGGCGGGTGGAAGCTGGGACTGATAGGTTGAAATGGCACCGGGGGCCACGGGGGTCTGTACCCCAAGCAGGGTTTTGGGGCGTGCAAGCAACATCTCGCACCTTGCAGGGCATGAGCCCACTGTTTGCCAGATCCGTCCTGGAAAAGCTTTGCCCCTTCAGAAATAGAAACCTTTGGGTTTTCTTTAAGAAGCCTCTTTTTTTATCCGGCTGGAGTTAATTGCGGCGCAGGACAATGTGGGCTTTGTGTGCCCGTCCCTGCGCCGGGGACGGCTTCTCCTCTCCCCCTCGCCCAATGCTGACGGCGGAGCTGTTCGTGATGCAGAAGCTGTTTGCGGGATTAAGGACTTTTTAGTTCATTTGCAGACTGCTTAATGAAGGGTGTGGTGGTCGAGGGGAGGGAGCGGGCACCCGCAGACTGCGATGACTCAAGCGCAGATATCTGCGGGGTGAGACATCCCGGCATTCCCTGTCCCCTGCGAAGCAGACTGAGTGAAACAGTTGATAAGCCGCGGTGTAATTAAGCATGTGTTTTTGGAGTTGCAGCCTTCTGCCTTCTCCGACACGATATGAACCGTGCTGCTAGAAGAGATTATGTAGTTGGAGCTGAGCCATCACATTATTCCAGACCAGATCTCTGGGAAGAGGGAGTAAACCAAATTTTTTTTTGTCACTCGGTCACCCCTACCAAGGAAACCGCAGTGCTCTGTAGTGGCTCATTTTTACTGGAGACAGTTTCAGCCCTCCCTGGTTTAGCAGATGGCTCCAAACACAAATAAGCCTCGGGGATGCCTGTCACTGCCGATGACCCCGGGGAAAGTAGAAACCACATCGGAAATGAGCAGGGGTGAGGAGATGCCTAACATTTTTCTTGAGCAAATAAAAGTGGCGTAGGGACCGCCGGGGTAAGCTTTGTGCATTTATCAGTGCCGCGAGCGCATCTTGAGCAAAGCCCTCGCACCACCCTGCAATGCAGAGGGGGTTCTGGTGCTTGGTGGTTCAAGGGCGCCTTGTGTTAACTGGTGGTCTCTGGTGTATCCGCAGAGGTGTTGTAGGGTTGGCGTGCGTCTCCAGAGCCCCTCTGCCTGAGGACGGGAATCGGAGTCATTGGGATGCTCTCCCTCGAGTTACGGAGGGGTGAATGTGGCACTCGCCGTGGCTTTCGCGTGGAGAGCCAGCGGTAGGCGATGCTGGGAGGGCTGCACGGGCTTTGGAGATGAGTTTGCAGATTAGTGCAAAAGCAGCACAAGGAAAGGATTTACCAAAGAAGAAACAGAGGAGTGGTCCTGAGGGTTGCCATGCTTCCCCTGGCTTCAGCTCTGTTGGGCTGTCAAGTAGATTAGGAGCTCAGCACCTGGGAATGGGGGACTGGAGGGTCTGCCAGGAGGGCAGAGGTGGAGCAGAGGAGACCAATGATGTCTCCATCACCCCACTGCAGTCCCGTAAGGCAGCCTGGGATTTCCAGCCCCTCTTCGCTTGGGCTGCGGCGTTGGAATTGGCATGTTGTACGAGAAGTGGCTCGTGCTTTATGCACGATCTCGCCGCTGCTGGAGAGGGGGGTCAGAGTGTAAGTCGGTTAAGCGGCCGGATTGCCCTGCTATGTTTGCCACGGGATAATGGAAAATTCCTGCGAGGAGCCTTGCTTGATCTGGGGCCAGAGGAAACAGGATGAAGTCTATTCCACCGGCAAAATGATAGAAGAGTACACTGTGCATCTTCCGGCGCCCGCTGCCAATGTTTTTATAGGCTGGAGATTTTATTTTGAAGAAGAAAAATAAGCATGTGCAAGGCCAACCTGCGGTCGTGCCAGGCTTCTTGCCTGTGTCCTCTCGCGCTGCCTGTGTGCCGTTCCTGTGTATAGTTTGGGAGGACCGCACGCACAAAGCCCCCGATGGCTTCGTTTTCTGATTCCCAAGACGATGGGAGGAATTCAGGGCTGCGTGGGTCCCCTGCGGTCGGTGTCCTGACGCGGCATACCAAGCACGTCCAGCCTGCGGACACCGATGGGAGCCTTTCAGGGTCTGCAGGAGACTTTGCATCCGCTTGCTTTCATAAACTGGGTTTGGGTCCGTGCTTCTCCGTGGAGATTTAACTCCACAAATTCGGATGGTGATTTTTAAAGGGAATCTCATAAAACTAGTGTCTAGCAGAAGTCTTTGAAAGCAAGTTTTAATATCTCTTAGAACTTTGTGACGCCTTCGTGTTATAAAACCATTTGTGCCGTGAGGCTTTAGACTGAAGGATTCAACTTGCAGTTCTTAGACTGTTATCGTTAATAAAATGACTTTGCACTGTGATAGCCCCTTTCGTTCAAGGATCTAAAAGTACTTAAAAAATGCTAATGACTTAAGCTCCTTGATAGCTCTTGAGTGCAGCTCTTTGTACAGGAATTTGGTCCAAAGCCTAGTGAAGTCGGTGGGAAGATGTCCATGTCATTAGCTCAGGCGAATCCCTCAATCTGCCTGTTCCTGCTTGTCCCATCTGCAGCCAGAGCTAATGGCACGGACGTCTTCCCATGCCAGGAGCCTTCGTCCTTTCCCGTTGGGATTTTTTTCTTGAGTTTTCTCCCCTGGTTCCACTGTTGAGGAGCACATGGAGGTACATTCTAGGCAAGGGAGGGGGACATAAAGATTTAGGGCTGTCCACCTATCTTGGCTGCTGTTGAGCTCTGACTGAGGGTGATTTAAGAAGAGTCTGGGTTGGAAATAACAGAGAATAATCCAGTAAGAGAAAGCCCTGCGACGATGCAGTGTTGAGCAATAGCTCCGTGCTGTTTGCATGCCGCCATGGTCCGGCTCAAGGAGCAATGGCTTCCTCCAGGAAATCTGCGGCACTGGGAAGAGTTTAACCATTTCTCATGGCTTCCAGTCCAAGGCCATCCCATGAGCTTTATTTCTTCAGCCGTTAGAAGTTTGTTGGAGGGTTGCCATCCGTTCAAACGTTGAGGATCACGCTTTGGAGAAAACAGCTCCTTCTGCTGCGCACTGCAGCTATGGGCTGGAGCAGCAGGGCTGGGCTGTGAGGAAGAGCGCGTTGCTGCTGGTGGAAACTTTTGATCCAGTTCCTGGCTGTTAACTGAACTAACAGGGGAATTCTTCTTCTTGCCATGTTGAAAAAGATAAAAGCAGTTATGCTTCTGGCAAAGCCAGAGACACAGGGCGCAGTGAATGTCTTGACACCCCTTTCCTCTTCCAGCTACGTGATGGGTGATGTAACGTCCCTACAGCTGATCAGCCGTGACAAGCTGTATTTTGTGGATTCTCGCTCTTTGTCACCCTGTTACGATCTCCCCTCTCCCCTACCTTTCATTAATTGTCTCTCAAAACTATCTCATTGCTGATCTGATGATTTTTTCCAGGGGATAAGCCTGTTAGACATAATCTGGTTTGCTGAATTTCCTTTCTGCTGGGCGATCTCCTGAGTAGCCGCCTCTGAGGATTTCATCATGTTTGGTATCAGGACGTGGCTTAGTATAAATATTCTGTTTCTTCATGGTTCTGCTGATTAAGGTCTGCTCTTTCTCTGAAGTAAATTGTCTCGTAAAATACTTCTGAGAGGGGAGAGCTTCACGGAGACTTTGGAGCAAATTACATTTACCAGGATGGTCATAATTAACTGCTGATTTTGGATAGGTCAGCTTTGATAGTTCGGGAGCCCAAACGAAGGGAGGAAGAGAGAGGCGGGAGAGGGAAGAGTTATGATCCTCCAGTGTGACGTCTCCCATCCCACAGGGTGAAGGTGGGGGTGTCCCCTTTGGGATGCCCCATGGGGAAAAGACGACAGCCAAAAGCATGTCCCTTCTCCTCTTACCTGTTTCCCCGCCACACAGCAATCAATAGCATCATTTAATCTCCTTCAGAATTTTATCAGAGTTCACGTAACCCGATAAGGACATTTGCCACCATTGCTCCTTTTGAAAAAGCTCATTTTCAGCACTCTTAAAAACAAACCTCTCCCTTTTTATACGTGCCGCAAGGATGCTTTTTCTTTTCCCGGTCCAAATTGGCTCTGGATGGAGGGTCAGGAAATTACAGCTCTGTTCCTGGCGTTGCCAGCGAGTTGCTGAACGAGCTTCAACAATTCATTTGATCTTTCTGCGCCTCGTTCTCGCAAATAAGAATGCTGGTAATAACTTTCTATTGTGAAAGCTCTGGTAATAACTTTCCATTGTTGGAGCTCTTAAAGCTCTCGTATAGAAAGCGCTATACGGGAGTTAGAATAATTATTGTAATCATTTGCAAGCGAAGGCGCTGGAAATAAAAGTTTCTGCGGTATAGGACCTTGGTTCTTGTTAAAGGGAATTATTAGAATAATTTTGGCTGGAATGACCAATAAAACGTGAATAAGCAAGTGCTTCTATTGAATTTGTAGTCGATGGGGAGCTAGATGATGGAAAGATAGGAGAAATGGGTGGAAGATGTAGCTTTCTATTTGAGCCATCCTGGGGAAAAAAAGAAAGCCTCTGCTTACCCTGGCTGATTTTGGTCTTGTCTAGCATCTAGACACCATGGGGGTTCCGTGTACGCATAGGCAATGAGCCAGTTTGGCTATTATTAAACCAAACACACACAAAAAAATCCCTAAAACCCCAACAAACAAAGAAAACAAACCCCAAAATGCAACTGCGCTTGGTCAGGACGTTTCCCCTGTCGCTGCTCCTGCTCGGGCTGTGGCTGCACGGGCTGATCCCATGCGAGAAGGCACCTTTGAGCAGTAACAGCAATGTGACGCTGGCCGTGACTGTCCATACGGTACCTGGATACTGCAGTTATAGGTGCATTAGGATAATGGAGAAATAGATGAGTTTGCTCTATATATTTCTCAACTCCTGGCTTCCACCCTGTCCTTTATTGCTTCTAATTTACAGCTTGCTAAAAATAGGGCTTGGAGAAGAAGTGGAGCTGTTGAGACGGAGACAGAGCAAGACTGTAAATCACTTGACAGCTCATTTCCTTATAGCAAATACCTTACTCTTACAAGTATGTTTAGATTAAGGAAGGGATAAAATGTAGCAAGAACTCTGTTCAGTTACTGCGTGTTTCAGTTACGATTCTTTTTGCTTTAGTAAATAACACCGTAAGTAGATAGGATTGGGACAAACACTGTAGGAGAGGCCCGAACTGGACATCAGTTTCTGTCTCTTGACCATCTCGGATGTGGGGTTTTTGGCCGCTGGCGTGGGGAGCCGGGTTGTGGTCAGCGCAGGACCTGGGTGCTGAGGTGCAGCGTCGTGCACGGCTCGGCGGGAGGAGCCGCGATGCCCGCACCGAGGGCCGTGGCTCTAACGCGTCTGGGTTGGGTGGTTTCACCTCCGTGAGGTGATGGAGCATACCCCTCCTTTCCATGTCTGCTCAGCTCTTGTAGCCTCTTTTTTCCCTGACTCTGTTCTCTGCATCCCTTCGAGCCCTGTTCCTGCAGCCAGTGGGAGCTTTGCCGGTAATTCCAGCCGGAATGCGATCAAGACCTTGATGGCTGTTTCCTTTCCTTAGGCACTCAAGGATCTCCAGAGCTCATTGCGAACACCGCTCAGTCTAAGGGGCTCTCTTGAGGCGGGCCAGAGGCGTGACTCAGTCGCCGGGTTGGTTGTGTTCCCTTGGGGTGTTTGCTTTACGCTCTGGCTGGGGACGGGAAGCCGGCAGCCCCAGCTGGGACTGTGTTGTTGGCAAGACACGGGCAGCTCTTTTGGAAGACCGCCATGTCCACCTCTGTCCTCTGCAAAAACCACATTTCAGAGTGAGCTGGTGGAGGTTACCCATATTTTGGTGCATGTTTAGTTTTCTTTAGCACTACACCCCACGTAGCCTAAGCTGCCATTCCCGTTCTTCGTCGTTGCCGTGAAGGGACCAGCCAGACAAAGGCAAATTGTGCCGAGGCTCTGCGGTGTGAATAAGACTCACGGGATCAAGCCTGTAATGAGAGGCTTCATCTTCTGTCGCGGCAATATGTGTTTCAGATGAGTGAAATCAGAGCCTTGTGTTGCTGTGTGGGGCTCCTGCTAATCAGACCCAGTATCGGAATGCCGCGCTGTTTTTTCACAGCAAATATTTTGGTGGTGTTACACGCAGCTGGGTATTTGCATCCTTTAACAGCAGCTTGGGAGAGATGAGTCCTGCTTCCAGATCTGACAATAACCCGCGATAAGATCGCAGACAAGGCTCTTTTTTCACCTGAGCTGCTGTTTCCCGACCTTACCATCTTTGCAAGAAAAATGCTATATGACAGCCAGGGGTTATAGCGTTGCCTTAGACTCGCGCTATCTGTCTACATTGCACAACAACGAGAAAAAGGAGTTATCGGTGTCCCGGGAGGCAGAGAACAAATTTAGGTCCCGATCTTGCATATGCTTATACAGCTAATTAGCTGTACTCAATGGAGCCCATTCAGCCCGTAGCACTTGTCCTTCATCTGTTCAGGACCGCGTGTGAATGCTTATTGAAACGCAAAGTCAATTGGCGCATTGTTGCACGTACATTATTTCTTATGGGCTTGTTTGAAGCGAGGAACAGTCTCTCCATTATAGAATCTTTTTTTTTTTTTTTTTTTTTAAATCTAATACAGCTATGGCTGTGAAATTACAGGCCCAGGTAAATCTGTGCTTTTCAATTCCCAGGTCTGAGACTGCTGAGCTGGGCTGTTTTGGGGCAGGAAACATTTAGCAATATTTGTCGTTGCGTGTGTTGATGTGGCTCCAGACGTGGGTGTCGTGCCAGCTCCGGGACTTTGAGTAATAGACAGATAATGAGTGATTACCCGATTGTTGTCGGGTGGTTGTGCTTTAGGACCTTTCTGTCCTAGCAATTAATCTGCCTGTTCGTGAACGCTCGACCAGATCCTGCTGGGATCTCGCTTGTCATTTCAGTCATTCGGCAGCAAAAATTGCAGTGAGACTTGTATGGTGTTTGGAACTAGAACTTTACTGGTGCTGTTTAAGGATATAGGAGTACAGAAAACTGGGCAAATTCTGTGTGCAGCGGAGAACATGCGTGCTAGGTGTGCTCTCCAGATGGGCTCCATGCATGGAGCCAGCCGGGAACCTCCCCGTGTCGCCGGGTCCTGCCGGGCACTGAGCCCAGGATGGTGCAGGAGCTGCGTTTAACTACTTTGTGACTGAGCTTATAAAACAGAATTTACATAATGATTCTGTGTTAGTGATATTAATGTAATGGTACTAACAACAGCTTGTTAAGGGCAAATCTGCGGAGATTTCTTTTTCCATCTGACCTTGAGTGCTGATGTTGGGCTGGCGTGGTACTGCATTTTTTTCCTGTGTTTGAACTTGAAAGCCTCTTTAATACTCAGCTCGATGTCTCTGTTTTGCTTTTCCAATTCCGTATTATTTCCCATGGCTGTAATGTGCAGTGATACCCCGTGCCAGGTCATTTCCAGGACTTGGACCCAAATTAGGTTCAGTAGCTGCAAGGCGCCGAGCCTCAGAAATGTTTGTACATGATTCAGTTCCTGGAGGACAAAGGCTCATCCCTGGCCGCGGAGCAGTGTGCACGCGACTCTCCTTGTGCTTCCAGGCACCGTAAGAAGAGAAATGTGGAGGCAGGCTGTTCCCAGGATAGTCCCGCCTAAAATTTCCCGCCTGCATAGCTAATGTTGAGTTTTGTCTCCTTTCCCAGCCAGATTCTCTCTCTGAATCTTTATCAGATGGTAATTAGCATTCGTTCCCACCCGGCACCGGGATGTTTATTAAGGTTTTTAAGAACTTGTTGCAGTCCTGGCGCTGCTGCGGCCCCGCCGATGAAACCTCCCGTAACCCCTTCGCGCCTCGGCTCTCCCCCTCGCGCCGATCTGCAAGTGCCCGGTGACCCCAAATTACTGAATTTCGGCCGTGCTCAGCTCGGGCATCGTGTGTTGAGAAATGTTTGGGGATAAATAGAGTTACGGCGGGATCTGCTGCGCTGGGTGACGTCCAGCGCGCTGGAGATGCTCCGGCTGCGTGGTCCTGCGGAGCCCGGGGAGTCGCTGGTGCTGGTTGGAGGCCGATCTCGACGCGTAGCTTGAAACTCCAGCACAAACCGGTGCCTGCTGGGGCTGCGCTTTGTGTTACCCGAGTCAGCACATGCCATCACGCACTTGCTCGCTGTTGCTCCCCGCTTGTTTTTATTTGCATGCCTGGGATTCTTGCTTTCAGCTCAGCAGCAATAAATGAGCCGTTTGCATAATGAACGGTTTAGAAGCTGCGTCCCTGCAGTGTCTGAGCCTTGCCCTTCAGAAGGGCCTGTTTTCCGGGGGAAGGTGGTAGAATTCAGAAAGCCTGAATTCCTCTGGGAACTGGAAGTTTGGATGGGAAATACTCGGGTTATTTTTCAGCTCATTTCTCCGGCGGTGACGCGGTGCCCTCGCACGGCTCCGAGTGCGGCATCACGCGGGCTTTTGGAGCAAGCGGAGAAAACGCAGCCTGTTGCTCTGCGTTACAATTGGGGGGTCGGATGCAGCTGGGTGGGAGGGCATGCAGTGGGCAAGAAACGGGGGGGAAAAGTGCTGGAAAAGGTCGCCCTGCTCCAGTTCTTGCCAGTCATTTGCTGTAGAAGTAACTTCAGTTCTCCGTGCCTTGTTTCTTCATGCTGCAGTGCTGGAGGTGGGGGTTATCTTTATTCCTGGCTGGGGAAGGCAGCCTGGGGTCTGGGTGCTGCTGTGTTTCGTTCTGTAATAAAAAAGCGTTCAGGCAGGTTTAATTTCCCACCCATATTTCCCTGAGACCCTTGGGGGAGGAAAGACATTCAGCCCAATCAGCCCATTCCACGCTCTCCCTTCTGCTTTTCCCTGTGCCTGTTGCCATCCCGGCTGCGGTTTCGGCTCCTTTGGGATCAGTGTTCCTTTGGTGCCCCTTTGTCACCCTCCTGCAGCGCTGCCCCCTCCGAGGACAAACCTGTCAATAGGTCGTGGGGCTCTTCGGATCGAAGGGCTTAGCGGAGGAGCGTTTCTGCCGTGTGCTCAGAGCCGTCTTCATGTGAAAGCGGCCGTTCGAAAGGGGATTTTGGCTGAAAAGGTGAAGAGAGCGCACCTGCAGAATGGCAGGGAAAAACCAGGGTGAAGAGCTGCGTGGCGGCCCCGGCTTGGCGGCGCTTGTGCCGTCCAGGGGTTTCCTTGGCAACTTTTTTGTCTGGTCTGCTGGGTATTCAGGAGCAAAACAATGCAGTGATAATTTGGTGCTTGGGAGGTGTCAGTCCCCTCTGACCCAAAAAGAAGCAGCACGGCTTGTCCTAGTAATCCAGGCAAGGCGCAAGCTCTTGGGTGTCCCCATGGCCCCTTTTGGGGTGACCCTGTTTGTAGCCACGGGGCCTCCAAGTGCCCAAGAACCCCCCACGTCCTCCACCTGAAACTGGAGCATCCCCCAAGCATAGTGAGGTATTTCCCCTCCCGTTGGGATCATGGAACAGAAAATGGGGTGAAGGACCCGCAAAACCGAGCCCTGCCACCCCCAAAGGGTCCGGAGCCCTCTGCACAGGGAGTTTTCTGCCATGCTCAGGCCACCGAGAAGCCTGGCAGCTCAGCGGGGGATGGGTTTCTGAGTTGTTTTCAATACAAGAAAGGCAGATGAATAATGAACAGCGATAACTCTCCTGCAAACGTGAGCATCCCGCTCGCTCCGACAAGGCGCCGCTCCCTTGCACGTCCCTGGAAAGGTGGTCTGTGTTTCCAGGGCTCTTGGTGCACAAATTCTGCAAGGCACCAGTTTCTGCTTTTTTTTCCTGAAACTGCTTTCAAATCTCCCTTCGCCCAGTTTGTTGAATGCGGAGCGAGCTTCGTTTGAGGAAGAGGAGGTGACTGTAGTGGAGTCCGTAATGGAAAACGAATGGGAATCAAAACCCAGTCCAACCCCCATAATCTCTGCCCCACACAAGAAAGCTCCACTTCGAGGAATAGAAGTAGGAAAAAATAGGTTGGATTTAATTGCTTTGGATGCCCTGTTAGAGCAGGAGCGCGTGAAGGCGATAAAAGATGCAATTTAAAGCTCGGCAGCGGCGGGTTGGCAGCGCTGGTCCTGGTGCGCCGGGAGATGGATACTTTATCCCCAGCACATCTCTGCTGAGTGAAGATAAATGGTGAGCTATTAAAATCCTGAGAGCAAGAAGAGGCTGGGAGAAGGTCACTTACTGCTTCCCCTGGTTTGGATTGGCCTCTGCACTGCCTCGCTTGCTCTGGTGCTGTAAGGAGGATCCCCTTTCTCCTCCGAGATTCCCCCAGAAATGCCGGCTCTGGCGTTAACGTGTCTTATCTGCGGTGAAATGCTTTTGAAGGGCTTTAAATCTCCTGGTCACCTTCTGCTGGGGAACTCCTGGTAGGGTGGTGATGCTCGATGTTACCCGGCCAGGTGGGAGTGGAGCGTGGAGTGCCCCGAGCATCCGCCAAACCGGCGGGTACCCCGGTCTGATCGCTGTCCTGTCCCCGGGGTCGGGACAGCCGGAGCAGCGGGAAGATGCTGCGGGAAGATGCTGCGGGAAACACAAACAGGCGGCTCCGCTCCTTCTTCCTCCGGTTTTCCTCCGGACTCGGGAGGTTGTGCGTGGCTCTGGCAGATAAAAGGCTGAAGCGAGGGAGGAGAGAGGAGGGGAAGAAGACAGATCTCCCACATTCATTATTCTGTATGCAAAGAACATCAAAAGCACTAATGGAAGAGCTTTTTTATATTTTTCATCAAAGCAGCTGTTCAGATCTGGCGAGTCGGTTTCTTATCGGTGAGATATTGATGAGTGAAGCAGCTGTGGGGTACGGCTTTAGGAGGACAGCGAGTAAATGCGCCCTCCCTCCTCCGTAAATAGGGTTTGCCACTTGGTCCTTTTTTCTCCCCCTCTGCTTTATTTGTGTTGCTTCTCTGAGAGAACTTGTAGATGAGCCAGGACCGAGTTTGCAAGCCACAGGTGGTAAGATGGGTTTCTCTTTTGCTTTACTGAAGTCAGGAAAAATAGGAGGATGGCGATACAGCAGACCTGGGGGAGACGGGTGGGCTGGATGGGGACGGCGGCGGGGGTTGCGCCCTGATTTCTCTCTGCCAGCGCTTCCATGTTTGAACTGAAAACCTCTTGACTTATTTCTAGAGCTAATAATTCATCAAGGCTTGCTTTTTTTTTTTTCTCTCCCTGCCAAGAAAGACGATGGCAATGACCTAAATGAGGTTTATCTTTGTTTCTTTGCTGGTAATTAGACCCACCCACAGCGAAGGAGTGTGAAATGATTTATGAAGGTGTTTTGATCCCAGTTTATTCATTCCTAATCCTGATTTATTTTTATTATTATTTCTAATTTTGCATCGTCAGTTGGTGAGTAAAGGGGTTCGGGAGGCACGGATGAAGAGCTAATACCGAATTACTGTTGAAGCATCAGGTGCGTAGCAAGAACGGGCTCACCGAGGGCAGCCCCCAGCCCTCCTGTTCGGCCCAGGGGGTGGGAAGAGCAGCAGGCAGTATCGGTGTAAACCGCTGCGTCCAGTCTCGTGGGCAGTGATGCTCTCAATTTATTTTGATAAAAATAAACTGGTTTTCCTTCTGGCTCTGTGCAGAAGGCGGTAAATCCGGTGCTGTTACAGATCTGTGTTCTGCACAGCGGTCCTGTCGCTGCCCTCCCCTCGCTGGAGCCGGTGGGCAGCTGCTGGGTCACTCCAGGCGAGATTGGGATGCAAGGTGCTGAGCTGGGGCGATGGGGAGATGCTGCTGCGGCTTCCCAGAGAACATGGGAATTCTCGGGCATCTCCAGTGGCTCGGTGTGTGTCTGCACACTGCGTGAGGAGGAAAGCGGCTATTTAAAATTTAAAGCTGCATTGCCGTCGGGGTATTGTGTTCTTTAAATATAGATCCTTTGAAATGCGATAACTTCACAGAATCCCAGCATGGAGGGGTTGGCAGGGCCCTCTGTGGGTCCCCCAGCCCAACCCCCTGCCCAAGCAGGGTCACCCAGAGCAGGCGGCACAGCACCGCGGCCAGGCGGGGCTGGAACATCTCCAGAGAAGGAGACTCCACAGCCTCCCTGGGCAGCCTGGGCCAGGGCTCCGTCCCCCTCAGAGGGAAGAAGTTCTTCCTCATGTTCAGCTGGAGCTTCCTCTGCTTCAGTTTGTGCCCGTTGCCCCTTGTCCTGTC
>Ga0181612_108021_pt1 | contig 15889 bp, 9 predicted proteins | sample HoacroProtozoa21_FD_119630 | JGI IMG/M metagenome (GOLD analysis project Ga0181612, IMG submission 119630) | Hoatzin crop microbial communities from Cojedes, Venezuel. Combined Assembly of Gp0051906, Gp0051904, Gp0051908
CTCCTTCTCTGGAGATATTCAAGACCCGCCTGGACAAGGTCCTGTGCAGCCTGCTGTAGGTGACCCTGCTTCGGCGGGGGGGTTGGACTAGATGACCCACAGAGGTCCCTTCCAACCCCTACTATTCTGTGATTCTGTGATTATCAAAACTAAATAGAAACCTTGTGAAAGAAATAATAAAGTGAAGGACAGCCATTGTGCGGTTCTGGGAGGATGACATGCCTCCTCTCCTTGCCTTGCAAACTGGGAGGAAGGATTCCTTTGTTCTTAATTACCATTTACTTAAAATTTTCCTTCATATCATAAACTATCTGTAGCTTGGGAGAATGTTAGCAGGGGTCCTAAGGCAAAAGTATTTATGGGATCTTCTGAACGGAACAAAAGATTTTGGACCGATTCCCAGCCATTTATGCAGATAAAGCATTGTGCACCAGGTATGCTAATACAACACTGAGTTGTACTGTACTTCTTAAGTGTGTCCCCACATACATAAGTGATCCCTGTCCCTGGTATTACAATAAGATTTTAATTAGGAATACCTTTTATGTATTAAAACAAGGTTTCTGATTTATGAGCTGGCATGTCAGGCAACTGTTATGCCAGAAAACTCCTAGCTGCTCTAACTGGTGGCTTTTTCAGAAATCTGTTTCCATGTGAATCCCGATTTCCCTCTCCGATTTTATCATGATATTTCTGTCATACTGATTTCCTTTTCAAAGTGTTTATAAAAACATTCTTAAACCCACATCTGGCTCATTCATAAAAAAACTTGACAGACTGACAGCCCCCCCTTTCTCCAATTCTTTGGCAGTCTTATAGCAAACATACGTCTCATTTGTGTTTAAGTTCTCATCAGGATAGAGCTCTTTCTTGTGTACTTTTTTTTTTGCCCCTCCAGTCTTCACCCTAGTACTGTCACAGACAAACACAGCCTGGATGGAAACACTGGCTTCAGAGTACAGTCCATTGCAACCTTCCCTTTCCTAAGTTAGTGTCCTTTTCAACCTGGTCAAAGAGCTGGGGGGGTGGGGGGAGGAAATAACCCAGCTCTGATGCTCTGTGACTTCACTTTGAGTCAGTGGCAAAAATCTGTGGGTGGCATCTACCTGCCTTTAACTGGAGCATGGTCAAACCCTGCCAAAAGACCTGAAACAAATCCACACAGTCCACTTAAATACTATTTAAGAGTTGTTTATAAAGTGGATGTTTGATAATATAGAGCTCTCTACCCAGGAACCGATCCTATTCAGAAATGGTCTTTCTCTTTGGGAAAATGGCTGTGAATAGATTGAGTTGTTCTCACCCATGAACATTCATTGCGAGGGACAACCGCCGTATAATGTGAAGTTTGGTGCCCTGTAAGGCATTTCAGAGGAAAATTCTCTTCTCTCCCACACTGGACAACGTGTCAAACATGGGAAATAAAAATAAAATCCTGTTCCCTGCCAGTAAATGATGCCACTGATCCTCCCTAGAATCCCTTTCACAGAATTAATTTGGGGCGAAAAAAATACAGATAAAAGAATGCTTGATCAACTCATAACTGAAATGTGGTTAAAGAAGTACATCAAGTTTTTTGACCCATGAAATGTGAAAATGAATCCTGCCTGCAGGGTGTAGCATGTGTTTAGCACGCTACCTGAAGATCCAATAGCTAACAAACACAAACAGCAAGCAAAACAGTTTCATTACTTGCAGGAGTTATGCATGCAGCAAAGTTTGTTTTGCAACTAATTAAGACTTCATGCAAAAAGGGTGTCACATCCTTCAGGCAATTTGACTAAGTGTATAAAAGCATTTGCTACGTAGAACTCTGCTAATCACTTTTCTTAAACTCTTCTCCTTGGTGATCTGGGTAAGTCAATTTTGAATCAATTACTTATCACTATTTAAATATTATCAAATGATAGATTAAACTTGGGAAATGGCAAGGGGGTATTCCTTGCAGAAACACTCTTTCTATTGTCCTTTAGTTTTAAGTCAATTTAAGTTTTACAATTCCAAGATGAAAGCTGGCATTTGCAAACTACATTAGTGCTCGGGAGAGCAGTTCATTTAAACAGAGAACTGCATTTAAAACCCTTCAGAACTCAAACTAGTCTCAATTTCATACTGGCAAGCTTTCTTTGCATGTTATAAAGACCTGGTTTCATTAAAGAAATTATAATTGAAAAAAATAATTTTTATGATGTTCTCACCCTCAGCTCTCTTCTAGGAAGCTATGGTATCTTTTGAGTTGGAGAACTTGTCCTAAATGTTTTCAAAATCCTACAAAGACTGGAACTCAGAGTTTTCTTACTAAAAAGCCACTTTACTGTTGTTTTTTGTTTAAAGTATATTTATAGTGTTGAATTCCAAATCTAAAAGGGATGTACAAGTGCTCCTGCTTGACCTCTTTCCAAGAGTACTAGGAAGAGCTTTGACAAGTTGTCTGCTCTGCAACGTTCAAGGATCTTCACCCTTAGACTGATCTGTGACAGCTATTCTTTTCCCAAAGGCAAAGCTAGATGTTTCGGATCTAGCTCTTTAGATGGCAGAATCTTTTGTTGTCTTTTTCTTAACTTCAAGTCCAAGGCACATCCTCAGTTGGAAAAAGCTGAAGACACAGCCCTGAGGATTAGAGAAGGCAACAATGGCAGGTGGCTAAAACGAGATGTTTAGATGGAAGCACCAGAAATCTCCCCTGAATTTTGTCTCTCCCACAGACTCCTGGGGTAAATGTGGGGACTCATTTGGGAAATCAGTTCAGGCTCATACTTTATGGCAGCACTTCATCTCTTCCATATCAGTTTCATACCTATGAAGTGAAGAAAATTATCACTTCTCCTTCACTCTGTTTGCCTTGTCTAATTAGTGTGGGCACAATTCAGGGCAAGGACAGCCTGGTAATCTATAATTATACAATGCCCACGAAAATCTGGCCTTGATATCAGATACAGTTTTAAAGAGCTATGTTCTTTCAAATATAAGATACTGTAATCCAGATGATGTATAATGAGACTAATAAAAGATGGGTGTATCTCCAGCCCAGATCATACTGTCCCACTTCTTACCAGGTGACATGAGGTAACCAGCTTCACCCCTACGTTTTGGTTTACCAGTGCAGTGAGGATTAAAACTGAAGTTTAAAACATGGAGATGAGTTGGGGTTATGGTTTTCAGCAGGGTTTGAACTGGCAATAGGAGGAGAGAGGCATAGCAGTGCAACACATTGAAAACCCTGTGAAGAAGAGAAGCAATAGAACAAGAGTGTCTTAGGATTAAGATAGTGGTGATCTAGAAAAGATCATAGATATTGAAGCAATGAAGATCAAAAGGATTACTTATGAAAGATAAGAGTTACTGGCTGGGGAAAGGAAACTGGACAAACATTGAACTATCACCTGGACACCTTGTAATTCCCCTCCTTGCCAGCAATTGCAATATCCAGCATGCAACCCTGTCTTCCCAAAATCTTGATGTCTAATATATATATTTCTTGATGGACTAACGATTGCCTTTTCTCCCTCCCCCCTGTGTTTCAGGTCTGGATCTGTCACATGGCTCCCTACAATGAGTGCTGCCTGCCGCCGGGGGTGATGTGCCCTGAGCCATTTGCCCTCACCTCCAGCGAGACCTGTGTCGTAAAATACCCCGATACAGTAGTCGACATAGTGGACCCTGACTTGCCACCATATTCTGTGATATATCCTGGCCCAACTCTCACCACTTTCCCTCAGCAAACCATAGTGGGATCTACTGCTTTGTTTGATATCAGAAACTTGTTCGGTTCCAGGGGATCTAATGGGTTTAGGGGTATGTGTGGTTCTGGGACAGCACGTAACTCAGGATTACCATTTTATGATACAGGAAACTTTAATGCTTTTTCTCCTCTCTTGTCCAAACCTTTTGGTTATAGAACTTGCTAGACAACCTAAATCCAGCATGGATATCTGTGGGTCAAGTGAAAAGTGGAACTGAACAGTAAAACAGATCATGACTAAGTTTATGGATAATGGATTATAGAAGTGCTGAGCTCCCATCGTTACCACTGGAGTCAATAAAAGCATGGCTTCCTGCATGAGGACTAGAATTTCCAAACGACAAGAAATTGAAATTCTACTATTGATCTTATTCAAAATTAAGATGAAATAAAAACACAGTATCTTCCAAGAAACAAGATTTTCAAAAATATATATTTGGTTTGATAAAAATGTATCTCAATAAATTTAAGTTTTTATGCCAACATTGACTTCTCATTATCAATTTCTCTCAAAATAAAAAACAGAAAATATTTCAAAGTTATATTACTGAAAATCTTGGGTTCCAAAATGAAATTTTGTCAAAATTCATATTCACTTGTTTACTTTGCTGAACCAGCATCTACCATTAAAAAGAAAAATCAGATCTACTTGGCATTTCTTAAAATTAGGCATTTGTAAGTCTTTCTTGTGCTTCATTTCTGCTTAGACCCATGATGTAATAGTTTCCCAGCTTATTTTTCTGCCTGTTTCTCACTTGATGCAAGCCAGGGCAAAAATATAACTTCAAGCAATTGTAATAATAGATTTCTTTGTAAAATGCTTCTGATCAAAGAAAAATTATTACACAAAATCATGAAACTGGAGATTCATTGTAGACCCTCATGAAGTCCTGGAAATCTTTTGATTACATCCTATCCATCTAATTTTGCGCATGTATATTCAGCTTCGCATTCCCATTAAATATTGTCATGCAGCATGCACTTTTTGGTTTTCCTTTTTTCTGTATGCTTTGCTTTTGAACCCTTGTAAGTCCCAGGACAGGTGGCATTGTCACCTTCCCAAGGCTCAACACCCACACCAGCATGAACTAAATCACCACTCAATATTTCTAAGCTTTTACATTTTTGAAGAATTCATTCCAATTGCGTTTCTGCATGGAAGAAAGACGCCACTGTCTCTGGAGGGTGCTGTGCCCAGCACAGTGCAGTGCCAGCCCACAGATATCTGTCTGGCTGCAAGCAGCATGGAGCCACCTCCACACTCCTTCCAAGTGTCTCAGAAGTGCAGGTGCCTGCACAGCAGATACAGATTTATGTATTAATTGAAGCACTAGAATGAGTTTTCCAGCCTCTCACAAGGCTATTTCCTAAGAACAGGACAAAAATCATTGACCAAGCACGTAAAGGCAGCAGCAAGGCACTGCAACCCTCTCACTAGGTCACTTTGTTGGGAGAGCTTGCGCAAGAAGAATCTGCAACGTGGATATGTGCAACTTACTAGTGCAAAGCATATATATAGATATTGGGCAAGACACAGTAGTAGCGAGGACTAATGAGTTATTAGGCTGAACATTAATGTGCTTATGTTCCCTCCAAGAGCCCAGCAGAGGAGGGATTCTGCTTTTAATTATCTATGCTCTGTGACTCAGAAGGATCAACCACTTTTTCCCCTCCCTCATAATTCTGAGCATTCAAAATATTAAAAAAGCACAAATATAAGTGGATAAATTTTGGTTGGGCCTATAGCACTACATCCATGAAAAATTACATCAATGTTCACACCCTTAAGTCAGAGAGAGTCAAAGTCAGAGAGTTGCTACCTCCCAAGACTTGAAAACAGAGACCTTTTACCCACTGGAATTTCCAGGGGACTGAGTTTCCAACAGCCTTCCCCATCCCTCAGAACATATTCTCCACACTAATCTACACAAGCTCTTGGAGTCTGCAAATTAAATCTGCAAATTCTTTTTCCATAAATCAACCCCAACTTCAGCTGGCTCCTGTATGATCCTTTCAGTAACAACAAATATCTCTGAAGTTTTCAGAGTGTTTCGTCAACATTAATTATATTTGTACACACGCACAGCATTGCAAAACTACGCCTCTGCCTTTGGATTTAGACATCCAGATGTTGAGCAACACCTATCCTTTAGAAATACAAATAGGATGCTGGCGAGCAGCATTTTTCAGGCGAGATCATTATTTTGCATTTTTTCATAAAAAGCTTTTTTTAATTTTAAACCAATTGCGCCATACATACTCCAATGCTTTTTAAAGTGCATGGACAAACTCCAAGGCAGCAGAAGCCAGACATCTCGCTTCCCTTCAGCAATCCAGTATGCATTATGCTTGGTTTCCACTGTGCACGAACACATGCTATTCATGTGTTTTGAATATCGGTACTCTCTAACAGTCTAGCCCCATGAACTCATCTCCAGCAGTGGTCTATTTAATAGCAGATCAGCAAGTCAACCGCTAGCAGCTACCATCCACCACTAAAGCCACACCGTTTTTTACCAGCACCACACCTGTCCTACAGATTTAGCTGTGATGCTGGTGCTCCTGTCTGCAATGGAAGATCCTTGCTCATTTGGACCAATGCCTGTAACAAGGTGATGGTGCCTGTCCTTTCTCACTCCAAGATCTCTGCAAAACTTGTGTTGGTCAACATAACCGCAAATGACCTGGAATATATATATACACCACATGTAATTTTGCTGTGAGTACACTCAGCTGCTGTGTGGCCCAGAGCTTTGGGCAATAACCATGCTGTAAAGGAGGGCAGGCGTGTGCAGCACTTGTGTCAGCACTGGGAAGCTCCGCATGGCTGCAGTCTGCAGGAAGGGGAAGGATCACTCAGGCCCAGACTGCATACTAAAAATGTGGGTTTATTCCCATACACAGTGTCCATACACCCTGGGTTTTGATTTAGTCAGATTTATACTCCCAACTACCTCTAGCACAGGAATTGCCTCTCTGAGGGTCAGCCAGGGCAAAATCATTCACTGGGAAACTTCCAAGTGTCCTCAAGGAAAGAGTTCTGAAATACTTGTCAAATGTTTTGTATTAATTTGCATAGGCAAAGTACCTATTATAAAGTTGATATCATGTAACTTAGTTTAGACGTCCTGGAATCAGATCTTTCCTATCAAGTAGCTATTCATCTAGATCAGGTCCATCTGATAAGCCTTGAATGCACAAAGGGATTGTTCATCACTTCAAAAACCTTTCCATGCAGCAGACGCTCTGTTCCTGATTCTCCCTAATATCCTTCTCTCTCCCTCTCCAGTTTCAGAGAGCTTCTCCTACGCACAGGACCAGGATAAACCACTCTTACTATATACGTTCTTGTTCTTTGCTTATTTCCTAAATCTGCAGTTTCTTCTACATTGTTCATACCAAGTTTTTGGTCTGCCCTCTCAAGGAACTTTCAAGCAATAACACCTACCTACAGTTATTTAGAAGAAACAAGCTCAAAATCCTCATCTCAAACATGTTTTTGCTTTTCCTGCACAAAACCTTGGAACAAATCAATGGGATGAATCAAACCGTATCTTATCAGACTCCTCACGTTCAAATATCGAGTAATAATATCTCTTTAAACTACACATAGAAGCTTCACTCATGATACTTCGTTAATACGGTCACCATTAGTTCTAGCCCTTGAGCTTGGAGTATTCCTGTTGCCATTAGAAGTCAGCCCCCCCCGGGCAGGTAACATGGGAGCAGAGGTCTGTGTGCTGGACAGCATTTCTCACCCTGTAACCATCCCACGTCTGAGGTCTGCCAGGGAGGACACAGGATGACTCACATCAGATTTAGCTGCTACACCCACAGATTGCCAAAAATACTTTCTTCATTCTCCTGCATAATTTGTTTACATTCCTGTGGTTTGCTCCTGATTTAATAACTTCAGGTTTCCATGCCAGAAACGTCCTTAAAATTTGAGATGAATGCGTGGGATTCCCCTGGGGGGAAAATTCACTTGTTAACTATATCCTGTGGAAGGCTGAGTATAAATACTCTCAAAGAACTTCATGAAGGCTCTATAACTTTTGCTACAGGCACCATACAACAGTATTACAAATCATCAGCGTTTCAGCAAGCTCTGATGCCACACAACTAAAAATTATCCTTTCTTTTTATATGCCAAGACTGATTCTGTATCTTCACTGCTCATTAAGAAATAACTGTGTTTTAAAGCAACGTTTCAGATCTACACACTGCATGTTTTAGATAACTTGACTGAAAATGACAGAGATGTTAAGACTTGACAAAGCCAACCTGCCCCAGCTGAGGATCTAATTCTGCATTTCCAACATTTTCTTATGTCTCTCATCCAACTTCTTGTTCAAAACAGGATCAACTCCAAATTTAAACCACGGTCCCAAGGGTTTCCTTCATGGGCAATTTTTTTTCTTTTTTTTTTTCCTCCTCTTTATGTTAATCTGAACCTCTCCTGTTCCAGTTTATATCCATCACCTTTCATTGCCCCACCATACGTATCCACAAATGGCCCAGCTCCATCTTCTCCTTAACTTGTGCTCACCTGGAATGACAGTTCAGCCTTTTGTGCATCTATTCCTGATCTATGAACTGTGACAATAGCTCCTTCACCACACTTTGACAGGTCAGACTGATGACCCTAGATATATGATCCCGTTCCGGGATCATCCCTTCGGTTGCTATTTCATAGCCAACACAATGTAACCTTCATTTTGAATATGACATTACAGGTAATATAAAGCTGATGTACAGAGTTGTAACCCAGTCTGGTCTGCTTCTTATCTATCTCTAGGAAACCAATCAGCACCTTCAGCATCCATATTTATATGCATATTGAAGAAAGACAACACTTCTCTTAAGGCAAAGGCTTACTCCTGACAGAAGGAAAAGAGTTTGCTGCCTATGTGCTGCTGGCGAATGCCGTACAATGAAGAGTTGGGGTGGGTATTTGAGAAGCACGTGAGAAAAAGAAGAACATCAAGACTTAAAGGAAAAGCAAGGCACGGTGTGTAATGTTGTGTGGGGCAACCAGAGGGAGCTGTGGAGACCAAATACTACAGAGCTAACACAGCATCCTACAAACATGTCTGCATGACTCTGGTTTCCACCTATACATCAAGAAACAGAATTTTAAAAACATACAACATGCTGGGATCAGGGAGAGCATGCAACATCGGTATACTTGAAACAGATTTTATGTCATTTAAATAATTTAATTTGCTTTCCTGCTCTGAATAAGCCAGTGTACCCATTTTCTTGTAATACAATATATTTCAGTACAGTTCTGGTCAGCAAGTGGTGAAGGAGGTGTCTGTCTTCTACCCTAATCCCTTCATTCCCTTTCCTTCTGTGTTCCTTCAATATTTATTTCCTCTAAGTTTATCATGCCAACTGATAATTTGTTCAAAACCCTTTGTCATTTTTCAGTATTCAAAATCTAATTTAATCCCAGCTAGAAGTGAACAAACAGTACAAGTGCTGGATTCTCCTACTGCATTTAGGTGTTTTTCACTGGTCTGCTAAGCCCTGGAGATGTGTTGGGAAAGACAAAGGAAAGCCAGTGAAGCCCAGCCTCCCACACCTATGAGGGTACTGACAAGGCTGGCAAGCAAGAAGCCAGGCAGCAATTGCTCACATCATGAGGCCCTCATGCAAGAAGATATCCCCCTTTTACCCACCAAATACTACCAAAAGACCTTCAGAAAAGGATCTGTTCTCTTCAGCTGGCAAACACGCTTGAAGACCATCCTTCACCCCATCCTATATCCAGTCCATAGTTTTTCAGTAGCTGTAGTTTCATTAAATCATGCTCCTTCTGCCATAAATTAGCATTTATGAGGTGTTTCTGGAAACTCCCTGCGTAATTAAACACCATGGGAACGTTCTGAGGACTGAGAAAGTTTCACAAACACTGAAGACATTGCCTATGCAAAGAGTTGTATTATGATAATAGCTATAGGAGACGCTTAGCATTGGGCAATAGTATCACCTTAAAGGAGATATACCAAGGTCATTTCTGGCATTGTCTTAATTAGACTATGATTCACTGCCTCAAATTTTCGTTTACTCAACTTTCACTTGTAGTTCATACAAAAGCTGAAAGCCAGAGTTTCTGATAGTGTAAAAAACAGTGGATCTATACACAAATACATAATTAACTCTTGCTACTGATCTGGACCTGTATTTCAGTTCCTACTTGCCTAATGAGCAGAATTCTTGCTGATAAAATCAGTGTTCAGGTGATGTAAGCAAGTGGAGCCACTTTGAAGTGAGGAGAATGAATATTGCAGAGCTACTTCAGCAAAGCATCCATCCACAAGCATTTTCCTTTGATTATGTCTTCCCTAGCAAGCGCTCTTGACTCAGCTTTACAAACAGAACTTCTGTGCTCTGAACAGAACTGGTTTGACTGCAAAAACTGTATCTTCACTAGGCAAAAGCCATTATTACTGCTGTCCCTGCCTTACGCAAGGATATAATCTTCTAAAACAGTTTAAAATTAATAGGTGCTGACAATATTAACATTCTGTATTGTGGTGTATGCAGTCTGCGTTATCCTCTGCCTTTTATTAACTTTGTTAGTCACTCTAGAGCACAACACAAAAACTGGGCGGAGAGGAGAAGACTCTGTACCATACTGCTACGTTATTGGAAAATTTTGAAAAGAGTTCATTACTTCGTAGTTAAGGGACTGCACCTTAACATGGCAGCTGGGATTCTGTTCCTAGTTCTGTGAAGGATCTCCCAGACACCACAGATCAACGGATAGGAGACTCTAGAGCGCTCAGCTAGAACCTTCTGCAAGACGAATTTCATACTTGCTGTAGGTGCTTCAATACCTGTGTTTTGAAATAGCAGCTTTGGGGTGCATCCTTGGAGGGGAGATGTCTTCCAGGTAGAAATTACTGAAGAGTTAGAACCAAGAGACACTGAAAGCTTAGGAAGGAGAAGAAAAATGAATCTAAACTATATTTTCAGCTGAAGTGTGAGCTCCTCTGACAAACACAACATTCACCTTAGTTTGTTAGGGATAAATCATGACAACCTGAGGCTGCCTCTGCCATGGCACATACCAACATGCTGACCACCACCCCAGCCGGTACTGATGGGCTTAACTCAGCCCCTGTGCCCATGGAGGTGCTGTGCGTGGTGGGAGGCTCCCACGGAGCAAGGGGCTCCCACCGGTGGCAGAGGACACTGGGAGGACCTTGTCAACGCGCACGTGCAGCAGACCCGCTTTCCCAGCAGTCAGTTCACCACACTCACTTTTCCCTCCGGAGGGAAGCTTCGTGCAAAGAAGCCAAACACATTGAAATGGATTTAAAACCACCACGGTGTTTAGGACACGATGCATTTATGATATTAATTATTCTTATTTTCTGAGGCACCCCTAAAGATCCCCTGGGCTGTGCAGCTTATCAGGAATATTCTGGAGACATCAGGGAACAAGATTTCAAAGAAGTTCACAAACATCTGTTAGTTTGTCATAGACGGAAATTATTTTATGTTAATAGCAATCATATCCTAGTGGATTTAGACTGCCCTGACCTCATGTGGAAATATGTAAAACAGTTATTTAATCAACTCCTCATTTTAAGCTTCATAATTGGAGATGGCTTCACCTTTATTTAAAAGATAAGTCTGTGCTAGTGTAGCTTTCTTAAAGTTTTTGCACCGGATACTTCCTCTGGCTTAGGTAAGAGTACATCTGTAAACCTCATTATCGCTATATCGGATGAAAAAGAAGTCCTGTGTTTCCAGAGCTTTATCTGGACATGGAGACAAATACTAGATGATTTTCCTTACTGGAAATGCAAGACAACAATTTTGTGCGTGCTGACACCCAGTGCCACTGACATCTGAGACTCCCTGCGCAGTCATGTTTTTAGCGAAGATAAGTCACCAGAAGCCTATTAATTCTTAGAGTATTTTTAATTCTTAATGAAATCAGCAGAGTAAAACAAGGAAATTTCAGGATGAAAAGAACTTGCAAGTTACCATCTGCATTTTCTGTTATTACCTAACTCAGCTGTAGATAATCATAAACAGTGAGCAGAACAATTACTGCAACTGCAGGAGTAATACATGCAACAAAGTTTGCTTCATAAGTAATTACGGCCCTTTCTACAAAGGGTGACTCAGCTCCTCCAGGCCATCTGAGAAAGGCTATAAATACTCTATCCGCGCAAGACTTTTCTAGCTACTTCTCTTGACTTGTTCTCTCCGGTACACTGAGTAAGTCTGATCTGACAAACTATAAAAACCTTGAGTTTAATTTTGCTTTAGCATTAATTTTTGTTAAAATCGGGACTAAATCCTGCAGAAATATTCTCTTGGAGACATTAGTAAGCATCTTTCTGCGAATGTTTTCTATGCTGGATGAAGGATGTAAAAATAAAAGCAAGGGCTTTTCAAGACTGCTTTGGGCTGTTAATTTTATGGGAAAATTAGGAATTTCAACCTCTTATTTCTGAAAAATTTTCAGAAGAGCTCTGAGAATAGATTTGAACATTTTATTTGTATGTAAGGCATGCTTAGGGGATTCAGCAGTTGTTAGGTGGGGGGATTTCATAGATAACTATTGAAGTAAAATCCTTGTTCAAAGTTGGTTCTGTGTAGCAATAGACAAGGAGCATTGCTGCTGTTGGTAACGTGCCCATCCTTCGCTAGTTTAATTGGAGTTACAGTGAGCTACACCAAGCGATCATTAGATACTATTATTTAATGTAACCGTGGAAATTAGCTTTCATTGCTAACCATTAGAACTTCGCTAGTATTTTTATGTCTTTTGTTCAGAGATTAAATTAAGCATTTTTTTTTAGGTCAAAGCTACAGTCTAACCTGAGGGTATTTGGGGGAAAATACTATGCAGGGTTTTTTGCCTTTTTTTTTTTCCTCCTCAGAATGATACATTGAAGGATACTTTTGCTTTCCTCTGAATACTGTCGAGACAAGTAAATAGATCAGACAGCGCTTTGCCCTGCCCCTTCCCCTGTGCCGGCACACTGCTAGCACCCAGTGCAAAATAACACTGAGCTTCTGAAGCAGAGGAAAGTAGCTTTCAGGATAGTTTTACTTTATGCTAGGCAAGATAATAGTTCATTTATTAGAAAGTATTGCTTGCTGCAGATTTTAGGACCCTGTATACTACTTCTCCATAGATAAGACTTGGTGATTTTGGAGATTATCTCCAAATTAGCCACCATCTGCCTTTGGAAAATTCTGCATTTTCTGTTTACTTATTGCAAGGAGTACTGCAAAGCTGCCATGTCCCCTAGTCCTCATCTTCTAAATGTTTTTAAGGACAGCAGCTCTAGTATACTGCAGGACACAGGACTTAACTGAGAATAAAACAGTACTTTTGCCTTATTTATCACTAGACGATATCATTGCTTTACAAGTCTTTAAAAATATCGTGATCCTATACCACAGAGAAATAGTTTTTAAGTGAAGATGTAATCTGAAGAAAGAATTAAATACCATTAAATGTGTGTACCCTAGCTGAAGCTGTAATTTTCTTACATGGGTTGACAATACCACCACAACATATATTTTAAGTAATGTCTTATTTATTAAACCAGTATTTTTAAACCCCTATTTATTCTTAGCCTTTCATTGTTTTGTGTTTTAGTGGAACTTTTTCATGCCTGATAATAACAGGAATCTGCAAGGAAAATATAGAAAATTAAGCAGGCTGCTAAATTGATTTCTCAACACTCAAATCTATTGAGAATCCAGATTTTTTTCCCCACTTTCTCCCTTCCACCCCATCTGTAAGACACAGACTGTAGGCACTGCCCTGAGAAGCAGTGTGTGGGAGGAAAAGAGATACTGTGGGAAGAATTTCAAACTTGTCTCCAGGAAATATGACAAAGGACTGGGAGGTTTCAGAGCAGATGCCTGTTTTGGAGGCAGGATGCCAACAAAGGGGAGGATTTTTACTCCTAGAGAAAGGGAAGTAAAGAGAGCACGCCTAATGCAGCAAACTAGAAAGGACAAATAGATGCAGGCTAAGAAAAACGTAGCAGATGCAATGGAAGGAGCTCATCTGCTGTCTTTATCCAAATTATCTGTGTCTAAAGACCTCTTAGAGCCAATCTTAGATGCATCAATAACCAAGCACATGGATTTTTTTTTTCTTTTTTAGTTCTACAAATAATTTGCAGGCACTCCCCCACCACAGCCAGGCAATGTCTTCCGACCAGCTGGCATGCACCAACCCCTGTGAAGCACAGTGTCCCCAGCCCCTGGCCACCAGCAGCAACGAGCCCTGCGTCGTGGCCTGCGGTGACTCCCGGGTGATCATATACCCACCACCCGTTGTTGTCACCTTTCCAGGGCCCATCCTCACCACCTACCCGCAGCAAACCGTCGTGGGAGCCTCAGAGCCCTCCAAGGTGGCCTTGGCAGAACCCCCCGCCGCAGCAGCTCTGCCAGCAGAGGTGGCAGGGAGGCTGGAGGCAGCAGTTGAGAAGCTTGCTCCTCCAGTCATTGCCCGACCTGAGCCACGGTGTGCCCCAAAATATTCCTACACCTATTCTTCCCAATGGACACATCCATGCAACTCATATCGCTCTGGGAAACGGTGGACATACTAAGCTCAGCCAGGGCATGCACAGAGCAATTTAAAGAAGCAGCAAAGGAAACTTGAGATGTAAATTGAGGGTGGAGCTAATAGGCACCAGCCTGAGTGCTGGCTGTTGTCTGGCTTCAGCTGGAAAGAATGAGAACTGCAAATACTCAGCACCTGTGGCAGGCAGGCTCATGTGTGCATTTTCTCATTTTGCATTTAGTTTAAATCTGTTATCCTCTGGCTTTCCAGTTTAGTCATCTGCTTACATTGTGCTTCGTCTTATTTCAGTTATGTTGTTGACACTGAACTTAGAGAGGTGACTTAGGGTGCTAGAAATTGCACACAGCAACTGCGCCAAAGGAGAATAAACAGTTTTTATAGACCGCATCACTTTGACCCTGGTGATTAGCCAGAGCCTCACTGAACCCCTGGAAGGATGGTCTTTGTATTCTGTACAATTTTGTTCCAGAATTGTAGAAAAGCTGTCTCTTTCCAAATAAATCTTCTGTACCACAGTATGTCTTCTGGTTTTCATTACCATATAATAATTTCCTTCTCCTTTTCCATATCAACTGAATGTATAGAATCATTGAATGATTTGGGTTGGGATATTTATCCTTGGTCATAGGTGTTCCTGTTCCTTCTTGGAGTGCACGTCTCTAAATCCCAGGAATACTTTTCCACGCAATGTCATTAAACACGAGCTGAGCACTTGACACTTCCCAGGACCAACCTGAGTCCCTAGCAGTTGTGGCTTGTAACAGCAGTCCAAGCAAGTGCTCGGTAATGCTCAGCTCCAATTTTGCCGCATACATCTCAGGACAAGGGCAACTTTCCAGCACTTTGCCCCAAGCCCGAAGCAAGACATGAATAGCTGGGTGCAGCTGGCAGTGTGGAGAAATGTGCAGCCCACGCGTGCCCGCATCTGCATACACTGTGCAGAGCTTCCCCGAGGTCACAGGAGGAAGGATGCCCTCGGGCTGCCCACAGACAGCAGCTCTCATGAGCGCACTAGCCACATTTCATGGTGCATGCTTAGTACATCACCCTGCGCATCATGGCTGACTGGTAGGAACACGGTGCAGAGTATGAATGGGAAAGGAATACACCACTAGTTTACTTTTCATTCTTCTGTTGTCCTCACAAAACAGAAAGTGGTTTTACACCTATAATATCTGTCTTTTGTAATGCAGCTAATCGTTTGCAAGTAACTTCCCTACCTTGCAGTTCAAAAGTCTTTTCTGAGAGAAATTCAGAGCTTTCACAAAAGTTTTCAGCAAACGAATTGCCATCTAACATTGCACATCGTCTCTCAGTGATAGACATAATTCCAGCCACAGTGCAGAAGAATTTCAGACAAAAAAAATTGTTGATGCAATACAAGTTCTTTAATGTGCATGGAAAATGCAATAGACAGTGATAGCAGGAAACAAAACAACACAGAAACAATAAATTGGAAACACAAAAAACATAAGACTGCAGCAAGGCACAACACAGGGCTCCACTCCAAAGGTTCCCCCTTCCTATTGCAGGTTGGGAGTCTCAGAGCCGGGCAGAGCAGGGGAGAG
>Ga0181612_131689_pt1 | contig 15889 bp, 7 predicted proteins | sample HoacroProtozoa21_FD_119630 | JGI IMG/M metagenome (GOLD analysis project Ga0181612, IMG submission 119630) | Hoatzin crop microbial communities from Cojedes, Venezuel. Combined Assembly of Gp0051906, Gp0051904, Gp0051908
AAAACGAGTGACTGAGCCGGCACCCACGGCCTCGCTCTGCAGCGGTCCCATCCCTACATGGTTAGATATGTTAGTATTTTCATTATGAAATCAATACCCAAAGCCTCCCCGCTGCAGGAGGCAACAAGGATCCCGTCACTAGCCTGGTCTAAAGAGCGCGTCCTTCTTCCTCCGGTCTCCTGCAGGGTATGTTGGGGAGCAGAAGGAATGTGGCAGTGTACAGACATGAATTACCGCAACACCTGCATTAACAGATTATGCTGAAGCATGTGTTAACTGTAACGTTCAAGTACCTTTTATTAAGTGTTATAAAATATATACAATCTTAAAATACAGTGCATTTCACACACAGGTGGTAAGACCTCATCGGTATCACTACGGCATCGAATAGATGATTCCTATCAAATCAGCAGACCAGAAATCTAGCAAAACCCCAAACTACTCTATTTCAGACTACAATCTCTTCCAACGCCCCACCGCTTAAGGCTACATTTTCTACTACCTGAGTGGATTTTGTTAACCCCACGTACTTTTGAATCTCCGTGGAGGTGGGGCAAAGAGGAGCAACTGTGCACGCTTTTCAAGATACAGAACTAGCAAGAAGAATGTTGGTAGTCACTTTGTAAACTTTGCATTAAAAATGCATAAAAGAAAAAATTTGATACTTACAAAACTGCATACCGCCTACTTAACAATCCTGAATCTAAAGCGAGATCAAGTAAAAAACCAGCACTTCATTTCATAATGTACTTCAGTTTCACCACACTCGAAAGTCATGCAAAAAATGACGCCCGTTTCTTCATGTTTATACCACTGTTATGTCACCAATCTTGTGTGCGATGTCATACTATAAAAAGAAAGAATATCATTAATCTATATTAACAAGAGGCTAGATACTGTAACATACAGTAATTAAATGCACGATTCCAATCATCACCCAAGTTGGGGTCACTCAGATTAGAGTTTATACCAGTGCCTCGCAGAAGGCCAGTGCAGTGGCGTGGCAGATTGACTCCATTTATCAGTGGACTTTAAATGACTGTAAACTTCACTTCATAGCACATTTTCAGTATCTTCACCCAGATTATTTGCAAATCCTTGCAAATTTCCCAGCGCATACCTACTGCCACCGACTTTAAAAGTATCTGTCAAAGTCTGCTTAGATGTCTCTCTCCTCAGTTTCATACCAGTAACCTGAATTATCAAAGAACGACACATTTTTGTTGATTACTGCTATAAACACCCAGTTTTCTCAAAGAATCCAGTGACTCATCCCAATCTGCATACTTGGTTGTCTCACAGTCTTCTTAGAAGCGAAGTCAGTTCTAGTTCCTCGACTATTTTTGTTGACTTTTTCTGTGGATACTTCTTTGCACAAAGATAGGAAAAATAATTCTTTTCTCCAGTTACAGTTCTTTATCAGCTCTGTATTCTTTGGCTTAATATTTCAAGACTGATATTGTAAGAAAAACGATAACCAAGCATTTTTGCTACCACTCCATGCTGCAAACCTGCCTTTTCTATATGCTGCCTATGCCCAAACTCTGCTGACAGTCACCACTACTAATTTTCCAAACATTATGTTCTAACAGAAAACAACTCTTCCTAATTAATAATCCTCAGATGTATATGGATATATTGCATTTACTGGAAATGTATCATTTTCTTACTCCATCATTTCAGCTTATTACAGGCTTTCATATTATTAAACCAGTCCTTACAGATTTTTAAAACATGCCTCAATGCCACAACAGTTTCTCCTTCAGACCAGTAATTAAAAAAACTGACTCAGGCTATCTCTGTAACATCTCACTTTCTTCCTTGCAAACTGTCACACTGCAATTAGAATTACCCATCAAATAAAGTCTTCCAGTTGTACGTGACAGTAAAAATAGCTGAGTACCTTCACAAAACTTTGCTTGGAAGCATAACTCAAATTAGTACCAAGCACTGCCTGGCACTAAATCACCACGTTTGCCTTCTTTCTATTTAAAGCTATTATCTAGTATGAGAATCTGTTTTACAACTTCATTCTGGCTATTGTTTATATACTTCTTCTTTTATGGAATGTAACAGTGGAAAAGTGTTTTTTCAGGATCATTTATCTGACATTTTCTCCAGTTTGGACGATATTGGCAGCAATTTTTTTTTTTTCTCCTGGAACTTATTTTCCACCCTAACCTAATACATCTGTCCACAGCTCTAGTATGACAGGAACAAGAGCCCTACTATCAGACTGAAATTTTATTTGATCAAATTAACTTCTACTCTGTAAGAGGTATATTAATTGTGACTGAATACGGAGGTGAGCAGCGCCCTTTCTGTCTGTATTCCTGTCTTTGCACCACAGCTAGCACAACACTCCTATTTCCCACCTCCTGCATTAACAGCTCTCCAGCAGATAACTAGTTAATAATCAGTAAACACGTGCCTTCTAAATAAAGATTAAGGTGCTCCCCACACAGTTCATCCTACCCCTCTCTATTGGAAAAGCCTGAACAAACAGAGCTCTTGCGTGCCAAAACGTTTATAAATCTGGCTCAGGGATCAGGCAGGCGTGTGAGCAGGGCCTCACATAATGACAGCTCTCCATCAAGCTCCCTTTCATGAACTGAGTCCAGACAATTAACGTACCCTGCTTATGAAGAAAAAAGGTCTGCTATATGGCACACAGAGATGAGCTGTGTTGGGGTGAGAGCTTTTAATCTTCACATTGTTTGGAAAAGCAAAAGTTTTTAGAAATCAGATCCTTAAATGAGCTAGAAGGGCAAAACGGAACAAACACAACACAATCCATTCTCCTTTGCCTGTACTGTCCTGATACTTTCAGTCTTAATTTTCTTCTTCTTTCCTTCTCATTTAAGTAAATCCCTAACAAAACAAAACAAAAGTAAAGAAAAATGCAGTCTGGCAAGTGAACCCTAGCATGCAGCTAGAGGTTATTCACGCTGCTCTGATAAAGAAGAAAAAAAATAAAAAAAAAAAAATCCACCCACCAGTGTTGTAACTGATAAACAAGACATGGTATCTCTTTTGCATCTTGCAAAGGAAAGTACCTACTAATGAGAAACTGCTGTCTGCCCAGGTACTTGCAATCAAAACCTTATTATGTTTAAGCTGGAAAAACAAGGGCCAGTCTAAAATATGATTCATGTGTATGCAGTTTAAAGTGCCTAATGCCTAAACCAGAAACAAATGAGTGAAACTGGTTAGGAACAAAAACTCTCATAGACAAGATCAGGAAAAGGAATGACCCTCCACAAAAGCATGATCAATACCAAAGGGAAAAACTGTCTAAAAATCCATCCTGCTTCAGTGGTTAAATCAATCCAGCAATCAGAAATAAAAAGGCGGTATGTGACAGAAAGAGGAAGGTCAGCCAGCAATGCAAGTGGGAAGCTGTAGGTGGAGGAAAGTTGTCTAAAAAGCCAAACACAAAGAGTAATTTGCTGCTGACAGGGCCAACGCAACGATGACAAGAAGGAGCTTTGTCTTTATCTCAGCCTGGCAGTGTAAGTACACACGGCTAGATACCTCCAACATCAGTCACCATGAAGAGGGGTTCTGAACACATCCTGATTCTGTATTTGCAAAATAAATAGGATGAACTACCTTACTCCAACACACTAGTACGTGAGCAGTAGGGAGCAGGGTGAGAGGGGGTGACCCAGCTGAGTGATGAGGGACAGCAGCCCGGGCGAACCCTCTCTCCTCCACGCTGCTGAGTGGAAGGAGAGAGAAGCCACCTCCTGCCCAGGCGATGACAAGCAGGCACCCCAGCTGGGATCTCTGACAATGCCCCCAGAGGAAACACGTCTCCCCTCGCATCGGCAATGCGCTTTGGGGGATCTTTCACCCCCAGGAAGCTGCCTGATGAGGTCTGCCCTATTTATTTTTACTGCAACATGAAACGCCCAGGTAGTGCTGGAAGTACTGGAAGAGTGACTGCTGCCAGGACAGAACTAAAAAAACAGCGAATGGCAGGAGACAGAAACAAATACATATGTTCCGAGCGAAGTAACTATCTTTAAATATATACATTTGAAAATTTTCTGTGATTATCAGAGAAGTGAAAATACGTCCTAATGGGCAGCTGAATACTGAAAAGACTCATCAAGGATAGCTTTAAAAAATGACAGTGCGATGGGAAACGTGGGTTCCAAAAGTCCCTAAAAGCCCAAAAGAACTATCTCCATTCTAACAGATGCGGAAGCTGAGATATAAGAAGACGTCAATGTTAAAAAAAACAATACAAAACGAACCCCAAACAAAACCTCACATGGATAATCATGACAGAGCCAGGACAGCAACCCTAACCCTCCACTTCATTAATCAGACTCCCTTGCCTTGCCTTGGGATTCGTTTACTACTGTTATTTTTGCAGGTGAGTGAGCTTTTGTTAGGGATGCCGAGCATTAAGGATGCCCTAAGCTTCCCTGCATGCACAGCAATTTCCCCCCCTCAATGTACAAACCATAAAGCCAGCAGCTAGTTAACTAGTTAATACGGGTGGTGCAGACACGGGCCATTGTCAGAACAGAATTCACATGTGTAATATAATGACCCAGTTTTCACTGTCAGTTGGATACCCTGCTCAGAGTGCTGACTAAAATCCCAGTTTGCTCAGGTAACACCAGGGGCAGGGAAATTATGCTAATTCAGGCAACAAAAAGGACTGTTGAGCATAAAAGCTTTAACACTCCTTCCAGCTCTTTCATCTAGGAATAAAGGATTTTAGCGGGTAAGATTCCTGCCTGCCCGCCCAGTTCATGCGTCATTAAAAAAAAAAATTCCCATTCATGTGCATATATCATATTTAAATAATACACCTGAAATACTTCAAGTAGCAACATAACCTTGATTTTAAAAATATGTAATTGATGTTTAAAACTTCAATGCTTTTCAAATATGCAAGTGTAGCGTGATCAGAACTGTATGTTATCTGTACAAGAATCACAATTCCCATTGTCTTGCTCCTCAGAGAAAACCAACAGTTAAAATTACGATGTGTCTGAGGAATTTTTTTGTCTTGAATGAGTTACAAATGAAGAAACATCGCTGGTGACCTTAACTTCAGTCTGAGGAAAACAGACATTTTAATGACTAATTCTAAGCTCTTGTCCATACTAGTCAATCAGGCTGCAGTTGCACCTTTTTTCTGGTAAATAAAAGGGATGTAGAAGCAGGTACTTCTAGCCTAGCAACACAGTGTGTGTAAAGGTAGTATAAATACAGCGTTTCTCACCACAGCTGCTAAAACTTATCAAAAACTACACTCATACCTCAGCCGTCCATTTCCTTTAACGACCTCTGCACAGTTTACAGCTTTTTGTCAGAGCTTGTACAGAAAACCAAAACATCTTAACTGATGCAGATTACAATAACTGTTTTCTTACCTAAATTATCTTCCTGGGTAAGCAATAAGAAAATAACTTTTCGGCACCCCAGAAGGCGATTCTGCTTTCTGTCGGGAAACCTAGCATCTCCTGGGAAGCCGGTGGCAGCCAGCAGCGGAGCTGTACAGCCGCCGCCGAGGGGAAGGGCTGCGGGCCTTGGCTGCGGGAGGGCCACCCGCACGCCCAAACACAAACCCCACTACGTTGTTTCAACACAAAGCACTCGTATTTAGCCACGACATTGTTTTTTCCAAGTGGACTGGCAGTTCTTTCGAAGTTCTGTGTTTAAAAACACAGTGAGTTTTCTCATCCTAAATAGGGATGGAAGGTAATTAAATTAAATTGGTTACATAAAGAGGTCATCCAAGCCACCACTCCAGTCTGAAGTGAGAGAAGATGACACTGCAATTCTTAAGCAACTTTATACTGCATCACAGAATACAAGGCTGAAACCAGCGCAAGGTCAAACAGTTCATCTGAAGCCGTGTCCTTTTAGCAAGTTGTAATTTTTCTTGTGTACCAAGAAGAAACGGGCTTTCTTCTGTATTTTACAGCTCTTACAGCTTAGATGAACTGTTTCTGCTCTTGACAGTTACAGGATTGGAAGTGACATGGAAGGGCATTTTATTTATTCAGATGAGAAGTTCGTGCTAGCAGCCACAACATAAGCTTTTTGACATGTTCCACAAACCACCAGCTGTGCCCCAGAGTTGTCATCTTTAGCAGTCACAAGGAATTCGGTAGTTTTATGTGTCGTCACCAGTTGTCTCTATTTCTGGTCCAAGGGTATCGGCATCCCTCCCACCTGAGCTATTCTACTAGTAAATGGAAATCTTCAGCAATAATTTTATCTTTATGTCCTACAGTTAAGTAAGGCACAGCACAAGTGTTTTGATTTCGGGAAATATTTTCTTAGAAACACCAACCATTTGGACGACCAGCGAGGCATCTGTGAGTTCACGATGATGACGGTCGCAACCAGAGACCTTAAACACCGAGAATGGAACCTCTGCTCCACACTAACTTCTGTGAAATTTGAGTAATCCTGACTGCTGTTAGACAAGTAAAACATCACCGAGTGGTATGAAGTAAGGAGAGTCAGGTTCCTGTGCAGGCTGAGAGTTTCACTTACAAATCACGGAGCAGGCTGAATCATAAGCTATGAGCAGGTGTCACTTCACTTGTACAGCAGTAACTGGCCACAAGAAACAAAATCTCATGTTTCTTTCCTATTCACACAGAACGTAATCTGCAAAACTGACATAATTGGAAGCTATTATAGTAATGGTACTAAGTTACTTTTATAGCTCTTTACCATCTGACTGAGTGTTCCTCGATACCACATTCTGAATGAGTTGCTACCTAACCTGAGTGACCGCTGCACCCCTGGAGATGTTTGTGAACAGAGCACCAAGAAGCCGTGCAATCACCGTTTGTCCTGTCTGGGGTGTTCAGGAGACTGCAGTCTACAGTTTCTGACTGTTTATTTATACAGTACTATTAGCAATAACATAGCCAACACCATCACATACCGAAATTACTTCATGGTAGGAAGAGTATAAGATCCTTCGACTCTAAATGCAAAAAGGTTTTGTAGACTGCTTGAAAACCCCTAAATGGGATGCTGCTGGAAACCAGAGTAGGGAAAGGCTTCAAGAAGCCTGGACAGTTCATTTGCATTTCCAAAACACAGATCCCTCTTACAAAATTCCCCACAAACCAATCTGACTCGCTGTTTTCCTCTCCTCATTTTGCAATCTGGAGAAGTACTGTGGGAAAAGAGTCCAGCACCCTTCATGTACAGCACTGAACTTTCGTCCTGTCTGCCTGCTGCTCACAGAACCACAGCGTCCAGCCCTGAGAAGTGGGACAACTGTCACTGTACCGCACGGCTTTCTGCGCTTCCCAGTGGACATATCGCCTCCAGAGCTTCTTCCCTGCAGGAAAAATTAGCCTACTGAAGGTAAAACAATGTGCTTTCAGATGTTAACGTCTCTCCTAATATTGCCATGTTTTAAAACTGTTACATAATCAAGTTGCGTACCCAACACACTCAACTTCTTTACAGAGCTACTCCCTTCCCCTCCCTCCCGCCACCCAGCAACCCCGGCGCCACACAGCATCCCTGTGCATGAGGTGCACAGCTTTCTTCATGTTTCCCGAATAATGTGGTAGAGCTGTCCTTCAACTGGTCCATACTTTTTTTTTTTTTTTTTTAAACAAGGAAATTTCAGTAATTCCGCTGATCCACTAAAAATGAGGACCCAGCTAGCAGCTGCTGGCACTAAATGCTACTAACTTTTTGCACATTCAAAGCGACCTGACCAGTACTCAGCAGCTGAAAGCTGAAATCTTCAAAGCTCCAACTTAGGAGGGTGACACCAGCATTGACTTACACCAACATGAAAACAAAAGAATCCTTAAAGGATCCCTATTTGCAGGAACTTGACTTTGAATGGAAGTCAGAAGCAGGGACAATGCCATCCTCTGAGCCAGTTTTCTGCCAGAGTGGTTATTTTACAAAATTAAAGGTTCATATTCTTCTCCCGATAGCCAAGCCTGTACCATTCTGCAAAAAGCCTAAAGGTACGTTAAAAAAGCAACAGAATCATCACATCTCAAGTACAGGCATTAGTTTTATTACGAGATGCAACTCCTCATGCTGCGAGCAATCACCTACAGTCACCCAGTCAGTGAAAGGTAATTTTAGAGCAAGCTGAGACTCGGAAAGGCAGGCAGCATTCATAGCTTCTTTCACGCTACTCTCGCTTTTGCTCCTTGATCATGTGTTTTCTTCACAAGTTCTTTTGGTTTCATTTTATGGATTTTACACACACAAAAGCAAGGCTGGCATTAACTCTTTTCTAAACCAGTCTAACAATTAATTGCCTATCAGCATTATAATCGAGCTTGAAAGAACCCAAGCTTCTCCATAAGAGAAGTAAATTTGGAATAGTAAGCTTAAAGTACAAAGAGGCTCAGAGAAAAAAAAAAAAGCAAGAAAGACCTTTAAAGAAACTTTATCCAAGGCATTGTCAAATACACATGTAAGAACCACAAAGATTTTGTAGAACTACCACATGACGAGTGCCCTCTGTCCTTTCAGGACACTCCCAGGAAAGCGCTAGCTGCTTTGCTGGAATTCCCACAGACCAGCTGAAGGTGCTCAGCTCCTCCAATTCACAACCACCTCATCTCCAAATAAAAGAGCTGGAGCACCCGAGGCATGCAAGTGCCATCTGTGACAAACCTGCCAACTTCAGCTTAAGACTTTTGTCCTTTCCTAAATCTTGAAGTCAACATTAAAAGGGCGTAGAAAGGTTTCTTATAGCTCTACAAACAAAATCTGAATCTCCATTTTTATTATACTTCCTTTTAAGCACAAATCTCAATTTGAAAACGAAAAAAAAACTAAACATTTTTCCACCAGTACTCCATTTAACTTCATATGTTTGTGCACACATCTATTAAACAGGCTTTTTAGATATACACAAAGAAGCAACTGAAACATCTGGTATGGCACAGGTACACACTAACATATGAAGATATGCATGCATTATGAACAAATGTAAGTTAATTAGGCCTCCAATTATATAAATATAATATATGTCACTAAAGCAAACAGAGCCCATGCCAGACTTTGTTTCCTAAAATTAAGTATGTGCCCAAGATGACACTGGAGAAATTGCACTAATCTTACGTAAAGTTATAAGGACAGTAATCAGTTCACTTTCAAGGCCAAGGGGTGGGGAGTATCCCAAATCAACTTCATTTGAGTCGAAAGACACGTTATCTGATCATATAAGCCGAAGCATTTTATTAACATGCTTTAGAGTGCTGTAAACCTGCCTGTTTGAATTTTAAAAGACAAGAAATTATCAGTTTCAGGAATTTTTGGTTCTACCTAAAACAAAGAGGGATGAAAATTAATCTAAAGTTCTTTTCCAGCCTTATGTTTCAGAGTAACTGTTGAGATTGCTCTGGTATGTTTTTAAAATTGATCACTACATCTTTGTGTCCACAACTAGAAACCACAAAAAAAGTGCATGTTTTAAAATATCCGAAGTTTACCTCCCTTAGAAATGAATGAGGGGAAAAGGCAAGAAATAAAATGATTATGCCAGCGTGGTATACACAGCCATATTTATTAGTTCACTTCCAATTACACAAAGAGAAAAACCTGAAGCCATACACAAGTGCTGCTTTAAAATAAAGACAGACTACTGTTTTCTCCAACAGTTTTATTTCAAAAAGTACACAAGTCTGTCATGGAACTACAGCATTTTAAAATTTTGGATTTTTTTTTTTTTTAAAACCAATTCACTCACAATACTTGCATTTTAAAATACTATTACCCCAAAAGTGTGCATATAAAACCTCATATTGAAATTCATATCAATATTCAAGTCTATGCTTTGTGCATGAGAAGTGTAACATAACATCATAACATTTTGGATTCCAGGAGATATTATTGCTCTAATTTCAATCGAGCTGTGCCTCAATGCTAGAGGACCAATAACCAAAGGGTCCCATCAAGCACCTATCAAGTGTATAAAACAAGGTTTAAGTGACACAAATAGTATTATGTCTTCAGACTGAAACAAAGGTCTGAAGTGATCCAGAATATACACTGTTAAGAACAAAACCAAAAACTTATCATGGAAACCAGTAACACACAATACTCAGCATTACGGAAAAAATTGCAATTAAGAACTCTTACTTGTACTATTAAGCAGGAAGCATACATCCAACATGAATGCGGCTATCGGAGTTGATAAAGATGTATGCACTGTACATTTCTCTCAAAAGTCACGATTTACCCCTCCAACAAGGCATTTCTGTGCGCTACACGGTTTTGGAAGAAATATTCATTTTTAGGTAAAGAAGTTTCACACAAATATCTTTAAATACCCATTTCAGAAAGTTTATGAAAATGCTTGTAATGTATGGACAAGTGTCACGTAATCTCTACAGTATTACAAGTCTAACACTTTATTCACACCATGCTAAAATGGAGGGGTTTCTTCTATATATAGTAGTCCTCAACAGGCAAGTTTACAGTCAAGACATTAACTAGAGGTTTCTTGAGTTCACTTAAGAGTATTTACATAATGGTACCACCATCCTCCCCCCCCCTTTCTTTTTTTAATGAGACATTAAAAATGCCACCTTCTAACTGGTACATCAGCTGCCATTACTTCCTAAGAGAGCTCTGTTAGCAGAGTTATCTGCAAGATCGGACACCTCACATGTTTAACCAGTTCATCTCCTACACAGCTAGAAATCATTGCTAAACTATAGTAGCTGCTTTTGGGAATCATAATCCAGTCTAAGTGAACAATCTATCGACAAAAGAAATAATTTGTAATAGCAATATTAGGTTTTCATAGTAGCGTTGGTATCCATTCAAAAAGGCATGATGATAGCAACTTGAGGCAAAGTTTACCCCAAGTCAGAGGTTCTATATTTCAGATCAGGACTATGTCAGCTTCTATTTCTTTTATTTTCCATGCAATTACATAAATAGACAGACACTGTCAAGGCTACTAAGCCTAACAGCTAGGCTCTGAGGGCACATCATGCTGTCCTTCTCTTCTGCCCATTTATTATGTTGTACAAGCTGACAGAGCATTAAGCGTGTGTAAACTCTGCTCTGTACGCTTCAGTGAAATAGGTTTCTGTTCTTGAGTGTCCTAGGGTTTACCTGACTGTAACAGGGTCTCAGGCTAAACAAATAAACTAAAACAAAACCCAAAAGCAAACAAACATAAAACAAAACCCGCATCTAATCTCACATATGTCCACAGATGGCTAAGAACCATATTCAGTAGGTTTGCTGCCTGGTTGCTTAGGTTTATAGTTATCTCCCAGTCTGTGATTCAGTTTATTTTTGCTCTCAACTTGTATTTATTATAACTATACCCTTTTAATTAAGAAAGGCCTTAGTTTCAAGGTAAACAATCAGTGTACAATTAAAGTCTCAGAAGTCTCTTCTATCACAATAATTGGATGCAAGATGTCTCCTCATCTATTGTTCTTCATACACGTATGTTTGGCACAGTTACTAAACCTATTATTTAGCACACAAGTAAAAGTCAATTATTCATCCCATTGATACAACAACGGAACAGTTTCCAGGAGTATAAACACTTAGTTCATCATTAGCTATTGAAGAAGTAACTGACATTTTGAAATACAGAACAATACAGAGAGAGAGACTGAAATCACATCCAAAAAATAGGCATGAAGAGGTACAAATAGTACAGAAGAATTAAGAAATCGGATCACAGTGTCATGTTTTAAGAACTGTACCATCATCTAAGCACCTGTTCGAACAGTAAGTCTAGGCACCAGAAATTTCATAAAAATGGAAGTTACAATCAGGCAAAGTTTATTGACAAGGCACACATGAAAGATAAAAAAATCTGATCTGTATCAGTTTACAATCCAAAAAAAGTCCCAAATGTGTCTAGACTGTAAGTCTAGAATACTTAAGAGCCATTCAAGTTTCTAAATTCAGGATGAAGGGTACGTTCTCTACATTAATAGTGCCAGCCAAAAATTGTGCACCTAGCTACAGACAGGACAAACATTTAGTAGTAAGCCAAAGAATTTATCACAGATATATAAGCAGCTACAAAAAAGCAGACACTAAACCTAAAAGTTTGGGGAAATGTGTTCTCTTACACTGTTGCTACATACAAATAATCGTAACATCTTTCAACAGGCTGTTCAGATACTTCCTTCATCAACATCAGTGCCACACACTATCTGCCTTTAGAGTTTTCCAAAATACCTTGCAGTTTAACATCTATAGCTAGAATTAGCTGAAGGGACTCCCTCCCTCCTGCCCCTCAAGCACAGGATGAAGAATAAAGTAGAAAAAAGAAAGGAAGAAAAAAATATCCACAAATATTCAAACTGCAATAAGCTTTAATTCCAGCTTCCACAGCTACATAATAGCAGTCATCAGAAGCTATCAGAAGTCCTTCAGTATGTGTGAAATTAAGATCAGGAATTGTTCTGTTCCTGCTCTAGTGCTTTAAGTTTGCAAAACTGAGAAGAACGGCTTTTAACCTTAAAACATTAGATTTGTATCAACAATTCTGAAAAACTTATCTCCTCTCAGACTCTTGCTGCATGAAACTCTTGCTCTTAAAAGTCTAAAAGTTTGTTCATAATATTTAGCAGTGTTGAAGAGGCAAGGAGAAACAAGCTTTCAACTCCTTGCAAATTCTCACAGGAAGATACTAGCACCTTAAGTAAAGGCTAACTATTGCTTACACGTATATGGGAAAAGATGTTTCCACGGTGATGTCAGAGCAAGAGGACAGATATCAAACACCAGTTACTTAACCACTTTCATTAAAACCTTGTCGAGCTTCTAGATAATCGGTTTGGAAAAAAGTAAGAGCACTGCCTTAGAATCTAAACACGCTTTGGAAAATGCAAGGTACAATTAACTTAAGACCTGTATAAAGAAAAATAATCATTCTTACTGTGACAATAACAGTTGATCTACAGATTTTAAAGCTTAGATACCTCTACCAACAACCTGATAGCCCCTCTTGCATCAGATAGCGTAAGTATTAAGTTATCTGACCTGACTAGAACTAGTTATTACAGAAAAATTCACGTTTTCAAAGAGCTTGCAAGGTCTCCTTTCACATTTCCACTCTGACATTTTAAATTCAGAATTGACTCACTAAATTAACTGAACCAATCAAATAACTGGTAGCCCGTGAAGCAAGAGCTCAAGAAATGCTCCAAACAAACATTACCAGGTTAAAGAACTGCATAAATACTCAGTTTGAACAGAATTCAAAGGCATCCTGAGTATTTTAGCCCCCTCTGCAATTACATCAGACAGTGGTCAAGTTCAAATATTTCTGTTTTTCCAAAATTGATGATAAAGTTTCAGGAACTCTGAGAAAATTCATGCTCTACATATGAAATGCTTTCGCTGCTTCTCACTTGGGTCTCACTGTTACATATTCAGAACTGCACATCAGCTAACAGTGCCTCTTCAGCAGCCTACCAGAGGTCCAAATACCTTCAGTGTCCAATATTTATTTAGGAACTTCAATGTTTTTAGCAAATAGTTCAACTGTCATATGCTAATAAGTTTAAAATTAAAAACGAGAATTGGTGGTTTTCAAACTAACTTCTTCTTCAAGGAAAATTGCATGCCATTGTTTAAATGAGGGATGGAACACAGTAGTTTTCTCTAATACTTACAACGAACACTTAAAAAACAGTGTTTAAATTAACGATATTTTATACTATGGACCCATCTTTGCTTTGTGCTGGAATCATCACAGGAACAGCTCCCATTCTACTTAAATTAGGTGCAGCTACCTTTGAAGGTGCAAAGGTTGGGTTTTGACCAGGAGGACGTTCAAAGTCTTCGCTTGGGACTTGGCTATATGGCGTTTTGGCATATCCTTCCATATTTGAAGGAGACATTGAACCCAGGGAAGAACGATTGCTGCCTATGTAGCTGCGGGCTGTCGAACTGCGACTTTTTGGAGGTGGAACATCTTCTCTGAAATACACAAAAACCAGTTGCAGAACAAAAGCTCAGTCACCATTACTATGTGGGAGCTTCCAACATAAATTTTCAGTTTGTTTCTTTCTGTTCTGACACAGTAGCTAAAAGAGGCTCCATATTACTTTAAGTTGAAAACATTCAAGTATTTATTGCCTTTAAAATCTTTACTGATTAAATTTAAAAAACCCTAATTACTAATTAGAAATGGCTACCACCTACACCATATTTAAAACAAAAAGTTCTCTGACAAGCTGCTAGCATGTTAATAAGCTTTACAGATTAAGACAGAAATCTCAACTGTTAAGTATCTTACTTGCAGAAATACATGTTTAAAAGTTAATTTTCAAATAATACTGCTCAAACTAGAGACATGTCGTTACCTGATATCATGATGTACTTCTTTCTCATATTTCTTCTCTCTATGTTTCTTACAGCAACAGAAGATGAGAAAAGTCAGCACCGAAAGACCCAGCAGAGTTCCTACAATAGCTCCAACAATTATACCAGCTGTATTTATAGCTAAAAGAGACAAATAACAACACTGTCTGTAAAGTGTCAAATTTATAAGACTAACTTCTTTTCTCTTAACTCAACATTAAACACAGTATGTTTCCACATGATCCAGGTTAGCAGTATATCACTGAATCAGAGAGAGTATGCTTCAATTGTGCATTTAAAACAATAGTAAGAGCTACAGCTTTCTGCATAAAAAGCAATGTTTTGGGAAGTAAAGACTTGAAGTGGCAACCATCAGTAACACAACAAGGTTAATTTTTTAAACTTTTAGGAGTTTAGAGAAACAAGACTATTCAAGTCTTAATACACAAAACACTGTGACGATTACACAGCAAACACTTACGGGGGGTGACATTCAGCTCAACAGAACATTCATCGGTGCCAACTCTGTTTGCGGCAACACAACTGTATATACCAGAATAGTCTCGAGAGGCATTTTTCAAGAGAAGTTCCCCTGTGTCTTTATCTACAAACAATAAAAGGTAGAGGTTTACCATTTTCCAAAGTTTAATTCCATGTTCAACACCACAGAATTACTAATCCATCACATACATGAAGTCTTAACTAAAAAAATGACATATTAACAACATCCAAACAAAAGTCTGTCATCTGCAAAATACAATTATTTGTAAAAGTCTTTCACTTTGTTAAAAATACCAGAGTCAAATGTTGTGGAATAGATTAAAGCCTACAGACTAATCGCTCTGTCAATGGATAGGAACAGCTGCTTATAATGGCCAATTCTCTCATCCTAACATAGAATTCTAAAATACAAAAGATTAACCACACCCCAGAAGTACCTCCTTCTCTTCTGTCTCTCTAAACCTATTCTACACAATCAGCTCAAATGCCTGTAGAACCCATGCTCAACACGAGATGGATCTAACTTGAAAGCTGCACTCCGATAGTGACCAATTAAGTCTAGCTATGCTGACAGCAGCAGGAGACAATCAGTGAAAACAAAGAATATTCCCCCCATGGCTTTCAAATCCATTGACAGGTATCTTCGTGAGATTCTACTACATGGACTTCGATTAGCTTGCATGCTTTAACTGCAAATAGATTTGCCATCAGCTGTGCAGGAGACTACATCACAGGAACAACGCATCACAGAAATACTTAGCTCTTCCCACTGAACAAGTTAGGCAGTGTCTAGATTCTTGAGAACATGTTCAGTGTCCCCAAACTCACATTCACAAGCCCAAACAAAACATTGTTTTATCAAGTTACATGCCACTTCTGCATACTTCTACACTCATTCTTGTCCAGCACTAATCTTGTTAATTGATTTTTTTGTGACCATGAGACAAATTTGGGATGTCACGGAAGAAGGGGCATAACAACACAAGCTTGAGTGGTACAGAGAAGGACATTAGTGAACAACTGCTCACTGTCAAAACAAGAAATAAGAGGTATAAAACAGAAC
>Ga0181612_103600_pt1 | contig 15888 bp, 6 predicted proteins | sample HoacroProtozoa21_FD_119630 | JGI IMG/M metagenome (GOLD analysis project Ga0181612, IMG submission 119630) | Hoatzin crop microbial communities from Cojedes, Venezuel. Combined Assembly of Gp0051906, Gp0051904, Gp0051908
CACCCGCCTCATTCAGCAGCGGCCCCACGTTGTCCCTAGCCTTCCTTTTGCTGCTGATGTAGTTGAAGAAGCCCTTCTTGTTGTTTTTGACATCCCTTGCCAGCTTCAATTCCAGGTGAGCCTTGGCCTTCCTCGTCGCATCAATAATCTTCAGCATTTCTTCAGAACAAATATATGAGAAAGGCTGTAAGAAAGGTTTGTGGGAAGGATGTTTATCCTATTTGTCCTTTTTTCACAAAGCTTCTCTCTTTTTTTTCCTTCCTGCATTTATTTTGTGAAACTGTTAGAGAATATTGTAAAGGTCTTGTCCTGTAGACACAGTTTCAGGTTTAAAAAAAAAAATTAGCATTGCATTTTCATACAGTTAATCAACAATTTTTGCAGACAAGTTTGACCACTATACTGCAATTCAAAGTGAAACTGGAACCCCCAAATCCTGATACTCCTTTCACAATCACTGAATAGCCAAGACTGTCAAACGGGACAAGAAAAAATATTTAGGAAACTGACAAAGGGTGATGTATGTTGTTTTAACTTCCCATATAATGTTCTCTGTCATTGTAAACCATTTTATCCTTCCACTTTTAACACACACAAGACATCCAGTGCCATTTACTATGTAAATGATAAAGCACAGTAACAAGTCAAAGCTATTCTCACCTTATTGACTTACTTGCTCTGTTGGCTTTTTTTTGTGATACATGACTTCGGGAATGGGGAAAATGTTACTATTCTGGTGATTCTATGTAGTTTTTCATCAGTGTTTTGTACATACAGTTGCAGATACAGGTATGCAGATACACCTCACTATACGGCATTCTGTCTGCAGCTGCACAAAGGTACAAATAGATATATGCATATGCAGCTTTTCTAGTTAAAAAACCTATCAGTAGGTCAGAAAACTATGTATCCTATGAAGTAGGACAGAATATTGTGTCAATTGTCATACCACTTTTGGTGCAATGGAAAGCATTAGACGTAAATAGCTGTATTACAAGCATTAGAGAATCTACCTTCTTGATATGCTATTGAATTAAAGTAGCTTCTTTTACCGTCTGTGCTTCTGTAGTATAAGTGAGTTTAGTGACAAAACAAAACAAGAGATAAAGCAATTGAAGCAGATGTTCCATGAAACTCTTACTATACAGAACACAAGCGTCTGGCATATAGCTCATCAGTAAAACATGAGAACGTACTTGAGTAGAAAAATCACAATCTGGTACCCACAGGCTATTGCCTGCATCTCATGTAAACTGATAAATTAAAGATGCTGCACCATTTTTCCTTGTCTTTCCTTTGTCAAATGCAATCATTTAAACATGCATTTTGGTACTGGAAAACTTAAAAAATAAGCAAACATACCAACATATACCTAGTTTGCTGAAGCACAGCCTTCTACAGACATTAGATTTTTTCTTATGATCTCTGTCTGTATTTTTTTTAATCTGAAATAATTTTGTTTGTTTTGCCTGAGGATTTGTACTTGTAAAAGGAAATTTCAAAGTCTACCCACTCCACCCTCTCTATCCCTATTGGTGGTAGTGAGAGATGTTTTTATCAGGGATTCTGCAGAGTAAAATACCCATTTATGGTCACTTTGGAAGGAAGCATTTTAAAAATTATGCAGGTATTATATATACCCACCTAGAACCAGTAATAAAAAAAAAATGTTATGTTACAGAAATAAAAAGTGTTCTGAAAGTCAAAATAATCAAATAAAGAAAGCAAACTGTCCCCGACATTTTGATAGACTGGAAAACAATGTAGTGAAAGTATAAGAAAGTTCAGTAGTGATGTATAAATACAATTTATTGTTTCTGAGAATTCGATTATATTTACACTCACAAAATCTCACCAGATCTAGGACAGTTTTAGTGTTCTGTGCTGACAGAGGTCAGACTTAACAACCACAGAGCAGAAACATGCAGCCTTAATTTGGTAAATGTTGAATATTTCAGTATAATAAAAATAGTAATAAATATAAAAGATGAACAGGGTTTGATTTTTAAAAAATTAATCTTTTTTATCATTCTTCTTGTCTGTTCTTTATCCTTGGAATTTCAGCTTTTGTGAAAGTATTTTACAAATGCTTAATATTCTTTCCTTGCTCATCTCTGGCATTCTGATGCTAAGTGGGACAAAATGCAAACAGAGCATTGCCCGTTAAAATTTTAATGTCACATCACAATTTTCTAATGGAGCTATCAGAATTGCAAAACAGTGTAACTCCACTGAAACTAATAATAAATCAGGTGCTAAGAGCAGCACCTCCTGCAAGTAATGGACTCCAGCCAAGCAATGGGAGACTTACAAGGACAACTGGTTTCTTTTATTTAAAAACTTAGCACTGTCTTCTCAAAGTGCTCAATAATTAACAGGTTACAGCATTCTCTTACAGTTTATGGCAGGCTTTAGATTTGGGCACATCTGAAATCTTAAGTGTATTGAAAAGCAGGAAAGAAATGTAATTTGAAATAAGTACTGTAGCTTTAGTTGCAGTACAGGACAGGATTACAGTGAAGAAATTTGCACAGATACGCCCTACATAAAATGGCCTACCTTTCATTTAGTCCTTCTATGCTTTTACTCCTCTTATTGACATTACTAAAGAGGACGTTGAAGCATCTTCCTGCAGATACTTCCTTGAGTAATGTGGATGAGTATGTATCTATTTCCTTAAAAGCTAAGTTGTCAGAGGTATTCCAGGTAGATGACTTTCTCTTTTGCCAATTGGTGGACATTGTAATTAGCCTATGTCTTTATCACAGAAAAAGTATTCATGTCCTAAGAATTCACAGCTTCTCAGAAAGAGGAAAGAAGAAAAGTTTCCCAACCTTCCAAAGATTACAAAAATATTATAAAGGCACTACAATCCTTTTAAAGTGCAGTTATATCTGCATGAAGAGTGAGATTAACTCTTCCTAAAATCTCATTCTCAATGTCATTCTCAACTTCATACCCTCGATGTCAAGATGGCTTTGAGTGTATATTTTGATGGAGCTATGGCATTTAGATTTGTTGTAGCCTTCGGCTCTCACTGTAAAGGCAATGATATTTTCACTCCATGCTTGCCTAAGTGGATTTAGGCTCTGCATTGAGACACATAACGCATGAGCCAGGGCCTCTGCATCACAGGGTCTTCGAGCTTGTTCTTCCAGCAGCCACAGCAGCAATCCTCCGGCCGTGACTTCTGCAGGGGCAATCACAGAGCTGCTTGTTGCAATGCCACCCACACATCTCCTCAACACTTTTCCTCATAAGGGAACTGGATTTGATGAATAAGAGAGGCAAATGCTGCTAATCTTTGCTTAGCTGCAGTCCATTTCCCTCACGGTTACACCGCAGATTGAACCCGTAAAACCAAGACTTGTCAGGAGCACCTATGACCATTCCCCAGAGGTGTCTGCAGGGACTGGAGCCTCCCACACCCAATTTATGCAGAGAACAGCTCCTCTTAGACCTCATTCCTCTTGAATAACACTTGTTCGCTTAGTAGTAGAAACTGAGTCCTCTTGGATAATGAAATGCTCTGAGAACTCATGTTTTGAATATGACATCTTGCAAAAAGACATTTCCATAGCACACAGAGATACAGCTTTCTGGAAGGCTCTTTCAGGACAAATGCTCCAATGAATAAATCCCAAAAATACCAGCTCACAGAACTAACCTCCTACCAGAATGGGAATTATCAATTTCCACAAGTAGAAGTAAAAGCACCCACAACACACAACTGAGAAATTCTCGTTTTAACTGTGAGGGGGGTATAGTAGTGTACATACTTAATTGGTGAGTGCTCGTCATCTTTGAGGGCCTGGGCTTAACTCGTGGTTGGGTTCAAATAAAAATATGTTCAGTGATCTCATTTAAGTTTTAAGCCATCCATTTCAGAAAACTACCACAATCTGACATGGTGAGTAATCTCTGCTCAAGGCCCATAACTAGAATAGCAAGGGTGCTGCAGGTCAGAACTGAGATGTATTGAAAAGGATGTGTGGAGAAGCTTAGTCCCTCACTTTCATGAGCACTAAATTCACTCAAGATTTTAATAATAAAAAATTCAGGGTTGTCTGACAACATTCATTTTTTTTTCATGAGCCTGTCTTCTCAAATTCTCTGGCTAATGCTGCACATAGTGACACAGCCAGTGTCACTCCTGACAGTGTTTATCTGCATTGCAACAACATGACTTGCCTGTCAACCTTAAATGTTTGACAAACTGCTCTTTTTTTTCAGAAAAAAATACTTAAATAACATGAAGATATGTGTAACTGATTTTTTTTTTTAAAGGGCAGGCATCTAGGCTGTCTGCTTTGCAGTTCTGCTTGCATTGCAGATGACCATGCTGTGGACCAAAACATGCAAAAGACTGTGAAATTACTTCCAGGAGTTTGGTTACTAGCCGACTCCTTCCCTCCATTTCCTTCCACTACCTATTTGTGCGTCACCCGAAATGTCTGCAGGTACTTAACCTGTAAAAAGTAGACACATACGCTATGTATATTATGTGTGAAATAAAAATGAGAAAAAAAATAATGAAATGCAACACACTAATAAATAAATTTATATTGTAATTAATTAAATGAATGCATCTTCACGTGGGGCCTGATAGAAGAACTGTGAAAAGTGGATGTTTCCTTTTAAGAACTGTGTGTCACCAAAATCAACACAACTTTCATTAATGTGAAGTGATTCTATTAAAATAATGCAGTTGGTTCTTCGTTCAACCACTTTTGTAATAAAAGCATGTAAAGTGGTAACCATCAGCAGAAATGTGCTGTTGTTAACAATATCAAATATGCTGATTGTTGTCACAATAAACTTTCTGAATACCTTTCTTTACCAGTGTGGTGAGAGTTCTTCCACTTGTTCTAGTCTCCTATAACTACCAAGAAGATATGTGCTGGGCTCAAAAGAATTTGTGATCTGATTTCTTCTTTGGAGGTAACGCTCGGCTCATCAGGTAGTTTGCTGTTGAACAAGATTTCACATCTTTACTCTAGGAGACAGGCGTTCTCACTTGCATCACTTGCTTTAATGTGTTTTCTTGAATACAACCATGTACAGAAACTGTTATGTTTATTTAATCAGCCTGGGTGTAACATTGTATTACTAGAGAGCATAAATTGGCACCGCCCCACCTCAAAAACAGATTGGACAAGTTGAGGATGTGCTGGACTAAGGAGGACTGTTCAGTTTGAGTTTAGAATGGCAGGAACAGGACTGCCCTTAGCATTAAAATAATTTGCCTGCAGCAAAATTACCCTGTGGCATTTCAGACCTAAAAAACAGAATATAGGGAAAGATGATCCAATAACATTGACAGTTCGTCACAAACAGCTTCCACTTCCATCCAATAATACTATGACCCTTTTGCTTTAGGTAGCAGGGGAGCAGAATCACTGGCTCAATAGTTTCTTTCAGTTCTATAAATACAATATTTATTGTATGTCACTCAATCATCAATTTATTTTGATCAAATAATGAAAAAGTGGATTTGAGATCAATTCTCAAACTCCATATTTGTCTACAATGAATGCTTTGGCCAGCTTTACAACCACACGTGCATATGTAGCATAAATCAACATAGCACAAATGTACACATAAGCCCAGAAAACACAATGTCAGTGACGTGTATTTCTTTTCTTGGGTTCTGCTTAACATGTAATCTATGTTATCTGTTCCTTCACTTGTAAGCAGGTTTGCTTGAAGATAATTTTAGGTGAAAGTCTTGGATTATGTCATGATCTTTTCTATAGTATTTGCTCTGGGAATCCACACACCTGAGATGTTTTTTGAAATCAAAAACTTTAAAAAAATTCTGATCATCTAAACTGCTGTGTAGGCAGAGAAAAAAAGAATAGATGTAACCTGTAAAATCAGAAACTGCAGCACAGTTCTGCTTTTCCCCAAATTCAGCCGTGCTTTAGAAGACCTGTACTGTGTACCTTCTACCAGGCCAGGAATATATACATAATTTAGGAAAGAAGAAACATTAGAACAGCAGACTTTGGATGAGACATAAGACTGTCAAATCAACGGCCCTGGATTTGGCTTTTGTCCTTGCCAAATTCTTAGTGATTATGTACATTCCCTCACAAAGTGTTTAGCTTTCTTTCACTGGAACATCGGAGCTCATTTCAGCCTGCATAACAGGATGTCATAAACTGTGCTATACTGGAGAAGAATTCCTCCTGCTTTCAGTTGTCCGTGCTGGGATCACTCAAAAGCAGCTGGAATGCCTGATTAATCACATCATGGGGCCTCACATGTGGTTGCTTAGAAGCAGACACTAATAATAGCTCTATATTATGAATAAAAGAGTGCTGCTTTGCCCATTGTATTAATCACATGGATTACTTGATAGTGACCATCAAGTGTAGATCATGGCATCTGGAGTATCCACAGTTAAAACTGCTTTAAGCACATGATGACACCTTGAGAGACTGACTGCAAAATGTGAACTTCCATTTAAGTCCCTCATTCTGGTCAAGTCAGCCAGAATGGGATCTGCCCACTTACACAGCTGAAAGTGTTCTTCAGAAGAAGTCATTCAGTGCAGTGGGAAAAAGAAGGGATGTTTAGTAATTTAAAGCTTACACTAATTTAAATTCCAATGAGTCCTTGGACCTGCTTAGCTACATGTCTGCAGGGTGAGTAATTTTACTTTGAATATTTAGACTTTGCTTTTCCTCAGAGCTAATAGAAAAATTTTCCTGTGAAAACTGGAAGAACAGTTCTACTCTAAGGATGGATTTACATTTTATCACTATCCTTTCAAAACTAATGTCAGCTCAGCATATTTCTGCTTCTCTACTATGCCCTTATTTTTTCTCAGCTTTCAAAAGCATACGTTTGCTGAGTAAAATAAGGGGAGAGCACAGATGTTTAACATTGTGGTAAGTTTCAGCAGTGCTTTTGTCAGCTAGAGAGCACGTGTTTCTTCAGGAAAGACTTCAAAGCATGACACAAATGCTAGTAATGGAAGCAGACATCTTTGCTAATGACAGATATTTCATGCGGGATTCATGCCTTTTTTAACATCCTATTCCCAGACCTGAAGTGCAGAAGATCTCTGACAAAGTCACACTACAGTCTCTAAATCCGCTTATGGAGTGTGCCTGTGTCAACCAGTCTGAAAGTGTAAACAAAGGTCCAAGATGTCTATTCTATAAATAAAAAGTAAAAAGACCAAGAGCACAGTAAAGAATAAAGCTCTATACAGAAAGTTCAGCCCATCTAAAGATGTCTCTATTTCCTGTATTTCCTCAGAATATGCAAGTTGTACCTCAAGTTATCTGTCAAAAATAGCGCAGTATCAGGTACTTTCATGTTCAACCTCAGCGCAAATATCTTCATTCCAAAAAAAAAAAAAAAAAAAAAATTAAAATGCCTTTGTGCAGAGACTCTGCTGGCAGTGTCCAGTTTTCGGTTTCTGTAGAGGAACCCTGTAAATTCTGCCTGCAGATGCAGTTCTGCTAGAAATCACAAGCTCATTGGTTGTTAGACCACTACTGTCTCCAGGAAAATCATTCAGGAGCCCCACAAAGTTGATCTGATGAACCAGAATGTATTACCTTTTGTAACAGTCACAGAGGTTCTTTTCTGGAAAGCTGACTGTGTTCACTCACATGTGGGTGCTGCTGAAGAGTAACTCGTCCATGTGCTCTCTAGCTGACAGTGTAACAAATAAACACTAGGGCATGCTAAGGCACATGCCACAGTCTGTCTTACAGACATACACCTTCATCATTCAGGAAGATTTCCGTTTCCTTAACTTCTTACTTATCATTCACAGTGGTCAAAATCCTTCATATATTTCTTTTCTAGCCAAGATGTTACCAGACCACAGCAGAGCAGATATAGTTCAGCATCCTTTTATTGACAAGGCTATCCAATGACTTCACCATTCAAAAGAAATGCTAACAAACTCCAGTGCAGGCAATAACAAACCTCCCAAAACGAGAAAGTTTCTTTCTGAAGCCCTGGAGCTGAACCAGGAAGGTAGTAGGGTCACACAGATTTACCTGGGAGGGAGAGACTAAGGCTTAAAGCCTGACCATCTTTAACACTGGTTTCATGTACCTCGTTACTTGTTACTCATGCAATACCCCTGAGCATTCTCTATTACCATACAATACCCCAAATATTAACCTGTGCATATTACTCCATGTTCTGCTGAAAAGTAATAAATTTAAAACTGACTGAAGTAAATACTTTTACTGAACATATTTCAGGGTTTTTTTTGTAATCAAAAAAGTAAATATGGGGGCCTGATTTTTTATCTGTGCACCGTCCATTTTTTGGTATGTAACTAACTGTCATGTTCCCTCATTTTTTTCTCTCCGTAAACATAACCGCACTCATCATTTTACTCTTTCACATTCAAATCTTTCCATGACTCTGATGATTCTTGCCACTTGTTTTTGGACTGCTTCTATTTCTTTTTTTTTTTTTTTGACATAGGACAGCCAGAACTGGACAAGGCACACAAGGGGGAACAGGCCATCACAACACATAAACACAGAGGATTCTGTGTGCAGGTGTACATAGAGGCAAATTCTTCATTTTTTTTACCTAATGAAAATGAACTGAAACAAGGCAAATTAAAAGACTTACATGAAGAATAAGGAAATAAAATGACGCTTGGAGGTAAAGCAGTGAAAGTTAAAAACACCTACAGAAAACAACAAGGTCATCTAATCAGGCTATATTTTAACAGAAAAACTGATGAAAACTAACTGGCCTGTGGATTAGGTGTACCTGAGTTCCTGTGAAAGACAGAAGTGGGATGTCTAAGCCCAAGAGAAAGAAAAGAGTTCTCAAGAGACCAATTTCACAAATATGAAAAAGGACAATAAACATGTCATCCATACAGAAAGTTTCAGTACTTTCAGCTATGGATCAATATTGCTCCCTGATATAAACAGAGGTATGGTAAGTGAAGGAGCAAACACGTGATTTCAGGATTGCTATTTTCTCTGGGTGCTCATGAGCCAAGACCAGCTGATCACCTCAAAATTATTTACAAAAAAGGTTTCTGAGGAAGGCCACCATAGGGAAGGAAATCACATTACAGTGCATTGGCAAAGGAACAGAAGGCACAGGGTTAACCTCATTTAGCCATACTATTACATTAACAGTCAAACAGTCGAACATTCGCTGTATAAGCATGTTTTTTTCCCGGTTAAGTAGCTGCAAGAGGCTCAGAAAAAGGCAAAGATACACATATAGGTCTGAAACAAAAGCGATCAAGTAGCTGAATTCCACCACAAGAATAGGGTTTTCTCAACAACCTTAGAATGCAAGTCAAGTGCAGACCAGGTGCCAAAATCCCTCACTATATGGGGAGAATGCAAGCTGCCCCTTTATTCTTCCTGGAAGCCTGCCTAAGTTAGGGTGTATCTCTCTTTTTTGCCAACATAGCTTTTGACACAGCCAAGAAGTGACCCCTAATCAACATAGCTCTGCCAGCAGAAACTCCTAAGGTGTGTGCACTTACGCTAACAAAGCGGTGTTATTACTGTCAGTATTTGCTCTACTGAAAAACAAAGCAGGTTTAAAACAAATGGAAGTACTTTTTATATAATATATCATTAAATTGTAAAACTTGTTGCCTACAGGATCAGGCAGAGGACAAAACTTCATCTGGATTTAAAAAAGCATTCGGCAAATTCATAGACGAGATGTACATCATTGGTTATTAAACATGAAAGCCGAGATGCAACCTCTGGCTCAGAAGAAGAAAATCACTAAAACTCTGATTGCTGGGAGCTGGGAAATTATACCATGGGAAGGATCACTCTATAGCTGCCTTATTTTTTCTGTTCTTTCCCTAAGGGTCGATGTTAGAGCTAGGGGACTTTGGTCCTTTGATCTAAACTCCCAAGCAGGTCACAGAAGCAATAATTCCTATAAACCCTCAGTGAAAATAAACATGAATACTCCAGGTCCAAAAGAAGTCTTACCTTATTCAAACATTATTTGGTTCTTGTGGCCTTTCAAACATTGCAGCCTACTAATAGTCATGAAAATTTCCACGTACCTCACATTCTGTAAGCTTTGGAGGGACCGCACTTAGTTTTCCAGTCCCCCACTTTTACTGCAGAGAGCAAAGGAAGAGAGGTTTGGCCACATACACAAATTTTTAGTGAGTCTTCCCTTCTCTGTCACTGTCTTGGTGAATTACTTGGTAATTTACTCTCCTTTTCTGTAAGAACAGAATATAAGAAATGTTCTGCTGGGTCAGGGTGAAGTCCGGGTCCACTTAACCTAACCTTCCGTCTTCCACGACTCAGCCTTTTACCACTGGAGGTCATTCGGCCATACTGTGCCCCTGACAAACACTTAAGAAGTATCGTCTAAGGAGGAAACATGACCAGTTTCTTGCTGCCAGATCCTAGACAAAGCCAGAGTATAACAAAGGATTCTACTCTTCCCATCCCTGCTCCTTCCCTGCTGAAGGGAATGCCTTCCCTGCATCCTGCTTCCTTCCCACATCACTTCCTTGTCATTATATAAAATTATCTCAACTAGTTCCTGTAACACTAGCATTAGAAACAATGAGTAAAAGTGAAAGAATAAACTAAGAAGCAGCAATCAATTCATACCCCTGTCCTTTCCAAACACTGGCGTTGCCATGCTGAGGCATATAGCTCCAAGAGGAACACAAACACCTCAGCCTTCCCTGAAGAGGTACATTTATAGCAATGAAAAAAGAAGCTGGCACCTAAGTCTATGACATCACACTGTCTACAAGGCTACCCTCTGTGCAACGTGTTTGCATGTCAGAGGACACAGAGCACAAAAACTTTTGGCCCTGATACTACTACTTGATTGCTGAATTCATATGATATCTTTTTAATGATGTTTAAAAGGCAGTGTAGTAAATATTTTTCTATAAACTGAAAACAAGTAGTAAATACAATGGAAAATGACAAGAGATGCTCTCATGAAGCTGTTTATGAAGTATTTGTATAAAATTTTGTAACCTTCTACAGAGGCCAACTTTGTTGTTAGAACCAACAGGATATTTTCAGGCAAATAATCCCTTTCATCAGTCTTCTAAAGAAACAGAATGGAAACTCTAAGAATGAGACTTTGAAAAATGTAGTATAAGACCAGGTAACAGACTGTAAAGGTCTTCCCATTACATTTCTGCTTCATTCCTTTTCAAGCAAAAGACAAGAACTGATAAGTTACCTTCTCTCTCTGAAACAGGATTTGTACTAGAATAGAAATGGTGCAACGATTTCCTGCCACTATAACAGGGTGTCACTCCTCCTGTTACAGATAATAATATAGGTTACTTCTATTTAAATTTACCTGATAAATGAATCTTTCTCTTGTCACCCCAACATAGCTTTAAAATTTTCTCATTACCTCTGTTTCTGCATTACCATACTCCTTCTATACACTTTTATCTAAAAAGTTATTAAAGAAATACATATAACACAGTAAAATACATGTAGCTCACACCTGTGTATGTAGTGATGTATTCTTTTTTTCTCTCCTTTCTCCAATTAGCCTCTGATAATGTGAGCAGGCTAACATGATTACAGGTAATGAACCAATTACAATTTCTACAGTCATGCGGAACTGTTTTTCCTTTGACTTAATTATGTTTAAAAATAACAAGCTTTCATTATGCTTTTTATTGATGATCACTTTTACACCCCAAGTCAGCTAATCAGCCGTGAGCACATAACAATACTATTTGAACTCTTCTTGCTCATGTGACTACACTTTTAAACTTAGCAAAGCAACAAGTAAAAATATCTGTACCTACAACTTCTGGAGAGAGTCCAACCCTGGAAAGACATGAATCCTGCGGTACTCCTCACAGTGCACATGGATATGCACTGCTTACACCTTTGTGTATCACTAAGCCTTTGTATCAACAGAGACAATACAAGGAAGAGAGGAATAAGAAAGAAGTAACAGAGCTGGGGCAAGACTAAGTTTTCTTGGAAGCACTGTTGCTCTGATTTAATCTCCAGAAGCCTACTCCACCCTACAGGGGTTTTTCGTTAGGCTTTTCTCCCCTGTGATCTCTCTTGGGAAGGATTCTGAAGCAATTATATAGGTATATTTATTTATCTTGCAGCCTGTCCTGGGTCAAGAAGGTGACACTAATCCTCCTGAACAAAGCTGGGGACAATATAGCCTCAGTGACACTTGGAGCCACCTGATCAGGGATGGTCCCAGATCGCTAAACCAGCCCAATATGGGAATATTTTTTTTCCAAGACTCACAAGAAGCTGTATCCTTGCACTTCTTCAAGCAAGAGCAAGATGCTTCTTTCCTCCAGGCTTGGAAATCATGGCTTCTGCTCCTGTTCACACTCCTCTCCTCATGTTGGAAGAGCAGCAAAAAATCCCCAGGGGCTATTCTGTTGCTGGAGTTGTGGTGTGAAAGTGGAAGGGTGCAGAGAGCATTTAGGCCCCTAGTTTTAACTGAATGCAACAAGGAGTGTTTGGATAAAGAATTAGGATTCAGGTCTAAAGCAAAGCAAGGAATTGAGGTAGTCAGCTAACACTTTTCCAACTGAAAAGCTTCTCTTTCCTAGCACAGACAGAAAAGGTGAGTTTACATCAAACTGCAGAAGTCACAGCTGTCTCTTTCAAATACACCAAGGTCAGATCCTGCATATGTTTTCTATGGGAACCAAATGGCTAAACCACTTCCCAGTGAATTAAAACACATTTCTTACTTACCTTCTTGGGGACTGTCCTAACTTCCCATGAGCTGATGGAAATGCAAGCCGTTCTTCCCAGTACAGTTTCAGAGATGGACAGAAAAGCTTAGGCTCACCAGCAGACATGCAGAAGGCTCACAGTGCTCCAGCTTGGCAGTGACAGATGGGGGGAAATACCATCCTAATTTCCAGTCTTTATTCCAAAGACAGTTTTTAATATATTTTTTCCCATTGACTGATGTTTTTAAAGAGGAAAGAGTAACACTCTACACAATCATTTTAAAGAAATTAAGCTATCTTCAGGAGAGATTTAAAAGTTCATTTAAGATACTTCCCCTTGGCCTAAGCAGCTCATGTGGGAGGCTTTAAAACTGTCCTAGGACTTGCTCTTCCAGCTTGTTGGCTGTTTTGGATCTTTTTGCAAGTCACTTAAATCTTCCCTTAAGCACGAATGCTTGCTGTACTTGGTAACTTAAGATTTTGAACTACATTTGAGGAGCCAGATGCCTCAGAGTTAGGTACTGAAGCACTTTTAGGCATTCATGTTCCTAATTAGATCCAGCCCTTTAAACTATGAACATCGCAGAAAAGTCTCTCTGCATTAAGAAGAAGTTCTATTAAGCCATAGAAAAATGTTAAATTTTAATGCGATAGAGCACTCAAACTTGGTTCTTACTAGTGAGAATCTCATTTACAAAATGGCTGCTAATGAAATCTTGGAGAAAATATGTTGGCTTCAAAGCAAAATTAAAATAAAGACAAATGACTGAGGAATTATTGTTTTCAATAAGTTCTTTTTTCATGTGCTAATTACAGAGCAAGAAAGTGATTCGAGTAACTTATTATCTATCTCTCCTTTTTCTGCCAGGAGTTTATAAAGGGTGTGAAAATGGAGGGGGACAGTAATAATTTCAATTACGTTTTAAAGAAAATAATCAGGTTAGCCAGCATTTAATACCTAGAGCCTGAGGATTCCATTTGCATGACTTTGAAGGACAAATACAGTATTATCAGTTATGTCAGTGAAATGAAAGATGAGGTCTTGAGCAGATGTATTTATTTATATATAGGTAAAAATCATCTCATCAGAGAAAGAATTGACACAAGAGAGAAACTCATTGGGATACAGGCAGAGATATTAATTTTGTTATGACTAGTGCAGTTATTCAGATTTGACAAAAAGAGTTTTTCTGCTATGAGCTTTAACATATTTTTACATAAAATCTTGTGGGTGGGGGGAATCCCTCGAAGATTAGATCAACAGTTTCTAAAAACATTTCAGTATCCCAGGTAAAATCTCCTGCAATGATTTAATTATTACCGTGGTTCAAATGTTTGCAAGTTGTAAATTCCCAGCATACTTCAAGGGAACATGAACCCATTTTCTGTGCTCAGGGATTAAAACCAGAGAGAACAAAGACATCCCTTGTGGTAAACGCTACTAAAAACAATCCTGTGTTCAACACATTATAAAGCAGGAGATAAATTCCTTTTGTTTTTAAGTGGCAGTGGATGCTGAGGTCTGGTGCCATGCAATGTTTCTGCATTCACCTAAAGCACATGGAGCAACGGGAGGACAGTTTGGCTGAGACCCCTCTGGACAGTCTTTGGGAGACTCAGCTCCTCTCAGAGGGTGTGCAGCCAGGGCATCAGTACTCAGTTTTCTCAGTGCATCACTCCCCTACTTCGGGCTCTGCCATGGATGCCCAGTATATTTTAGTATTACTTATAAAATTGCATTGCTGACCTTCAAAGCGATGCACCAATTTAGTCCTGCTTACCTCACAGACCTCCTATCTAAGTATTTGCTTAGTCATGCCCTGAGGTCCTACCCTGCTGGTCTCCTGTCAAATCCTACATTTAAAGCAAGAGCCTTTGGCTCTCGCCCTTTCAGCGTCTCTGCTCCTCCAGCATGGAAGTTGTTGCTGGTGAAAGTTCACGAATCAGAAAGCTTTTTCCTGCCTGTTTTACAAACACCCGTTAACTCTTATCTGTCCTCTTCAGTTTCTGCTCAGCGTGCTTAAATAAAAATGCTGCAGGCTGTCAGTCCTTACTGTGAACAGTGATTGTTAGGATTTATTTTTGAATATAAGCAGCCAGGAGGAGTCTGGAGGTGCTAAGCAGTCGGAAAGCCTGATGAATAATGTGTGTCATTCCCAGCTAAATCCAAAAGCCGCCTCTTCTGGATTATTTGCTGGAGCCACAGGAACAGGCAAGCCAGCCAGTAGACTCCAAGGCTCCCCAAGACCCATCAGTGCGCCCGTCCCCCCGGGCAGCTGTCCCACATCAGCTGGCAGCCCCTGCTATCTCTCACCAGGCTCCTGGGCTGCAAGATGGGCCCAAGCTGTCACTGAGCACCGGGCGGGACCCTGGCAGGCATCGTGCTGTTGCTCTTGTCTCATGGAGCCAATCAGGCAGTCTGGAGAGCATCGTTACCAGGAAGGCATGTGATACTACAGGTCAAAAGGGAGACACATTTAAAATGCTGTTATTTCTCAGTCCACAACAGTCAGAGAAATACTTTGAAATAACAGATGGAGCCTACAGCCAAAGGGTTTTAAGCAGTCCTGTTCTCTTTTGCAACAAACCAAGTATCAGCCCTCTGCCACCCAGTTACTATATCTGAGCAGCAAATAGGAAAAGAAGAAAACCCTGCAAGGTGGTAGTTCCTTAATCTTTTGTGACTATTTCACAAGCAAAAATCCCAGGTCAGTATTTCCTAGAGACCATCTTTTCCTTGTGTGACTGAGATCAGCTTTCAAGCAGTTGAGAAGTTTCCTTGAAACTACTCACATCCTTCTCTACGTCTCATTGTCTTCCCTCACTCTGGGTAGGAGTAGTTTGCATCTCTTCCCCAGGGGTCCTCCTCATCCCCAGTGTTTCCCACCAGACCGTGATGGAAGGACTGACTTCAAAGAACTCATATATACAGCCTGAATATGGTAAGTGGGTTTATCTGAGATCACTGTCTGCACCTCCTGGTATGGGCAAGCTGCAGCTCAGATTTAACACTTTTAATGCAGAAAGGCATTGCATGGGTAGAAAGAGGCACATTGAGGGTGACGGAGCACTGGAACAGGCTGCCCAGGGAGGTTGTGGAGTCTCCTTCTCTGGAGATATTCAAGACCCGCCTGGACAAGATCCTGTGCAGCCTACTGTAGGTGACCCTGCTTCGGCAGGGGGGTTGGACTAGA
>Ga0181612_144315_pt1 | contig 15888 bp, 21 predicted proteins | sample HoacroProtozoa21_FD_119630 | JGI IMG/M metagenome (GOLD analysis project Ga0181612, IMG submission 119630) | Hoatzin crop microbial communities from Cojedes, Venezuel. Combined Assembly of Gp0051906, Gp0051904, Gp0051908
CCCCCCCCGTGGCGGCCCCCCGTCACTGCGATGAGGTTATTAGAGGGGCCGCCCTAATTGCAGTCAGCGGGGCGGGGCCAGCGGCGGCGAGCGCTCCGCCGCGCTGCGGCTAACCCCCGGCCCACGCCCTGCCTCCGCGGGCACCTCCGTCGCTCCGGTGAAGTCCCCTGCTCGCAGCCCTGCCGCCGGCAGAATGAGGGCCGTAATGGGAGCCGGGTCGGCGTCAGGCCTCGAGTCCCCGCTCCTCACGGATAAATGGAGTAATGCTTCCTTCACACAGCGGCTGCGGGATGGGAGGCGCCTTGAAAGGGCCCTGTGTCGTGTAGGGTGGCAGAGCTGCCCCTCAGGAGCCAGGTAAGGCCTTAAAAGAGGTCTCGTCAGTGAGGCCCTGTCTGATTTACGGTAGCAAGAGGAGTCGGTCGCTTCTGTTGCTGTGCCAAACCCCAGGTCCCGCTTGTTCAAACCTTCCTCTCCCCTTAAAACACTAATAACTACTTAACTCTGGCCTGTGGTTTCTGGATGACACCCACCTGCAGGGCCCAGGCCTGATGTATGAGGGAGATGTGACCAACAAGTAAAAATATTTTTTGCTGGTTGAGCTCCCTGCTGGTGGCAGGTGTGGAGCTCACAGAAGGACGCGGGGAGGGTCGGGGCTGCTGCTTTCTAGGCTGGCACAGTGTTTCGCAGTGGTACCACCTCTCTTGGGAAGCTGCGAAGCCTGCTCCATAGCCCTGAAAACCACTGCTGAGCACTGTGTAGGAGGGGAGAGCACTGCTGTGGTTTGGGGTTGGCTGCAGTAAAAGAATTGGCGAGAGTAGCAGAAACAGGAAAAGGGGGAAGGGCACCAGCCCTTTTAGTAGTGTGAGCTGCTTCCCAGGGATTTCAGAAATCTCTTGTGCCATGTGGCTTTGGCTTCCTCTTGCCCCTTCTCAGACTCATGTTCCTGCTGTAGTCCCCTTTTTAAAAATCCTTTAGTCTGCAGTCCCTTCTCTACCAGTGGTTTGTTTCCTCATCTGCTTTGTTTGCTGCAAATGCCCTCCTCCCCCCCAACAGCACAGGGCACCTGATTTGAGGTTCTGCAAAACATCTATACACCTTCACCCCCCTGAAATGTAGTGCGATGTGTCAGTGTATTTGACCTGCTCTTGATTCTTGAATGTACAGCCCAGATTTGAGTTCCCCCTGCAGAGCAGGGTTTGGGACTTTCAGAAGCCCCATGGTGGGGTCAGGACAAGGTTGCCAGTTTTCTTCCTTGCCTCAGCAACCCCTGCTGTGGGGACATGGGAAAGGAGCAGAGCACGTGGTGCTTTGCTCTGACCCAGCCCCACGGGAGCTATTACTAGCTGGCCTGATTCAGAGCAGGCTGTTCTAATCTCTGCTGGGACTGGAGGGTGAGGGAGAATAGGCAGGGGAAACTCAGGCCTTTGAGGGCATGGGCACTGCTCCATCCTAGCTCGACATCCTCATGCAATGCAGCTTACTGAGAGAAATAGAGAGGATGTCAGGGGATGTGGTGCTGCTCTTGGTTAACTGTGTGCATGTGAAGGATGCCATGTATTAGAATTTCCTGCCTTGAAAAGGACAGGAGGAAAAATGCTGGGAACCTTTTTCTTGGAAGGTGGATGAACAGGCAGCAGTGACAGAGCCCCTTTTCCAGATATGGGGTTTCAGCAGAGGGACATTGGAAAACAGTGGGTGCTCTTGTCCAGAGGGACACAGATGACAAGTAAAGCCATCAATTATTTCAACACCTACAAAGGCAAAGCCCCTGCTGGTGTCCATCCATGGGACAAGAGTAGGCCGTGTCCTTGATGATCTATCTCTCTCCACTGTGCGAGGAGAGCATTTGGTCTCCCAGGCTGTTTTGCTGTTCCCTCTTCTGTGATGCAGTCTATGGTTTTCTAACCTGGCTTCCGTACCCTGAGCTTGCAGCATGAGGTCCCCTTGTGTTGAAATGGCTACTGGAGGACTGCAGGGGCCTTTGCTGACAAAGGTGCTCTGCATCATCAGCTTCACATGATGTCAGTAAGAGTGATTTCACTGCCCCCAAACAAGAGCTGTGTAGAGATTAAAAGGAAGTGGTAAGTCCCTCTTTCTCAGTGGACACCATGACTCTGCAGAAGGGGAGTTTTAAAAAAAGAAATAAATCGAGGACCAAGTGCGAATATCCTTGGACTATGAGGGGCTTTTGACGTGATGAAACCGAAGCACTTGTCCTCATGGCCCTGCTGTGTCCCATCAGCAGTGGTCTAGGGAAGAGATGGTTGCAGACGAGAGTGACACTTCCTAGTCTTGCTGCGTGGTTTGGCTCCTGAATGCCCAGGGCACCCTGCAGTCACACACTTTCTTCCCTGGCTGTTTGGCTAATGGAGGGTGACAGCTCCTCTTGCTGCTCCCAGGGAGGATCCAGCTGAGAGGCTGGCTGTGGCACTCAGCCCTGTTCCCACAAGGAAGCCTGCTTCAGCTATTTACATCCCTCTCTTTGATCTAGCTTGTGACATGAAAAGACATGTCAGCCAGGTAAAGGGAAACAGAAAATGCAGCAACAGCCCTGCATCTCTGCTTGCACACGATCCGCTCCCTAGCGCACACCTGCCTCACAGCCACAGATCCGTATCAGTCCTCTGATTTCCTTGCTGTCATCTCTGCTTTCCCTTCACACTGGTGTACAACTTCTAGAGGCAACTTTCTGCTCACTAAGATGCTGTGGCTCCCTTGCCCCCTCTCTTTGGCACTTCCTGTCTCTCGAGTATAACCAGTGTGGGAAATGCCCCCACGTGTCCTCCTCATTGCATGTGGTGCCAGGGACAGGTGATAACAGATCTTCATTTCCTCCCTAAACTGCTGTAGTGTTTCAGCAAGCAGCTGTTTGCAGCCCTCTCCAGAAGTAGGAGCAGTACAGCAGTAGGTGATACTGTCCCTCCTTGGAGACCAAATCTTTTTTTCTGTTACACAGCTTAGGACCTTTCAGGGTAAAAAGTACAATAAAAATACGAGAATTTGCTGGACCAGGGGCCGCAGACACAGCAGAACACAGCGTTAGCCACCTCTGTTTTTTCTAGAGGACTAGATGTTCTAGACTTGCTGAGAAAGCAAACTTAACGAATAAGAGCATTGTTGAGATGCAGCTAGCTGTGGTGGGGATAACCACCAGCAGCAGCTGCAGAATAGCATGTGGGGGGAAAACCACACAGAGGTGAACTCCTACTTTTATCAGTGATTACTTTTCCTGTGGTGTGGGCAGGCTTCTTGGGTTTGCAGAGCTGGGTGTTCCTGTGCAATCCCTGAGCCATCTGCTCTGGTTACTTCGTATGGCTTTCAGGCAGCAAACCAGGGCTGGAATCCTCTGGTAAGGGAGATATCTGCCCAGTGTGGGGCCTGCAGACCCACATGAGCTGTGCTGCTGTGAGACAGGGCTCAGTTTACAACAGTTCTTGGCTTTACCCAGGCAGCGATGGCCCTCTGCTTCATCCAGACTCTTGCTGTGATGATTTCTTGGAAACTCAGCAGCCAGCGAACCAGCCCTTCTAGCCCTCTTTCTTCCCCCAGCGAGCAGGGAGATGGGCTCCTTTCCGGCTCTCCTACCTGCCTCCTCCCATGGTGACTGTTGGCTTGTTGATGCTGGTGGCAGGGCTGGCACTAAGCAGGGCCAGGTGGAACAGCACTAGCCCTTCTCTTCATGCTTCGTGTTTTGCTGAGGCCTTTGCATAACAGTTCTGTTTTGGGAACAGCCTGAACTGAGCATGGCTTGACACTGAAGACCCTGTGAGAGTGCAGTTGCAATTGGGACTTTCTTCTTCCCCAAGGGAGAAGGGCCCTTGGAGCTAGGTGCTGCTCAAGGACCCTGCAAAGAACAGGCCCTGTGCCACTAAGAAAACAAGCCAAGGGTGAGAAACCAGGACACGGATAGGGTGCTGACATCTTGCTGACCTGGTCTGCAACCCAACTGGTTGATTCCCAGATTAATACTTTATCTTTTAGGTATCCTGCTACGTCCTGCAGGATCCAGGATCCTCTCAAGCAATGGGAAAGGAAGCAAAAGGAAAACAAAGGGGTTTTCCTGCTAGCTCTTGTCACAGGAAGCCCTGCACTGTCTGAGGGAACCACCACCACTGTGTGCAGAGGCGCTAGGCTTTGAGACTATACAGAGCAAAGTAGAAGTTCAGTAGAGGAAATTCCTGTTCCCATTCTCCCTTCTCCTATACTAGTTCAGTGTAGGGCCACAACTGAAGATTAACTGCCTCCAAACAGTATCACAGAGCTAACACCCACCGGCATCTCCCTGTGCCCAAGATTAGACCTTCGGAGCAGCAGGGTACAGGCAGAGCTGACATGCAATAAACACCTGAGAAGCACAACTGCAGACTGAGGTACCCACTGGTGGTACCAGTAGCTCTAACTCTGCCCTGCTGAGAAGACACACTCAGCCCTTCCTGAGAAGAAGTAGTTTAATGCTGCAAGCACCTGGGTGCAGAGAGGCAGCTCTTCAGGGACCCAGCACAGGCAGCTGGTTTCAGCATGGTTTTACAGGGCCTTGTGCATTAAGGGCTTGTACTCAGCCTGGGCAGGCCAGCAGCAACAGCCTTGTGTAATACAGAAAAGCCTGGCAGATCCATGTGCGGGTTATAAGCTTTCTTTGGGGTACTGGGTGCAGGGTTGCAACATGACTATTATCAGGGCCATCAGCCTCTGCATAAAAATCATGCCACAAAAAAAAATAAAATTAAAAAGTTCTCTGACGAGCCTTGGTTTTGTGCCTTTTCTTAATAAAGTAAAATACAGATTCTGGGATATGGTAGTTGGACAAGAGAAGGATGGGAGTGAGGGGAAACTCACAGAACTGGGCTTTTACTCTTTGTTGTTGCCTGTTTAATCAGCTTTGGTGTTATGCTGTAACATAACATGGTGATCTCCCTAGCAGGCTGCCTGCATAAGGGAAGTTCTGTGCTGAAGTAATTCTTAAATGGAAATGTCACCGTAGCAGGCTGTGGGAGACATTTCTGTTCCTGTGTTAAGAGCATCCCTGCTCAGATCAGCCCCTACCAAAGCAGTGCAAATAGCGTCCGTGTACCTTGGCTGGTGAGGAGCAAACTGATTTAACTAGAGTCCTGTCAGTTCACACCAAATCTTCCAGCCTAGTTTTTTGTGTAGAAGCTTCCCTCTGGATTTGAAAAGCACCTGTGAAAAGCTGTGCTTGGGAGGAAGATGCTGTAAGTGACAGAAACAAAGCCTCAACAGAGCTGTGTACCAGCTGTGCAGAAGGGGCACTGCAAGACTTACACCCATGAAAGTCATGTTTGAATTAATGTCTCTGGGATAGACTTACCTCGTTCAGGCTTAACCCCTGCTTCCTTCCTGTTCTTGCCCCTCTTGAATATTTTTAACCTACCACTTCAGAGGCATCCTGCATGCACTCTTTCCTAGCCTCCTCCTGCTCTTCCTGCCCCTACCAGCATGGGGGACGCAAACACGTCTTGCAACTGGCATCTTCCACTGACTCCACCTTCTGCATTGTCCTGCTGCAGCTCAGTTTGGGACACAATTTCCCATACTCATGCACAGCTTTGGCTTGTCAGAGATCAAGCATAACTCACTGCAGGTTTCTGACTCAGTCCACATCCGCATCATGGGCAGATCCAGCTTGGGGAACCCAAAGTGATGTTTTTATAGGAGCAGTTGAGCTCAGCCTCCCATGGGAGCTTCCCAGCCTCTCTAGTTCCTTTCCTTTCTGGGGATGTGCTCAGCAAGAACGGGATCCCTGCTCCATCAGATCCTTTCCCCATAGATCTCGTTTTTTATTGCTTTCTGTGGGTGCGGAAAGTGAATCCAGCAAGGCTGTGGGTAAGCATGTGGCTAAAATAAGTATCCACCATATTTTTCTAAAGACATCAGATGCTTCACTTTCTCTAGAAGTTTGTTCTGCACCCACTAGCTAGAGCACACTTTATGTCCCCCATCACTTACCCTGATACCTCTCTACCTGTGACAGTCGTCTGCTGCTTCACCGAGTAGAAAACCAAAGCACAAAAAGTCGAGTCATCCCTAAGTAAACCTGACCTACCTCTGAGAGTCACGCTAGTGTAAGTCAGGACTTGCTGGACTGAAGTCAGCTCAGTTCTGCTGATGGAAAACAGGCCTATGAGGAACATCTCAGCCTCCAGTGTTGACTAGTGCCAGGCAAGGAATAATTAAACCAAATTTGGCCCTAAGAATTGCTCCCCATCTCCCAGCTGAGCTGTGCTCCAGCCTGGCTTAGAACATTATTTCCTACCCACTTCCACAAGTGCTTTCTGCCCCCACATCCCCCACCACATCCTCTGTGTTTCAGGACGGAGGCATTTTCTGCTAGATCCACTTGGATATAAACAGCACAAAGGAAGCAATAAGGAAACTCCTCCCTATCCCTTGCTCTAACCACTTCAGACATGCTGCCAGCTTGCTGCAGGGTACAAATTATCTCAACCTCAGGGAGCTCCCTTACCTGGAGAGGCTTCGGCTCTGGTGCATTGGTGACTGTCAGGGAGCAGATGCCCATTTCAATCCAACAGCCACGCTGCAAATTACAGCTGCTCCAGAGTGCCTGTCCATGTGGTTGCTTTCGGTCTCCTCTTCGCAAGTCAGGTAGGCTGGTTATCTATTAAATAGCGAGAGAGCAAGCGCGTGAGAGAGAGGGTGAACACACAGAGGAAATCAGGCTGTTTCCTGTTTGTTTATCATGAACAAAAGCTTGTTTGGCTGGTCTGAGTGTTGCTAGCAGGCTGGCCGAGCTGCTCCGGGTGGTGCAGAGCTGAGCTCTTCCACTAATATGAAAAGAAGGAATAAGGCAGTCTCTCAGGAAAAAAAACAAAACCAACAAAACCAAACCAGAGTAGTGGGCAGGGAGATTTCACCTTGGCTTGTAGGGCTCTGATGGTGCCAACCAACTGCTGCTCTTTGGTCTCAAGTGGGAGACACGTTCTGGCAGCAGAGGGCTGCAGTCTCCCTCATACAGGGCCCTTTAGTCACCCCAGCAGGTCTGATGTTGCCCACTACCAGCAGACTTTGCCCAAAACCTGGTCCCTGTAGCTTAGTTTTTGAGCTGTATTCAGAGAAATACAAGTTATGAGTCTGTGCTGCCATTACTCTAATTGCTCTGGGGCCACAAATCTGTGGGGCTTCAGATTAAAAACTGCCAAGCTTTTACCAACACCGGTCCCTCCAGTATGCATTCATCACTGACATTCTGGACCTGAAGACTCAGTGCTGTTTTCTAATGTCAAGCTAAAACAAGTTGCACCTCTGAAGTCAGGCCCAGACATTTCTGTTGTTCCTGTCCACCCTGAATTAGTAATAAACCAGGGACGGCCTTTGGCAGGTGGGAAAGGGGTAGGAGGAAAGCTCAAAGGGCTGCAAGGAGACAGGCTGCAAAGCCAAGCCGCCCTGGGAGCAGGGTTAGGAAGAGAGACAGGCATTTGCACCTTCCAGTGTGTGACCTTAGGCGAGCGGGGTTAAAAGCTGGAGCTGCTCAGCAGAGCCAAATGGGCATTGGAGGTTTACCAGGACAGCCGGGCACAGGGACGAAACCACTGTACCTGCCTGCCCAAGTTGTGCTGCCCGTCAGACAGCTCTGTCTCAGCTTGTGCCTTGTCTTCCTCGCCTGGAGACTGTGCTATTGTGTTTGCCCTTGTCCACATCCAATCCCTGCGTCCTGTGCCCGGGGCAGGGTGACCTCTCCGCTGCCCTGTTCCCGAGGGAGGCCGAGGGACACCCGTTGGGCCCTGCTACCCTTCCCGCTGCGGGGAGCAGAATTGCTGCTGCCATCTGGTGGGACAGCAGCCTGGCTGCTGGCCTGCTGCTGCTCCTCAGCTGGCCCTCTGAAAAAGGGGACCTCTTCGCACGCATCCTTCCTGTCACAGTTAGCAGCAAAGCCACAGCCTCCATGACCCACCCACAAAACACCTCTGCCCCAGTGCTAAATGTAACAATTTGTTGGAAAATGGAAAAATCTAGGAGTACCTGGTGTGAGTCAGCTCTGGGGAGGGCCTTTATTTCTGACTAGCAAATACCCAGGCAGAGGTCTGGGGAAAAGCCTTTCCCCGAGTAAATTTTTGGGTCATTTTAGCTGGGTTGCTTAAAGAAGTTTTGCTTTCTCCAGCCCTGAAACACATCCAACCTTTCTGGGGAAGCACTGGCTTCATGCAATCATGCTGTCCTTTCTCCGAAAAAAAAAACCAGTTTCAATGGCGTGATTAAAAGTTGTTGAATATACTGAATTCAAAGTGTTTTGTGCAAATGGGTGGCAAAAATGAAGAAACACTGAGCACAGAAAGCATTCCCCTCCCCAGTGCAAAAGTCTTAGCATGGCTGCAATCGCTCAGCAGCAGCAGAAAGCCCACACAACAGAGAACTGGTTTAGCACCATGTAGCTGCCTCCCACCCATGACCACGGCTTAGCGTGGGCTGAAGTGTCCTACCCAAAAGACTTGGCACATGGTGGTCATGGAGGACTATGTCACAGCCAGTGGCTGCTGCTCCAGGCACGGCCACAAGACAGCCCTTCTCCTTGCACTCTCTAAGGATGAGGCGAAAGGGGAAGATTGGCTGTTTCTGGAGCATCTCCAGCACCTTCGTGCGCATGGGGATTGCTGAGAGCAGGCAGCCTTTGCAATAGCCCTGCATCGAGAGCCAGCCCTCCAGGTGACAGTCGCAGGACACCAGGCTCATCAACTGCTTTACACAGGGTCTCTGGGAGGGCAGACCAGGACCTGCACAACAAAACTCCTCTCTGCTCTCAGTACAAAGCCACATGCCTTGACCCTCTCGCTTCTCCACCCGGGTTGCGCTCCACTTTCATGAGCAAGTTTTTGTTACTGGTCATTAAGAGCAACAAGGTTAGAAATGCCAAACAGAGAGGGTGGGGACACCTTGTTTGTTCGAGCAGCAAGGGCGGCCTGCCTTCATGTTACCCAAGCCCAAAGTTCTTTCTATTGCCCGGACAAGTAGAGCACTGAGAGCGAGTGCTCACACCCTGCTAACACCTCCCAAACGCTGCGAGGAAAGGGCTGGCATCCTGGGAAGCAGAGTCCAGCCTTGGCCAGGAATGCCAGTCCTCGACTACGCTATCTCAACTTTTTGGTTTGGTTTTGTACCAAGAAGTCTGCCAGCACCCGAGAAGTTCGGCAGAGGATGCCAGGCAGCGCTCGCTCACTGCTGCGCAGCTCTCGGAGCAGCACCCACCCAGCAAGCAGAAGACCTATCCCTCACCGAGCATCCCTGTGCAGCCCACACACCACCACCTCCTGATTTTAGGGTCACCTCTCCCATCTGGAGCCAGACACCTCAACGCTCCACGTGGTCTGCAAGGCTGACGAGCAGCTATAAACACAATAAAAACAAGGGGTTCAGCTAGCACACACCGAGGCAGCTACAGGTTCAAGAGCAGCTTTGAAGTCTGATGAGTTCATGGCAGCTTTAGGCATTAAGTCAGGCAGAGCGAGGGTGAAGGAGCAGTTAACAGCCAGGGAACATTTGCAAAAAGAATTACACCCAAAAGCAAAGGAAATGGTGATTAATCAGACCCAGGGCCCACCGTTAGAGCCTCAGACACCTCCTCCAGCGAGGCTAACAGCAAAAGCAGCAGGAAACGCTCCACACTCCACTGGAAATCCAGAACTGGAGGGAGATGTAATGCAGAGCCACAGAAGCTCTCTCACAGAAGAGAGGGGATTTCAGACCCACTGTTTTGAGCCCAACACCTGGTGCATGAAACCAACGGAGAGAAATGCAGGAAATGCTAAGAGGGCTTTAAAGAAAGAGCCTCAGGAGAAAAGTGGAAGCTTCCTTAGAAGTGTCTGAAATGGTAAACCAGAAGAATAAAGAACAAGAGCACTGGAGGGGGAAGAGGTCTGGAAGTTATTTGGGAGTTATAGACCCGACTGCTCAGCTGCTTAAAATATTTTGCAAGCTCAGGCACCTCATCACCGCAAGAGTGTACCCTGCCCAGCAGAAAAAGCAGGCAAGTCTTTCCATTTCATCAGAGGCGAGGGCAACAACCCAAAGGGGCTGTACAATAACAAAGTGAGCCCACCCTTCACAGCAGCCTTCCCGAGGGCTCAGCATCCTCAGGGGAGTGATGATGCACCTAAGACTGTGTTGCTCAAGGGTAACAGACATGGCATGAGCACCCTGTTTGCAGGATGGGGGTAGTGGCGTGCCAGGCTAGCACCGTGCCTTCTGACAGCTGCTGACAGGTCTGAAGTTTGCTGTAGGCTGCACCTGGTACAATACACCCCCGTTTTCTTTCCAACAGCATAGTGTTGCATCAAAAGAGCACCCTGGAAAAGGTACGCATATGCAGTAAACGACAACCTGAACTGTGCAAGGAAAGCAATTAAAAGCCCTCAGAATAACCTCAAGATAGTCTCAGTCTTACCTTGTTGCAGGAATTCAGCCTAAGAACCATGTTTCAAGCTTTAAGTTGTCACAAGCAAGACCCATTTGCCTAAGTGACTGTTATCCAGACAATGTAGCACAAGCGTGAGGTGTTGGGCCCCACTGACCCAACCTTCATTCTTCTAAGATACCAAGAAAAAAAACCAACCCCACACTACTACACTTGGGACTGCGACATTTATTGAAGGCCGGTTATACAATCTCACCCATCACATCCTCCTCACAATTCAGGTTCCCTAAATAAAAAGAGCATTGATGTAACAGAGAATTCTGCCCACCTCCGACTGCCTGAGCCACAGAGCACCGAGTCATCCCCTTTGTCCCAGGGGCCGTTTGCAATAGGCCAGCTGCCACCTTTACTGACCTTGGTGAAAGAACCAACACTGCACACAGGGCAAGCACCAGCAAACAGATCAGTGTGTGGCGGCAGGGGGAGAAGCAGAGATCTCCCATTTCCAGCATGTACATGAGAAGTATTTCCTGCAGAGGAAGTATCTTCTCCGCTGTGCCTGAAATCCATCTACTGCATAAAGCGAATCTCTGCTATTCTCCCCCCCAGCCGCAATCCACTCGATCTGTGCCTCCAGCTATCAGTGCTACGGCTCACACGGGCACAGCAGAGCCACTGTCCTAACAGCTGAGATGTCCTCTTTCTCTCAGCTGGCACCTGAAAAAAGACTGGCTTGACTGATGAGCAAGCCCTGAGCATCCCTGTTCCACAGTCCAGGACCTGCAAGTCTGTAACGACCCTGGCTCAGCCAGCTTAAAGGCACTGAAGCATCGCTGCGAAACCGGATTGATACAGCACTCTTGTGGTCAGGGAGTCACCTGGGCTACTTGGTCGTCCCAGGAGTGAACAGATGAAAACTGCTCCTGTTGCTCAAACTGCCTGGAAAGGGGCAATCCTCAAACCTCTGACCGTATATGGGAGGAATGCAGGTTTGTTGTCAAGAGCGTTCAGTTTTATTTGATTAAGAATTCAAAATGGGTTGAATTTTAATTTCCTCTGCTTTTACCAGTGAGAAAATTGCAAAGATTCTTTTGGAAAGGGCTGATCTGGTAGGTAGAGGTGACCAGGTTAGCTATGGCTGCAGAGCCAGGTTCACTGCGGCAGCTGGAGGAGCACAGACTGTCCAGAGGGCAGATAGGTGATGTTGCGGGACCGTGAGAGCTGGTAAGCGATGTCTTCAGCTGCCTCCAGCTTGCGCAGCTCAATCAAGCCATCGCCTGCAGTGGCCAGTGAGTTGGCAATCAGCTCAGCTGCTTTCGAGTCTCCTTCAGCAGATATGACAGCTGCTTTCTTCTGCTGTTCAGCCTGAAAGTAATCAGATGAGAAGGAGAATAACCAACAGGGAAAACAAGAGCAAAAGAGAAGGAAGTTGTCACATCTAAAACAAATTCCCACTTGACCACCCTACTGCTCTTTTCTCCAGTAGCGAGCAAAGGTAGAAGCTGATTCTGCTTTAAAGCAGCATTCTGTTAGACTGTTTTTCTGCCAGCTGTGAAAAAAAGGTTGAAAAATCATCTTGAAATTGCCTTATCAGTCTTAACCTCATGAAACATTAACCCACCTAAGGGCACTCCTGGTGGAAAATTGTCTATGAAAGATTTGAGAACTTCAGTGGAGCTAAAACCAGGTCAGATAAACACTTGCACTGTTTAATCATCCTGGCTGACTACATGCATCTTACTGCATCCTCTGGATTACTTTTGGGTGTAGTTGCAGGTTCTTGCAACCTCAACAGGCACGTGTTCTCAGCTGTGCCGGGGTGCTTTAACACCAAATTGTTTCTGTGGATTCTCACGGAGACCCTCGGTTGATCCGAGATTATGTGGTCTTGCACGCAGTCAGTAGCGTTCCTAGGACGCAGGCCCCCGTGCCCATATCAAACACCATGCACAGCTTCGGCCGCCCTCTTAAATTCCACAAGCAGCAGGATCACTTGGGTTGCAAATCTCAACCTCGAACCCCATTCTCACTGATACTTCCTTACGAGTGTCGCTTTTTCCCTCCTCCGCCATGCACACATTTCTGTTCAGCACTCCAGTAGGACTGTGACACAGTATTAAAAGCACAAAAAGACCCAAGAAACCAACCTTGGGCTTTATCTATCCAACAATCATATACCAGAGCTGAGAACCATGTCAACGTGATGACCCTAGGTGACTTCATCACTCAACGTGCCCGGTCTCCCGGACAGGCAAGTGAGATGTTCGCTACAAGCTAGAGTGGGAAGGAGATGTCAGGAACCATTTTCCAAGTTTCTCAGAAGGACAAGGTACCTTTTCCACAATGAATCTGGCTCTCTCTGCTTCTTGCTGGGCCACTTGCTTCATTTCGACCGCCTCCGTGAACTCCTTGCCGAAGGTCAGATGGGTCTGCAGGGCAGAAATCAAACAAAGTCCACACCGCTGACAGTTTACAGCAGCACTGCTGCGACCCACGCAGCTCCCAGGGGGAGGCAGCCTGCCTCTATAAGTCAACCTGGAAGGGAGATGGAAAGCCAGTATCCCCTAAAAGAACAGAAACTGGGACAAGCGGGCCTGTCCAGTTGTGAAGTCTCACAGCAGATGCCACAAGCGCGGGTCCAGTCCAGCAGACCAGGAACAACAGTACCCTGAGAGACACACCACGCTCTCCTGCCACCACCGCTTGCTCGAGCACCCGGCAGAGGCAGCCCGCTCGCCCAGCGCTCCCCTCTCAAGGCGGGCATGCCCGCTGCCTGCCAAGCCATCCTACACCTTCCATGCTCCGTTATGCCCTGGTGTGCTCAGCCCGGGCTGTTTGGACAGCTGCAGGCTCCTGGGCTGCGACAGGGGAAAGGTGGATTTCCTTTGGTAGTGTGCTCAGTGGAAAGCACCAGAAACAAAGAGTCAAAACCTCATGTTCTACAGAAACAAAGTCACCTTCCTGCAAAGACTTCCTATATGTTCAAAGCCAAATGGAAGAGCTCGTTTCCCTTTCCTCTAAGCAGCCTTTTGAGGGAAGTCCCAGAAGAGAGACGGAGAGGTGCGTGTACAAGCCCGATTACAACAGATTTAATTTACAAAGCTTACAGGGAGATAGGAGGGAGAGCTCCCTCCCTGAACAGTTTTAGAAGACACAGCCAGGAGAACACCTAATGCTTTGTAGAAAACAGGATGCTATCAAAAGTGGGTATTTGCACACCCTCCCTGCGTCTCAGGGTGCTTGTGGAACTGCTACCTTCTCTACAGCAACGTGCAGCCTGACCCATCAGCCACAGAAGCTTTTGCTCTTCGTTTAACTACAGAAGCCCTGCGACAGTGAAGTCTGTCGATAAGCCAAGTGCAGCGGAGCCTGCAAGGCCTTGCTCAAGGTCACAGGCCAGCGACAAAACCAGAGGTACCGACTTGAGCTGTAACCACTACACAACACGCAACTGCAGACAGACAAATGTAGTCTACGCGTCCAGACTTCCAGCCCACCCTTGTCTGGCCTTCTCACACCGAGTCTCTTCTCCACTGCTCTTATCTGAGCACGCTCCAAAGAGAAAAACCAAAAAGGGAGGACTCTTACCAAGGACACATCATCCAGAATGAGCCCAAAGGTTGCTGCTCTCTCTGTCAGGTCTTCACTCACTTGCCTTGAGACCAGCTCTCTCTGAGTGATCAATTCCCCAGCATCAAAGCGAGCCTGAAATCGGGATGGACAACAGTGAAAAAAGAGCTCCCAGAAGTGATAGATTCTCCATGCCCTGCCTGTCTTTGCACCCACGAGCCCCAGAGTTAATCCAGTTCTTCTCCCAAAGCTAACGAACACTGAGCTGCCCAGACATGCGAAGTAAGAGAAAGACTGAGTGACCGAGAATTTAGGTGTAAGCTGGAGGAGAGGTTGTCCAGCTGAGCATTTAGCGTAAAAGCTGGACTAAAGTTGGTTAGTGGTTATCTGGCAGTCGCTTGGGGACGCTTCCAAACCCAGAGGTCTTCAGCAAGCTGAAATCTAAGATGACGTGAGAAGTCAAACTCCCAGTCTCCTGACCGTGACTCCCAGCCTGAAGAGCAGAGCTAACAGCTGAGAGCAGGTAACGAAGAAACCTCTGTCCACCCAGAGACCATCCACCGTGCATCAGGTCAGGCCAAGCAGTCAGAATGACTGAGACACAAACAATTAGCATAGCTACAATTAGCTTTTCTGGATGGCCTGTGAGACCCTGGGCCTGGAAAAAGAAGCCTTATTCTGGAGCACAACATATACCACACTCCAGTGGGTCTCTCACTGCTGAGAAGAGGAAAGAAAGATGAGCAGCAGAGCCCAGCAGCTCTCATGCTGTCCTTACCACAACAGACTTGAGGATTTCGGTTGTGATAGAGGGCAGGACACGCTCATCGTAGTCCTCTCCAATACTGGTGAAAATCCGTGGTAACTGGGCAGTTACTGGTCTAAACAGGATACGCAACGTGATGTTCACGTTCTGTAGATCTGTAGGAAGAGAGTCACCAGTTTAGTGGCAAACCACAGGGACAGGCGACATCCTGAAGCTGTCCTCTCCAGGGCAACTAAACGAGAAAGAATACACATTCGGACTTCTTTTTGCCCGCACAGAAGGGTTATTTCACCTTGGGATCCAAATCCTCCTCACAGATAAGATTTAAGCTTCAGCTTGTTTGCAGCGCAGGGAATTACTTGCCCTACTGTAAAGACAGGGATTTTATGGTTCAAGGGACGACTTACAGGACTGAAGGAAGCGTCCCCCTTAATCTGTTCTGTAACTAAAAAGACAGATCAAACCATTCCTGACTCTGTGCCAAGCTGGACTCGGGACACAGGGGATCTCCACGTCCAGAAGGAAAAAATAAAAAATAAAAATGATCAGAGCATCTGGCTGCCTTACAGCTGCCGGGTCCAAACACTCACCTTTGCTGCCAGTGATCACAGGAATGTTACGAGGGCGAGAGCGGCAGTCAAAAATGATGGGTTTCTGCACCCAGGGGATGAGGAAGTGGGTACCTTCTCCTACCACCGTGTCCTGGACCCCGCGGAATCGGTCAAAGATGACAGCTCGGTGGCCCGCATCAACTAGAGAAGAACACAGCACGTCAAGCGCGGTTTCGCTGCTGCCATCCCTCGTACCTGCGCACCACCACCACCTCCTCCCTGAAACAGTCTGCTGGCGGGGAGCTAAGACCTTTTCCTACAGACTGGTGAAATTAATTCGATCGTTTGGAGCAACAAGGCAAAACGAAGATGCAGCTGTGACTCCTGGTCCCCCGGGCTGCTCACAAGAGCAGCAGCTAATCAACGGTGCAATTCTCTTGCTTGCGCAATGCACAAGGTATAAAACAGCCCCGCGAGGCTTCACGTCTATTTCCCATCCCCCCCGACCCCCGACGCCACCAGCAATAAAAGCACAGAACAGGCAAGATATGGACAAAAAAAAAAAAAAAAAAAGGGGTAAAAGGAAGTGGAAACAGTCTATTTCTCGCACTTACCTGTGA
>Ga0181612_170184_pt1 | contig 15888 bp, 6 predicted proteins | sample HoacroProtozoa21_FD_119630 | JGI IMG/M metagenome (GOLD analysis project Ga0181612, IMG submission 119630) | Hoatzin crop microbial communities from Cojedes, Venezuel. Combined Assembly of Gp0051906, Gp0051904, Gp0051908
ACAGGACTCCAGATGGGGCCTCACCAGGGCAGAGTAGAGGGGAAGGAGAACCTCCCTCAACCTGCTGGCCACACTCCTCTTGTTGCACCCCAGGATCCCAGTGGCCATTAGTCCATCAAAGATCATTCCCGTGTGTGTAGGTGGGCTTTCAGTCGGTCTAGTAGGCTGTTGACCTTTTATGTGGTGGGGTTTTTTTTCCCCTCCTCTGCTTGGGAGGAGTGTATTAATCTTCAACAGCATAGTGCTGGTGCCCATATAATGCACCAACGAGAAGATGTTCAGCTAGCTGTGGATATATAAGCGTGGCCAAGGATTACGTGGCAGTCACAGCTAGTTGGCTGGCTTTGTCCCCAGTAAGTGCTTCCAGGGCGTTCTGGTGGCAAACGCCGCAAGCCAAATCACTGCTGCTTTCCAAGAGTCTGTGGTGAGTCCTCTTGAGGGGAGGCCATGGCTCCAGCAGGTCCCTTGGCATGACATCTTCTTGGGGCAGCATCTGGGCAACCCGGGCTCTCCAGCTGGGGAGGCTGAAGGCCTCTCCCCGTGGCACCTCTGACAGCAGCGAGGCGATGGGCCCCTGCGTGCAGAACTGGGGGGAAACGGCCATTTTCTGGCTGAGAAAGAAGCAAAGCAACTTGTTGCTTTCGTTGTAGAAGATCGAGCAGATGCGTTTTTCCCTCATGGTTGTATAAATTGGTGATGTTTCCCCTTTCACCTTTGTAAAATTAACGTTCATAGGAACATGCTTAAATCCAAGCTGTACAAAAAGTGCCAGCTTTAAGGGAACATAAGGCCCATCATTTCTGTGACTGGAGATGAACGTGGGAACACGTCCAGATGTTTTAGCTGTGTAATTCGGGCGTTTCCTCCTCTGTTCTATGTAAATAACCGGCACCCCTTGATTTCATATCCTATAGGGAGCATTGCTGGTGTTGCTGATGCTTTGCATGCCCTGTTGAATTTATAAGAAAACAAATAATCTGGTTTTACTCCAAAGAACCAATGAAGGGATGTTCTACCAGGATACTGCCTCTAAATATGGCTGGGAGCAGGAGCGAGCGGGGCCTCAGCTGGGACGATGGCTTTCGTTCTCTGACCATGTCTGCCTCCACTCCATCAGTGCCAATGCCCGGAAAACTTCTCCAGTTCTCATGTGGATTTTTAAAACAGGACAAAAACGTGCTTTGGGCTGCTTGGCCACCTGCGCGGAGGACACGTGCTCAGGAGGCAATGGGGGGTTTACAGTGGAGGGTCCGTTTTGGGTGCTGCTTTTGTGTTCTTCCAGGCTTGCGTGCGCAATCTGGTCGCCGACAGCTTTGGTACAACCCCGTTAGCACAGGCGGTGGGCAGATTGACAGGGAACCTGTGGAACGGAGAATTTTCTGAGGGGTTTTTTGAGGCCCTTGCAGTCTTTCACCTGACATGAGTCGTAGGGCTGAAAGGGATTTCTCCAGGTCACCGAGTCCTGTGTATGGCTATCACAGGCAACTGCATCCTGCCCTTCTGTCCATTAATTCATCCATCTTGTGCTTAAAACCAGCTGGATTGGGTTTTAGCTCCACTGCTTGCTTTCTGCGACTTCTTCCCTTTGATCTCCTTTAGCAGCCAGCATCTTTCTCTGTCGTGCCAGCTGTGATCTTAGCAGACCGATGCCTTAAAGTACGCAGTGCAATGAAGAAAAGTCCTTCTGAATTCTTCCCCACGACTGAGCCACCTGCGACCGTCCTTGAAGCGCAGCCTGCCGAGCTGTGCTCCTACCCTCCTCCTCCGGAGACCTGGGGTTCAGCTGACTCCACGTCTTTGACCACCATCTTCCACCCACTGTCCTTTTCCTCCATCCGCTCTAGCTGCAGTCAAGTTCATAAACTTCAAGCCGATGACTGATTTTCCTCCTGGCGGTTCTTCATAATAGTGTGACCGCAGTCGTGTATCTCTTCAATGGCCTGATGCCATCTGAAATCCATATTCTCTCCCTTTTATTCTTCTGTCCGCAGATGGCTCTGTGTTCTGTGCTCTCCTGCTACCTGGTGTATTCTCTGCCCATCGCCTTTATACCCCAGACCTCTCTTGGTTTACTTTTTCTTGCCAGGGACCCAGCTGTTCTCCTCCTCTTTGTTATTCCCAGTCTTTGTTTTTTTCTTGTTCGGCATCACATCAAGCCCCTTTGTTCAGCTTTTCTTTCGCAGTCGCCAGTGTTTCTCTCTGTCCCTCTTGGGATCTGGCCTTTCATGGTCGCACCGCTCCCAGAAGGTCCTCTTGTTCAGCAGGTCTGTGCAAACTTCAGATCGTCTGTCTCGCTCGCACTCCATCTCTCTCTGACCATATGTGATGATCCCCTGTCTGAACTCTTCTCAGTTCTTTCCAGCTCGTTTCTAGAGCTCAGCTCTGCTCTCCGAGTTACTGCGGTCGAGGCAAATAGTCGTCCACAGGCACATCCCCTTCCTTCTTGCATTTCGATGTCTTCATTGTCTTCTCCAGCCTTTGGGTTGTATCCATGGGAAATGTCCCTTCTGTGCTTCCCTCCCCCTTACGCACACACATCCCAAAAAATAAAACCAGAAGATTAAAAGTCCCTCGGGTTTCCCCACCTATAAACTCTCTTTTTCTGCCTCTGTTTGCTTGCTGCCTTCTTGCCCATCACTTGCCTTCTCCATCCATTGCCCAAACGAGCCCTGCTCTCTCCTTGAAGGTTGGCACTGAGCATCTGTCGAATTAAGGAAAGGCAGAAGCCTCCCTCACGTACCCGCCTGCAAACTGCGGTCAAACCACCGACTCCACAAAGCGGAAGAGCGAGGAGCGAGCGGGCAGAGAGGGATGCAACCCATGCAAAGGACCAGGGTCCTTCCTCCTCCGGTGGAAATCCCAGCGGTGATAGCATGGTGCCTTCTTTCAAACGCTTGGGATCTTTCCTGGTGAGCTCACTGGTGGTTTATGTCCACGTTCTTATTTTCTCTCTGGAGATGTTCTGTGCGCTGGAAGTGACAAATTTACATTACTGAAGAATTATTGTTTCTGCTTTTGGCCTGTGTTGTATTCATCGCAGGCCAGTACTTTGGTATGGCTGTGGTTATGTTACTGGTTGAAAGCAGGCCACCAGTGGCATTTTACACCCGAATCGCTGTAAACCAGTACACCCAGGCAAAAATCAGGTCAGCAAAGCCGTGCGGAGGTGATGCTTGTGCTCCTGAGCTTACAGCCGCAGGTCTCAGCTTATCGTGCTGATAAACCAAAGACTTGACGTGCAGGATGAAGCTTTCTACAGCAATGCCAGATCAGCTCTTCCTCCTCAGCCTGGTTCCTGTGGGTTAAACACTGAACAGCGAGGAGAAGTTCAGCAGTATCCTGACTCGGTGTATGTACTTGGATAACTTGAAATGTTGCCATGATTCTCCTGTGAATATAAATATTATTAAATATTTAAATGATAATCATACTCCAAGTCCTTTCGAGGACTGAGGCTATGTTTCTGTGAGAAACCATGGCCCATCCTTCGGAGGGCAGCAGGCTCAAACCAAACAAAAGCAGATCCATTTCATGCAGCACGGAAGCTGCCCACACGCATCACCGCAAGGTGCTGTGGAGACCAACAGTGTCCACAAGGTTGAAAATAATTAGGGGAATTAATAGAATAAATTGTGGACGTAGTCTCTGAATGCTGAAGCCCCTCAGCTACAGATGGTCGTGAGTGAGGCGCGGTGGCAGGGCCTCTCCCCTTTTACTTTGCGTCTGCTGGTGACCGTGTATGGATGAGGCTCTGTCAGAGCATCACGTCACACTTCAGAAAAACGGTGGAGATCAGAGTATACAGGAACGCTGATTATAACCTTCTCTACGTTGAAGATGATGGTCCCATCATCCACACGGAGTGCGCTGAGGTGAGCAACAGGTTCAGGTCTGAAAGGATGCATAGCCAAATGCGCCGTCCTCCAACCCTACCTGCCCACAGCTAATTGAAGCAGAAGGTCTTTGCGCATTTCTCTCCCACCTGGAAGACCACGAGGGTGTGCAAAACCCATCTACCAGGTCCCAGTCTGTTGAAGCTCCTTACTCAGCTCCGCTTTTCCTTCTCCCAGAGGTTCCTCGGGCAGCAAAGAGCCTCCTCCCCAGAAGTCGTATTGGCACTTGTGTGGGGCCAGTGGTGGTTCTCTGGTCTCCTGGGAAGCCTCTGGTTCTCCTGAGGCTCAAGATATTTTATTAATATTTTCATTAATAGATTTTTTTACAACTTTTATTAATAATTATATTAATCAAGATGCATTTAATAGGCAGGAGCTATTACCAAGGAGGCGTGAAGCTGTAGACCATTACTGGAAGATGCAGAGCAGCTTTCACACTTAGAAGTTAATCTTCTTCAAGTCGCATGGAAAGAACTCCCAACGACGCCTGATCTGTGCTCTGGCATCTCGCGTCGCTCCGGTTACAGCACGTCAGCGACGCTTCGGCTGGAGCTTTCTCAAGCACCGTGAGAGCCCGGGCTGGTGGGGAGGGTGCGGGTGCTGGCAGGAGAGAGGGGTCTTACTGCAGCTAGCCGGCTCGCCTTTGGAGAGCTTTGAAATACGGATTTGCATCAAAGTAAAACTCTCGGGGTTGCTTAAATATTCCTCTAAATATGCAAAGGAATTGAGTTACTGGTGCTTGTTATTCTTATCTTACTCTCGGTGTCACAACATCTTGAAGTTCAGTGAAGGTTTCACTTACTAAGAGGGTTGTAAAGATTTCACGTTAATTAGGGCTCCGCTGCAAATCTGAATATGAATGAAGTTCAGCTGCTGAACCCAGGGCAGTGAATACTGTGGGAAGATCAGACATTGACAAATGTTGATTTTTAAAAAAAAACCAACAAAAACTAAACAAAAACCCACCTAAAACAATGCTTCAGTCTAGTACCCCTTCTGTGAGAGAGAACCAGTTGAGTTCAGGTTCCCAGAAGGAAAAAAATAGATTCTGACTTGAATTTACAGTCAAAAAGGTGGAATTCTGTCCATCGGGAGCATTGATGAGGGTTATCCTGTGCCGCCCGTGCCCAGGGACTTGGCTGTGTCTCTCCGTTCCATGGTCTCCCTCTCCTTAGGCAGGCAACCGTTCTCACGTGGGGCGATCTGCAGCGGAGGAAGGGAGACGATCTGGGCCTGGTTCTGGTCCTGGCTTTGTTGCTCTGGAGAAGAACCACCAAGTCCAGTCAACCTCGACTGGTGGCCATACAACCGAGATGGACGGGGACCGCGAGGGTGGTGGTAGGTGGCTGGGGAGCCAGGCTTTCGTGATGAAGTGGTGTTTTGAGTGAAGAATGAGACTAGAGATACTTTTTTCCCTCTAAACTGCTTTTTTGAGGAGTTTTTCCTACCTGCCAGCGCTTGGAAGACGCAAGCAGTAGCTGGTAGTTAGGTTGAGCCGTTGTCACTTGGGATATCTGCGTTTCTCTTCCAACTCCGTCGCAAGGTTGCTGTCGTCTGACCTGGGGCGAGTGCCCTTCTCTTCGTCTCCACTCATCTGGAGATCATCACGCTCACCTGCTTTCGCAGAGCGGTTCCGGGCGACGCGAAGGGTGCTGCAGAGGTGCTGAGCACCGCTCCACCTTCTAAAGGAGGACTTTGGGGAAGGAAATGGTGATATATAGCATTGTAACCTTGCTGAAATACATTGGACTTGGCTTTTGGAGTGGAAAAGTGAAAATACGATAGCCAAAATAAATAGTATTTGTCCTCTTCAGCAGGAGAAGGGCAGCATGTGAGGTTGTGTGGGGGCTTTTTATTGTTGTTATTTCTTATTCACGGTTCCGTGAGCTGAGCCTGGGAATTGTACTGACTGTGGTTATGTTTCTGGAAATGTGCAGGTTGGCCAGATGCAGTGGGGCATGGAGTGAACAGAAAGAGGTTAAATTGATGGATGACCAACAAGAGCAGGATTGTGCCTCAGAAGACCAAGAAACTATCCTGATTAATGGGGTGAAAGAAAATGGTAAGGAACTTAATTACAGTACATGAGGGAGCGGCGACAACTTGCAAGCCAACTTATTTTCCTAATTCCTTCCGTGTATTTAATTTTAGTGGTCTGCAGGTATCTCTGCAATGGAGCAGCGGGGTAAATGTATATTTTTCTGCACAAATGTCACTCCAGCTATGAATCTGCACCTCTTTAGGTCTTAACGAGTACTGCTTTTGCCCATGCATATGCATGGTTGGAAATGTTTATGTGCACATGCAGTTTGAATTATGGATTTTAGTTTGGTTTCTTAGGGAAAAAAGCCATACAAGACTATGCAGCCTCTCCGTCTGTTGGGAATCTTCCCTTCTCTTCGCAATTACTTATGAACCCACTGGCCACTCTTGGCAAGATTTGACTGAAGGATACTTAGTCCCTACAAACTGGGGAAAAATTAGAGTAGAAGAAGCAAGCCCGGATTAGCACCCACGGAAAGCGAAGGTCGGACTCGTGAGTTCGTTTTTTATTGCCTTTTCTGCATGGCCCGTCCACCAGCACGTGGGATCCCCTGGCCCGTGCACACGCTGCTGGCTGCAGTCACGCTCCCGTCGGCGTCTCTGGGGAAGGATCAGCCCCTTCCAGCAGCCCGCCCCAAATACCGAGCTGTGTCTGCATCTTTTTCATCAATTCCATACTTGCTTTCAAAAGTGATAACTTTGAAGGCCAGGTTGGATGGAGCTCTGAGCAACCTGGTCTGGTGGAAGATGTCCCTGCTCATGGCAGGGGGGTTGGAACCAGATGACCTTTAAGGTCCCTTCCAACCCAAACCATTCTGTGGTTCTTTGATTCTAATTAGGAGTAACAGCGCTTTGCTGCCTGAAAACCTGATTGAAATAAATATTTCTCTTAAGTTTTTTCTCAAGCCGTTCAGCCTTTAGTCGCTAGCCAAGTAAAAGCAGTGTTGAGGTGGAGCTTGACATTTTTGTTCTCCACCATGTTTTCATGTTCTGTTCGTGGCTTTTTACGTTTTATATTGTCCTATAAATCTTGATATATGTATTTATATAAATTTGACACTGTCAGATATCAAGGACTTGGTGCTCTGATGTCTTCCATGTTGGAATCCTTCTGTCTCCTAAAAACGAGCTTTGCTCCAGCAAGAGTGCGTAGAGTCAAGTGTTGTTCTTGTTCATCACCGGAGACCTGGAGCGACTCCGGACGCGCGGGTGCCCGTGAGGACCCCGCAACATGTGCCGGCGGCAGGCGAAGCGTGCGCTTGCGCTCGCCCCGGCCACGTAATTCTGGAGGTTTCTGCCCTTGTCAGCCCATCTCCCTTGTGACAACACATGGTAAATCCGCAGCTGATGGCCGCTGCCGGAGCTGCAAGGAGATTTTTCTAGCCGTGGTCCCCTTGTCTGATCTGATCAGCAGTAAAATCAGTGCTTACCCGCTCAGTAGAGATGGGTGGTTTCTAGAATCTGATACCGCTTCCATGAAATTCAGTTAAAGAGGGCTTCAAAAGCGCTTTAATTCAACATTGTTGTGTAGGAGTCGCTGCTCAATCCGAAGCCGGAGCCGGGAAGTAGCTCCGACGCCACCACCTCCCCGCTGATGGCACTGGGGATGGGGCTGGTGGTGCTGCCTCCTCTCACCGAGCCACAGAGGGGCGCTGGCTGCGGTGAATCCAGGTGCCCAGTTAGGGACCGGTCTCCCTTCGCGGCCGACTCACGGCGCGACGGTGCGGTGCTTTTCCGCTCAGGCTGCCCGCGTGCTTTCGGATGGCTGCAGAGTTAACCAGGAAAGGTGGCTTTTTACTTCTCCAGCGTTTTCTTTTTTTGTTTTCAGCTGTAGTCTTTTGGAGTGTGGTTTACTTTAGAGCATCAACTGAACGGGTGCCTGAGTTTAGGATGATACAAGCCTTAGAAAATCAAGTTTTGGCATTTGTATTTCACAGGAGTTAAGTTCCCTTCCACAAGTAGAAACTTAAAGAAACACCCAGAGACAGTTTATTTTAGATGATAGCATCTCTGCGTATTGAATGCGGCATCTGAGATTGAATTTCGGCTTTCTACCTCCCCCTTTTCCGAGTCTTACAGCGTTCACAGACATTCTTCTTTTATCCTCACATTTTCCATGCTTCCTGTCAACTGCAAGCTGATTTTTATTTTATTTTACCTCTGGAGTGGAACTGCACTGGTTAACTTGTTTTGGTGCTTAAGGAAAAAGATACCGCATCTGCATTTCTGATCGAAAAACTGGTGGGAGGACTGAAAAATCAGCTTTTTTATTTTTATTTGCCTCTGACTCTTTAGAGGGAAGGGAAGCAGCACAGAATTCAAGAAAGTCAGTCTGGTCTTTCTCAAGCCACACGTGTGGACGGTGTTTCCAGGCATTGCGCTGCACATCTGGGTTGATTTCTGCAGCGTTCCGGAAGCTGTGTGAAGCCCTTCGAGCGTGGCATGGCTTAAGGCTTTACCGGTGGCTCTGTCCCCAAGGCCCCCAGCAGCACAGAAGCGCTGGGAGCTTTTGGGATGAGATTCAGGGGATTTTGACCTCCTCTCAGTTTTACGCTTGGCACGGGCAGGCAGACCCCAGCCCGTCCCGCTTCCTTTCGCATCGCCCACCTCCGGGTGGGAGCCCTGCTCCTTGCTCTGCTCGGCAGTGCCGGCACAGATGGTGTTTGTCCGTGCCGGCGTTTCACCGTGCCGGTGGTACGCGTGCCGGTGTTCCTCCATGCCAGCGGTACATGTGCTGGTGTTTCTCCATGCCGGCATTTCACCGTGCCAGCGGTACGTGTGCCGGTGTTTCTCCGTGCCGGCGTTTCACCGTGCCGGCGGTACGTGTGCCGGTGTTTCACCATGTTGGCGGTACGTGTGCCAGTGTTTCACCATACCGGCAGTACGCGTGCCGGTGTTTCTCCGTGCTGGCATTTCACCATGCCGGCGGTACGTGTGCTGGCGTGAGCCTGCCCTTTCCAGCCGGCACCGGCTGGCGTACGCGGGAGGAGGCTCGCTTTTCCGTCAGTTCTCAGCCAAAGCTCTTGTCACGGATGGTCCCGGCAGCCATGAAGGTGCCCAATCCCTTCAGATGCCCCATTTCTCGCAACAGCCTGGTGCTCCGGCTGCGTTTCGAAGCAGCTCTTCCACCTGGGCAAGCCTGCGCTGCTGCCGCTCCCCCCTCCAGCCTCCAGCGGAGCCGCCAAACAGGTGAGCTGCCGTGACAGCACCGGGCTCAGCTCTGCGCCGGCAGAAGTTTCTGGCTGGTGCCCATGCGTGCATTGGTATATATTTATATTTTCTTAATAGAGAGATATCAGAGCGTGTTCATGGATGAAAAGACATCGTATTTAAATTTGAAGGGTCATATCATCCGTTGAGCCAGAAGTGAGATAAAAGTAAAGTCACAACTTTATTCTGCTGTAAAAGAGTGCGACGAGGTAAAAAATAAAAAATCCTTAGGTTAAAGGAAAAAAAAATCCTTACATTATTAAAAAGGCATTTTTAGAGATTAGGGAAGAATAGCAAAACCCACAATAATTCTAACAATAATTGCTTTAAACTCTGTGTTACCGTCTACTTTCCCTTGGCGTGGAGAGCGACAAAAAGACTTCTGGGTTGTGAGAAACGGCCGTAACTTTCTACCTCTCGAGCCGCGCTGCAGTCCGGGTGGGTCTGAGCCGCAGGCACCGCGGGGGGAGTGCTTGGTTTCTTTAAGAATCTTATTTTCCCATTAATTTTCTCCACGTTCACGGGAACATTTTTATTCGGCTTGTGTTTTTGAACAGTCCTGTCAGACCCGAGAGGCAGTATCCAGGTAACGCTGTGGACGTGAGGAGGAACGACCGGGTGGGCTTGGTTTTCCAAACGGGCTCTTGTGCCTCTCCCAGCTGGCTGCAGCAGGGGGATAGTGTTTACCTCTCCCTTCCCTGCGCATCGCCACGTTAATTAAAGATCTCACTGTCGTGGGAAGGGCGTCCGCCCCTTCCCGAAGGATGCGCTGGGAAAAGTCACCGCCAAACCCTGGGGAGAAGGGGAGCGGGGGTGGCGAGCCCCGGCGGAACTGCAAGGGTTGTAAACCCTCTCTGTTTTTCTTTCTTTCCCCCTCCCCCCCCGCCCCCCCAGAAGTGCACGCCCTGGACGGCGACGAGAGGCCTTGCACCACTGCCGAGGCCGCGGTCACGTTCTCGGCCTTGACGACCGCTCCGAAGGAAAGCCACGTGTGCCACCGGGCGCTGCCGCCTGCCCTGACGTCGAAGAAGCCCTGCTTGCTGAGCCCGCCGTCACCGCTGAGGCTGACGGATGTCCCCGAGCACGCCTCGGATGACTCCTCCGCCCACGCCATCTCCCTCACGTCCTGCGTGACCAAGGGCATGAGCTCCTGGTCGCTGCCGGGTGACTGCGAGAAGGCTCCCTTCACCATGATGGAGCCCGGAGGCATGTCGGCGCTGACGGGTGACTGCTTGATGCAGCCGAGCCGGACCTGTCTGGGCTGCTTTATTGAATCCAAGGATGGCATTGATGCCGAGCCGGGAATAAGCTTGAAAGTGGGGGATATAAATAGGGATTATGACACCTGTTCGGTCTCTGATATAGGGATTCACTGCATGAGCACAGGAGAAACCATGAGATATGGGGATCAGCTGCTTTCAGACCAGCTTTTAAGCTTCCCTATGCATAAATCGAGGGCAGCGGACAAAAGGGATGCAGAAAAATCTGACAGCGATTCGGAGGACCCCACTCAGAAAAATTATTACGAGGGATTACTATTAGACAAGTGCAATGGTGAGGAACCTTTACTAACAAATCCCAACCAGGAATGGGGCTATTTTGAATCTTTCATTAGTGAAAGTAAAATTGAGCTGCTTGACCTCTGCTCCAAAAATGAGCTTTCTGTAAATCTGTTTTCCGAGGAAGACGTGGATAACTACATGTTTGATGACGACGATTCCACCTTGGGGAGCGATGTCTGCTCCCTAAAGATTAGATACGAATCTTTCCAGGACAATGTGCGGGAGAAGACCAGCACCTTACAAGAGGACGCCCAGTTCAACTTCTTCCCCAGCGTGTTCGGCAGCTGCACCAAAAGGGACAGCAGGAGCACCCTGAAAAGGGGGCCCGGCGGTGCCACCGACCCTTCTCAATTCAAATCTGAGGAAGGCATCATCTGGGGGGAGGAGGAGGAGGATGGCGAGGAAGAGGACGGCGAGGAGGAGGAGAAAGCTGCCTTAAATAAATCTTGCAACAGCACGGAGATGGTGCAGTACGTGGGCTCCAAGAGGAGCCACTTCTTGGACTCGGTGAATTCCACGGAGGACTCCGGGGAGTTCAGCGACGACAGCACTTGCACAGAGTCCTCCTACGACGTGCTGCGGGATATCAAGGACTGCAGCCGGTACCTGTCCCGCGACCACTCTGGCTCCTTCATTCAGCAGAACTACGGGTTGCGGGCGAAGAGGAAAGTGCGATACAGCGACGACTACCTGTACGACGTGGACTCCATCGAGAACGAGAAGATCCTGGACAAGAAGGAGTGGCTCCCGGATGGGCCCAAGGAAGAGGACGATGACGAGTGGTGCCCCAAGAAACGGCGAAAAGTCTCTCGCAAGGAGCCCCCCGTTATCATCAAGTACATCATCATTAACAGGTTTAAGGGGGAGAAGCATATGCTGGTGAAGCTCAGCAAAGTGGATGCCAACGAGACAACTGTTACCCTAAACGAGGAGCTGCTCAGCAAATACGAGAAGCTGGCCCCGCTGAAGGGCTTCTGGCAGGAGAGGCAGCAGAGCCGGCTGGATTTGCTCAGATCGTCTCTCTACCACAAGCAGAATTTCTATCTTAACGGCTCAGATGCTTCGTTCCTCCCTCACCCACGGAAGCGAAAATGCAAGCTAGCAAACAGGCACCGGATTCAAAGAATTAAAGCCATCGAGCAATCAGTGAACAAGCTGGGCTCCTGCTCCTCTGATCACAAGCAGCCTTGCGGCAGTAAAGAGGATGTGGGCCTGAAAGGGCTGCCGGCGTTAGCCATCGCCACCCCCGGCTGTGCCAACGGATTACACGTCAACGACATCGCGGGCATCGCCGCCGTGAAATGCAAATCGCAGGAGCGGGAGCACAAGGGGACGGAGAGGAAAGTGCTCCGCAGAATCAAATTCAAAAGCGAAGCCAGGTTGAAGTGTAAGAAGATCAAAGCTGCCACCGGTGCGGCGGAGGGCTCCCCGGTGCTGGAAAACCAGGACCCCGCAGCACGGCTGAAGGATGAAAACGTTCCTTGTGCTTCAGACAGCTCCCATCTCCCGGAGTGCCACGAGGAGAAGGTTGCTAAAAATTCTCCTTTCCTACCATCCACCTCCTCTTCAGACAAGCCTCTGCCATCTGCTAATATCACCACCAATGTACCCCTGATCCCCGGAGGGTATCTGCAGACGTTGTTAGATGCTTCTGATTTGTCAAGCAACACTGGCATCTCCTACTTCGCCCAGCATCCCTCCGAGCAGCAGCAGCACCCGCTCCCCAGCATCGTCCCGGCGGAAAAGCCCTTCCCGGCGCTGCAGCCGGCGCAGAGCTGCGTGCTCTCGCCGCCCTCCGAGTCGGAGCTGCAGCAGTCGCCCGGCCGCTTGGAGATGGAGCAGGGCGGCTTCGGCGGCGTCTGGCCGGCCAGCAAGGCCGCCGGCAGCGATCGCCAGGACTTCGCCGGTGACACGCGGGAGGCGGCTGGGCTGCCAAGCGAGTTCGGCGGCGGCAGCACCGCGGGTGCAGACAGCCTCCCCGCCTCTGGATACGCTCAAGTCAACCTGAATAGCAGCAAATTGCTCTACCAAAAAAATTACATGCCGGATAGCCAACAAGTGCAGTCAGATGATTCTTATCAGTCATGTCATTTTAATAACGGCGAGGGGCGCTTTCATTTCCAGCGAGGTACACTAAGTACAGACGATGGCAGGCTCATTAGTTTCGATTCAGTGGGTTCGTTGTCAGTTAGTTCTAGCAATTACAGTTCTTTAAGTTTAAAGTCTTGTGAAAAGGACGGCGAGGATGATATTAATGACGATTTCTTGGCCCACTGCAGTCCCAAGCTAGTGATCCAGCAGAGCATAGATGAAATCACCCCGCTGAAGGAGTCCACGGACCTTTTAGACATTTCCAACTTCACGCCTGATAAGTTCCGCCAGTCGTCGCTGTCGGAGATGTCCCCGCCGGACACTCCCAACCTGTCCCCGCAGATAGCTGGCTCTGACGCCAAGCCCCTGGGCACCCTGAAGGGCTTTCAGGAGAACCCCCAGGCCACCCTCAACAGCTCTGAGAAGGTCAAGTGGAACTGCGGGGTCCTGCAGACCGAGGATCAGGCAGATAATGGGTTTGCTTTAAATAATCACCAGTTCCAGTTCCATATGTTCAACGATGAAGATTCTGTCAGCCTTCTCGAAAAGAGTCCATGCTTGTCAACGTTTAATGAGCCATCTGGTCAAATTAGCACCAATAGCAAAGTGTCAAAATCAAAGAGGAAAAGTTCATCCAGCAAGAATGCGGGTACAAACCAAAGCTCTTCCCAGAAAGCCACCCGGAAAAAATCGCCCAAGACCAACAAAGCAACCGATAAGCCGCAAGGGAAGAACTCCAGGCAGGCGCCCAAATCTGCCAGGAAAGGGAAAAACGTGGCGGGAGTCAACGGCGAGAAGGCTCCGGCCATTGGCGGCAGGGTGGTCAACCAGCTGAGCAACACGGCCACCGCCACCAAGGGCCTCGCCGAGAGCACTCCCCATTGCAGCCCGGCCGGGGTGAAGCTGGGCAAGCACAACGGGCTGTCCGGAGAGTGGGCGCTGGGAAAAGAGGGGAGCACGGGCTGGTCGGAAGCCAGCCTGGGCAACGCCACCAGCCTCCTGGACGATGATCAGAGGGAGTTTGAGGAACCTTCCAACATCCTGTCCAACATTGCGTCGGGCATGGCGGATGTCCAGAGGTTTATGATGGCCTCCATCGAGCCCTTGTGGGGGCCCGTTGGCCACAACAGCGTTCCAGACATATTCCGGTCACCGGAGTCCAACAGCCTGAAACTGAAAACCCTTAAAATTTTGGCAGGGACATCCCAAGAGTCGAAGAAGAAGGCGAACGGCGGCTCGCCGGGAGCGGTGAAGAACCACAAATCGAACAACAAGGGCTCAAGCAAAAACGGCAAAGCCGCAACCTGCGACCCCGCTCGCCCCAACTGCTCGACCGGGTACGCCACGGACATTCCCGCTCCCTTTTTTGATAAAAACTATAGTAACCTGAGCACTTTAGGCAATAACGGACCTACCCATAAAAAACTCTACCGTCACAAATCCAGTTCGAAATCACTGAGGGATGAGAACTGTAAAATAAAGCGGACGGACCGCGAGCAGCCCCACAAGGACCCACCCGTGACAGCTGCTTTTGAGAAGCTGAGGTAATGCTGCACCAAACTGGCTGGAATGCCCCTTAACCTCCCCCCCCACCTGCTAAGCCCGCTGCTCCTCTGTTTTTCCTTCTTGAAAGCAAAAGTTGCATGAAAAAAAAACAAAAACAAAAAAAACACAAAACAAAAACAAACCACCAAGACGTTCCCCTTTTCCAGTTTCGGTTGGTTTTGGTTTTGGGGTTTGGTTTTTTTTCCCATTCGGTTGGGGTTTTTTTAAATGCATGAAAATACTTCTTACTTGCGAGCTACCTAAAAGAATGAGCAATTTTCTGGCTTGGCTGGGGTTAAAAAAAACTAACAAGGCTACTCTTTTCTGCTGTTCGGCTTCTTCAGTTTTTAATTACTTATTTATTGGGGGAGGGGAAAAAAAAACACCCACAAAACCATGACTGCGTGCTCTTTTTAATGGTTTTGACAAGGAAAAGACTTTTTTTTTTTTTTTGACCGTTTTGTAAAAAAATAAACCACAAAAAAAAAAAAAAAGAGAGGTTATGCATCCAAAAAAGCCAAGATCTCTCCACTTCAAGGCTCTTTACTTTTTGCAAACGAGGACTCGTTGCGAATTGCGCTTCGCGCGGCGATTCCGAGTGCTTTCGGGCCCCCTCTGCTGTTTTTCTCCTCGCCTGCATCATCTCCAGCCGCAGCGTCGGTCCCCGCCGGCACGTTCGCTCCGTCCTGGCGACTCCAGGCAAGCGAGCAAGCCAAGATGGCATCAAATGTTTGGTTTTCTTCCCGCAGGGAATCAGACTCCGTTCTTCTTAAAGCAGAAACAGCGTTTTTGGGTTTTCCTCTGTTTGAAGAAGAGACTCCCTTTTCTCGAAAGACGCTTGACGTTTGTTTCTTTTTTGGTTTTCCTTTTTTTTTTTTTGCCTTTTTTTTCAGTTGGGGTTTTTTCCCCCCCCCCGTCTTCTCGAAATCTGCCTTGTGGTACGTTGAAATGTGAGTGCTGAGAGGAAGAGTTGGAAATTGTGGGAATCCGATCATTTGAAGGCGACCCCAAGCTGGCGTTCCCCGCGAAGGACTGTCCTCAGAGTCGTACTGGTGTACAGCGGTTTCTGCACTACTACCCACAGCAACAACAAAATTGTGCCAAACGATGAACAAGTGACTGCATTGTATATATTTTTACTTCTCTATCAACATCGGGTTGTGAGTGTTTTCTGCAGCTATGCCTTTTGGTTTGACTAGAAACATTCCAGTTGTTAAGTACTAACCCCTCCCTGCCCCCCCCCTTTGAAAGCACCTGTAACTCACGGTGAAAACGGTATCGTTCGCTTGTACAACTGACCAAAAGTTCTATGGACATGACTAAAAGTGTGCCAAATTTACTTACCTCATCTCATGGATTCACCCTGTGGTTTAAAGCTCATAAAGGGGGGGAAAAAAAAAAAAGGGAAAAAAAAGGGGGGGGGGGGGGGGGGGAAAAAAAGGGGAAAAAAAAAAAAAAAGGAAAAAAAAAGGGAAAAAAAAAAAAAAAAAAAAAATTTTAAAAAAAAGGGGGGGAAGGGAAGAGTTCCCTTTTTTAAAAAGGGG
>Ga0181612_175012_pt1 | contig 15888 bp, 4 predicted proteins | sample HoacroProtozoa21_FD_119630 | JGI IMG/M metagenome (GOLD analysis project Ga0181612, IMG submission 119630) | Hoatzin crop microbial communities from Cojedes, Venezuel. Combined Assembly of Gp0051906, Gp0051904, Gp0051908
ACTGTAGAAGATTTATTTATTGCATAGAGAAGTCTTCATGAATTTTGAACTTCTGCAAATTATTTTTTCTTTAATTGTGTGTGATCTCTGACTAACCTTTGATACAGTCTTTTTGCTGAAACTTCCCTGAGGTTTTCAAAGGCATACCAAGGTGTTGGATTTTTTTACTACTAAAAATAATTACATATATCATTTTTCTTATCTGTCAATTTAAGGCTATTTTTTTTTTTGTATTAGATATTCCGTAATAAGACAGTAATTTGCCCTTGCTTTCTTTCACCCATCAACATTTTCCACTTGATGTCTATATTTTTTTACTGAGAGATTTTTTAAACTTGAACAAAAATGGTTTTTTTCTGAATGAAAAATGCTAGATGATACACTCAGAATAAAATATACAGATGACTATAAACAGCTAGGACTGATATCTATTGTGGAAATCGGGCTCCATAAAGGAAAAATAGTTTTGACTGTTTTCCAGGGAAAATATGTTTTGCTAGTTTGGTGACAAGACATATGCTACCTGTGAATGGGTTTTTCAATGTGTTGTTACTGAGGTTAATCCTGCACCCATTCTTTTCAGTGATGCAGTAGTGACCGCAATTCTCTCTACAGTGGTACAAAATGAGGCGCCATACCAGCAAAATGCACTTTGAGGTTGTTGGTACACATGTACACGTATATAATGGATTTGTAGAATGCAAATATCTTAAGTGATCTACTTCCAAACATGTTAAAACTTTGCAAGATCTCATGAAAATAAACTCTTGCAATGCCACAGACAAAAATGTCCTGTGGCTGAAACTAGGAGCAGGAACTTTGGCTCATTCTTTGCTGTTCAGACTCATAGTTTACTTAACCTAGACCTTTGAGGAAATGTTTCTCTTTTGGTTATCTGCAATTAGTACTCAGCTTTTTACAGAACACAGAGAACATAAAAACAGTGCCATTTTCTTAAAAAGCCTTCCTAAAAGGCTCGGAAAAGATATTGCTGCTTCAAAAAAACCTTAGAAAATAACAGGTTTTTTTAATTTAACACGATGATGAGCAGGAACCTTTCCATGTAAATTATTTCTACAGCAGAGTAGGGAGAAATAGGACTACTTCTTTCACTGTTTTATATTCAATAACAATGACCAAAAGAGAAATTGCAGGAATTTTTGTCTACCGTTTGTTTTTAATCCAATTTGGGGAAACAAAATATTTCTGAAGTTTCTTACTGCCTGCATTCAGTGGAGTCAAAACTCTGTGGTGAGGGTGCTGTGAAGTGGTCAGCATTCCAATGAAAAGTTTTGCACTTGCTGAAACAATGTTTTCTGACAAATTGTTTTCTGACATAGCTTCTGTTATATCTAGACTAGCTCTATATCTTCATTATTAGTACTTGCTAGACTCCTTCAAATTAAAAGACCACTGCATAGTGTAGCAGAATCCTCCCATCAGGTTGAATACTGGTTAATGGTTCTTCCTTACCGAACTCACATAACAATTTACTCTGATTCCCTGTTACTTTTTTGGCTGAATAGTATACATATCCTGAATACACAGCAGTCGTCAGGAAGCTTAAGAGCTGATTGAATTGTTTTATAGGAAGGAACTACCTGCTACTATAAAGACATAGCATTGTAAATGCTGCTATATTTGTAATGATTTATTTTATGCGTACCAGATTTCGTTAAAGCACATATACAATGACCAGAAATGAGAAGGGTTTAGAAATTTCAAGATAACTATTTATGAAACAGAAGACTAGACTGGAAGTTCAAGTTGAGCTATATGAAAATAATTTTAATCTTTGTACAGGGTATTGCTCTTTTTCTTTGATTTAATTATAAACTATGTAACAAGTTGCACTGAGATTAAATTGGCAAAGTTAATTTGTGGGCAGAACTGAAGTATTGCTGTTTTATTTCAGAATCCCAGATTGATATAGATAAGAACATTAATGCTGGTAATAATAAATATGACACACATTCAAACCAAATTATGTTGAAAATGACTACTCCTTTACAGTATATCTTTCCTACATGTAAAAACATGTGATACAGCATATATTCAGTTAAATGATACATATGAACTGAAGATCAAATGTTATTTGTAATACAACATGCTCCAAATAATTTTTTGTGTAGGAGAAAAAAGTAGTACACTCTGCCTACCTTATTGTTAAACAGTTGTCTACACATAGCATCTGTTTACATTAGGAATGTAATTGCTGTGATAATAAGCTCATTGATTTAGTATCTAAGGAAATAATCAGTCAGGACATCACATTTGTCTTGCTTTACTTGACAGCCTATCTTCTACACTGAATAGACAATGTCAATTCTTGCCATTGTTTCAGAGAGATGGAGCAACAAAAAAACCCAGAAAGTCCTCTGCTCTTTGCCAGCTATTGCCATAAAAATGTTTGCTGCAGCTAACTGGTATTGGACAATTTCAATTTTAACAGTGGCACAAGGCCAGTACACTTTAGTGTAGGAAAATTGTATTTCTTTTGTTATTCAGACCGTATGACAGCCTCATCTTTCACTTGACAGTTAAGCAGAAAAGGACCGTGAAAAACTAAAACTGAAATAAAACAAAGATAGAACTGGGAAACTTTGGTTAGCTGACTTACTAGGAATTTTTTCCTTTTTCTAAGCATTTTTATGTGAAAATGTGTAAATAGAGTCTCCTTACTAGGAGTTAAGAAGCACTTTACAAGATTGCGAGATGTCTGTGTGCTTGGGTTCACTTCGCAAAATCACAGAGGAAAAAAATCAGTCAGGAGTGTTAAAATAAAGAACAATCCTCGTTTCAGGATTATTTTTTTCTTTATCTCATGGACAGTGTTACCTTAATATGTCCTTTCTGCTGCACCTTTGAATTTCACAAACATTCAAAAACCCATGGTCCATAGAACAAATTCATCGGCTGAAATCATAAAGGACCGAGTTGTCTTGACCCTATGTGGTGTTCAAGTTAGGTAGGAGGACAAGAGTCTGTCCCCTCCATCTGTTTGCTGCCCATGAAGACCAATATTCACCACAGGGCCTGTAGACAGCAGTGCTGAATGACTTCTGTGCCTGGACTTTGTTGTACATGGAATGTGGAGCAGAGAGAGAGAAGTCTCATTCCCCTGTGGAGGCGAATCTCTGTTCAGCAGTTTGTAGACAGCACCACGGAACTCATATTATATGCACCATCGGACAAGTAGTACTGCCCTCACTACATAGCACAAATACATTTCAAGATCTCTCGTTTTTGAAGGATGACTTAATTATACTGCTATTAGTTATCATGCACTTTACAAAGAAAGTTAACCTCTAAACATTTTGGAGAGGAAGGGAAGGAGCACTCTTCCTCTTTTAAGGATAAAATTTAAAAATACATTTAAAGTATTATATGCCATGGTATGTTCTCCAGAAAATGAACTGAAAAAGTAAATTTACCTCACTTCATCTCAACGTCAGAAAATGTTCAGGTCTCCTCTCCTCTGCGTAGCCTTTGTTTTGACTGCAAGTAGGAAGACACTGTGAAGTAAATGAATACACTGTGCAAGACTCAGTAGAAATGAAGATATGCAAAACTAAGCCCTTCTCATGGAGTGTTAATTACCTATGCAGTAGTTGTACTTACAAGATGAGAGCAACCAAAGACAGGTTGTTCTTTGTTTCCAAACCAGATGCAGGGTAGCAGAAGTGTGGCCTCACAGCTCATCTAAATTCTGAATTCCGCCAGGCTGACAGCTGCTCCCTTTCTGCTGATTAAGAAACACTGACAAACATTTTTTTGTTTCTTCTTTTTCCTCCAGAAAGACTTTCTTGGCTGCTTATACTCGAAAACTCAAAAATGAACTCTTCCTACTCAGTGTTTTTGACTGTGATTACTGAAAAGAGGTATTGTTAAATTGAAGAAGAGAGGCAAAGTTTGGATGAGATGCTCTGGGAGGTATAATCATATACAACATATTTTATCCCAAAAAATGCCAAGTACAGCTGAAAAATGTGCTCATTTTTTTGCGTAAGTCTCCTGGACAGAAGCTTTGAAAGGTCTCCAAAACGAAGTCCTTTATTGTCAGGCAAATGAAGTCTATTCAGTTGTGGCCCCTTAGGGGACTGCTGGCAGAGTTCAGAGCTGACAGGGGTCCACACCGGCTTCTGCTCCATGTAAGGTAGAAAATCTGTATTTCTGTTTAAACTTGTGGGGTAGTATTCAAATCTCTTAGTGTTTTTCCACCTCTCAGAAATAATTCAAAAGGACATGATGCTGATGCTGCCCAAAACAAGAAGTTTGAGAAATGTGGATGGTTATGAGTATTGCCTCAGCGTGGACAAGGTGCTGCTGTGGATCTACATTCACTTGTCATCTGGGAGACATTTGGTAGGGTACCTTAACATATTAAGAGTTACACATAGCTTCTACTTGTCGTATTTGCACAGATGTACTTGTTCCAGTCCCAGGTGAGCATTTATTCTTTCTCTATTAATATTTCCTTTTGGACTGAAATGAAGATTTGAAGAATTATTGTGTGTTTGTCACCATGCTAACAGTTTTCACAGTGCTCTTTCTTGAAGTTGGATTATCTATTTTGAGGTATACACCTAAGCTGTAAATGAACATCTGCTATATGGATAGTCTATGTATACTGAATATTTATTTATGTATATGCATGCACGTGCATATAAAAACATTATTGCTGTAATCTGAAAGAAATTATACAGATGTACAAAGTAATAGATGTATTTAATAAGATTTTGAGGTATTTATTTGTTTTAATTTTATTCCTCTTTCCCAGAAAAGTGTGCCTCCTAAAGCAGCTTTGCTGAGATACAAACAAGCTAGTCATGAGGTTCTGCAATTTACACGCCTACAGCCTCATAAACAGTTTTCTTCCTACTGGTTTGTACCTAACCAAATGGTTGCTCTTTCTTCTGTGATGAGGGAGTTTAGGAGGCTGAATCAAAAAAAAAGATATGCATCTGGATAGCTGTACTGGATAGCTTATAGTAGCTTAAATAGTAGTGTCGTATGGCTAACAGGTACTGACCAAAGAGAGTAGAAGGCATCCAAATCCAATACACATCCTCGAAAGGCATCCATTCAGATTGCCAACAGGTTTTACCTAATGATTTCTGCTCAGGGAAATTCTGGAGTGATAGTAATTTTTTTTTCTTTTTTTTTTTTAAAGTGACCTTTCCTCTCAGAAAAAGAAAACTAGTGGAAATGTAGCTCTAAGAAGAGCCTGAAGAACCCACCGGGGAACACCTGTGGGAAAGCAGCATATCTTCAGATTAGAACAATGAAGGTTCACTGTGTGAGGGGACTAGGTGTCAGATCTAAGGGCCTGTGTTAGAGGAGCTTGTCTCCTGTCACCTGAGCAGAAACACTGGAGGGGAATAATAGGAGGGAAGATGAGAGAACAGTTTTCTCCCCCATTTTGAGATGTGTTGTGTCAGTCACACAAGAGTCTATCATTAGTACTAAGTCACTTCAATTTTATATACATATCTGACAATAATACCTTTCTATGGTGATGCCAAATTCTGTTTGCCATCTTGCCTCAGGGCAGGTGGGTTTTTCTGACTGTCAACTGAGTATCAGCGGTGTTTTTCATTATGACCAATCATCAGATAAAAGATGGAAGAATAATTTTTGTGTAAGCTTGTTGGAAATGGATTTGGGATTTTTCTTTTATTCTATTTCTTTCATACCCTCACTTTTTGTGTTTTAGGTTCTCTGCCTCTTACTGGGCTTTTTGCTCATTGCTGCACGGCTCTCTGAGAAAGAAACCATAAGTGCCTATTCCTTCAGGTAAGGCAGAGGATGCAAAGTATTCTAGGATGTACTATATTAAATCAAGAGGCTGTGTGGTTAGTCTTGATAGAATAATACAGAAATTTTGCATGTGTGCTGCAGCTCTTACTTGTAGGTTGTTTTACACTTTGAGAATGTTTTTTCAAAATTCTGGTCCTAGGAGATCAAATGACATGAAGATGATGGATTGTTTGGGATATCTTGAAATGAACAGTGTCTGTTCCATTTATAAATATAACAGTCTACAAGGTGAGAAATGAAAGTTGGAAAAACAGTAGTTAAAGCTGTTCAAAGTAAAGGAACAGTTATGGGATGGATCTATATATAAGCTGCTTCATATATGTCTCTTTGGTATACTGTAAAATTTGAGTGCAGGTGTGAGTAACCACTTCAAACAGCCATGCAGATAAGCATTTCAGTCACTGAGGTCACACTGCCTGGTCCAAGAATTGGCTGAGGTAAAATTAACAGCACCTTTATCTTTTAACTACTTTGGTTAAAATCTATTAATAATTAACACGCCAATACTTGTGAACTCCACTTTTTAAAGGAAATCAGCTTGGTTGTTACAGGAGTTTACCCCTGCAAGCTGCTGACCTTGTGTCTTGTACCAATCAAACACTTCTGAGCTATCTTACATGGTGTTTTCCATCCCTACCCCTTCTGGCTGTCATGGAAACCACCGTGCACCCCCTTACAAAGGTACTGTAATACTGTTGGGCCCCGCACAAATCACTTTAACAGTGGAGTTAAAATCAACTTAGTCATAATAATCGTTGTAGCTTAGGGAAATAGCCACTCACCTCTCTTCTTCTAAACAGCTCTGTGTCTGAGCCCTTCCCAGGAAAGCAGGTTCCATTTCCTGGAGGAAAGCCATCCTGATGGACACCTGCAATTCTGCACTGCAGTGATAAAAACTGCAGGAATGAAATCCCTGCATTTACTATTAGCTGGAGGAATTTTCCCTCTGGGATCTGTGACTTCTGAATGGCACTTAGCTTTTGCCGTCAAATGCCTTTCTTCAAAGGTGTAAGTGCTAGTGAAGAAATTAGACAGCGAGACAAAATGCTGCACCTCAGACATCTCATTTCTCACAGCGCAGTGAATAGTCACTGCCAGGCACCAAATTTGCCTTACAATGTCAACACTGCTACAACACTTCCTCCCCCCTTCTTTTACCATCTTGATTGTCATCAACAGGAGCAAAAATGAACAGCTGGTTTGTTTTTTTTTTTGGGGGGGGAAGTTTTATCACTTTCTGGTTGTGAGTTCCTCTTCCTTAGAGATATTTAATTTTACTTTTCTTTGTTTCATTTTTTGAGTTGTCAGTTCTATGGTTCATTTCAGGAGAAAACTGAGAATAAGGAATATTCACGTCCCCTCTCACAGTGAAAAACCCACAGATCTGTTCTTAGCTGTCATTCCAGAAGAAGTCCTGGAAATTTCACTCTTGCACCCTGTCCTCCCACTTCTGTTGAATGGAATGGCAGCAACTGCTCCACCATTAGGATCAATATCCCAGCCATTATGTTGGCAAAAGGAGCAGCAAATCACATTTACGTGGATTGTCAGATTCATTATTATAAGCAGATGGCAGTCCTTGCACTACAATGCAGCTGAGAAAAGACTGACATCATTTCAAATTAAAATCTATAATGCTAATACACATCTCTGACTCTTTGTAGAGGCCTAAGTGCATTAATCTTCTGAATGATTTGCCAACGTGTGCACTGCTTTAAGTGTTTTCACTTGAGTGGAGCTAAAAGACGAGCTTTTAACTGAGAATGGTTAACATTTATTCATACAGATTGATAAAAGTTAACATGCAATTTTCTTTACTAGGAGCTCCCTAATAGGAATTAATGGGATATTTTGAAGAGAAAATACCAAGTTCAGAGGGCCAGTTTAACAAAAGTGTTAACCACTGAAGAGAAAAATATATTACTACCATCTCCTTTATGTCAACCAATCTTAAAATAATGACTCGTAAAAGAAAGTAGAGCGTTATTTAAAAAGTGCAACAGAAATGTCTAAATATGCAAACAAATTTCTTTTGTCAAATGTGGACAAAAAAAAAAATCAAAATTTTTATGATCAGATCACCATCCAAAGTTTAAAAAGTGAACATAACATAAATCCAGTCTCTTAATACAACTAAAGTGGAAGACGTTCCTAATAAAAAGGATTTTAAATAGTTTGAGGGTGGCTTTATCTACAGTATCTAGACTATGTAACCTGTCATCATATTTTCAATAGCATGCTCTAGAATTTCAGAATTTCATGCAGTTTTTAGGGATGCAGAGGCTGATTCCTCCGTTCTTCCATCTTTCTCCAGAAGGGATATACTTAACAGAAAGAATTTTCTGGTGATTAAAGTATAGACAGAGACTGCTGTCAGGCTGCCTGATGGTGAGAATGCAATGCCTTTGCTTCTAGAGGAAGCTTGCATACTGAGGAATACTTTCTAGAGGACGTTTGCATACTGAGGGGCTGTCCTGGACTACTTCTGCTGTGCATGGGATCCTGAATAACCCCACTTTGGAAGCCATGTCATCACAATATCAATTCTGAGCTAAAATACCTTTCATTTTGGAAAGGATTTGTAGGTGAGCAGCATTACACTGATGCAGCCTATTTGTTTCATGGACCAAAAAAAATCCTGTTTTCCCTAAAGAAGACTGTTTTAAAACATCCAGATTAACCACACAGCCATGAAACTTGGGAATCCTCCTATCAAAAGCTTTATAAATACATGTGTCATTGCAGAAATGCTTGGCTTTGCCAAAGAAAGATATTTCTGAAAAAGCAGATTTTGTTAAAATGTTTTGACCAGATCCAGGTAGGATCTTTTGTCCCGTCTGTTGTTATCTGGAGATTTAATTTCAAAGGAAACAGAGTCTTCAGATCTACAATATGCCTTGCCTTCTCCCAGTAGATGCCAGCGCCATTTGAAGCCAGATATCTCTGTATTTCATTCATATTTGCTCACCTTACTGGCTTTATTTCTTCATACTTTCCTTTTTCTTTCATCTAACTGAGTACTAATACCTAGTTTGACTTTCACAAACCAGGCAGTATGCGCAGCAATAGAAAATAGCACATTTCACTCATACATACCATAGCTTAATAATTTGTTTACTAAGAGATTTTTTTTTCTGAGTGGGGATTGATTTGTATTGAAATGAATAACAAATTGCTGGAAAAAAGTAGTTTTTCTGCTTGGGAAGTTGCTTTACAATATGCAGGATGAGGAGTTGCATAGTGAGATTCAGAAAAAGAAAATTAAAGACAATTTTATTTTTCTAATTTTAAAAAAGAAATGTAATTCAAATGAATTAAACTTGAAAGAAAGATATGTACCCAATTACAGCTATATGAGTCTGTTCTTCCCAAAATCATTACTCTTTCATGAAAAATTTTGTGTACTTGAAACTTCCAGTTTTTATGGATGTTGAAATGAACTGATTAACATAAGAAGTTTAGATTGGCTTTAACACCGTGACAATCAGAGAATAAATGAATAAGAATTCTGAAAAACTAAAAACTCACCAGCTTTTTGATATGTTGAGCGTGGCTTATAGTCCCATTTCAATCTTTTAAATCCATTTACTTGTAAAGTGCTTTACCAATGATTGCAGTCTTAAATCTCTACCACATCTTTCAGCTTTCTTTTTTAGGAATTACAGATGAAAACAGGTACATCTAACCAGTAAAGGATGTTGAAATTTATGGTCCTGATTATTTAAAGTACACAGTTTGCATCTGATATTTATTTAAGAATTTCTTTTCATAGCATAATATTTAAACTGGTTAATTAATGAATAATGGCAAGAGATGGGAAAAGTCTAATTTACAAATTGAAAAAAGCTCTTAAAAGTTTTGCTTAACATCTGGAACTTTCCCACAACAGTCTTGAAATAATATTCTTCAAGCCATAGATCCCATTATCACACATCTCACATATGTTCCACCACAATTACTGAATGAATTGATTTCTCATATATGCATTGCATGGATTCATTAAGTACAGTACAAACCAACATTCCTCACTCTTGATTCATTAGGCAAGTTATTTTTAATAACTTGCAAAATACTGCTGCTGAATAAGAAATTCTGAATAGAGTCCATGAAATGGAAATCCAGAACTTATTTTAGGATACGGCCTGTTTCTCCTGAGTGACACTCAGTGACACAGTTTGAAAACTACAGTAGTGTAGTAATAAACTGTAAATTAGTGTTTTTTTGATTACATGGAATAATAGACTATTTTTGATCTGTGGCTGAAGAAGAAAGGTACAGCATTTATGGGTTGTGTGCGCCTTATGTTCAGTGTGAGAAGTACAGTTTACACTTCTTTCCCCATCCCCCATTCCTTTGCCTGCATTTCAGTTTGTTTTACTGACTGAACACTTAAAGAGTTATCTACTTAAGGATGTCAAAAGGTGTAGTAAATGGGAGGCAGGCCACTGGGAGATAAAATAGAGAGGTCATTCCGCCTGACCTCCTCCTGTTTTTTTCCACTAAGAAAGCTGCTACTCAGCTGACTTAAGATTGAGAGACAAGGCAGAAAACCAGCAAAAACAGTATTAACTCAACCAGTTTGGTACTGTGCTTGCTACTTGCTTCCTTCATGCTCAAAGCTGGTGTTGCATTGAAGTCATTGCCTTTAGAAATGCTAGAATATTTCGTTTTTGTCTGTTATTCACCCTGTGTGCAGGTTGTGTAAATGAATGGAAATCCAATGTAAAGTCCTCTCTGACTTATAACAGTTATCAAGAGATTAATTTCAGCAATTAATCTAAGGTCCTCAGTAGCTGATGGTTTTGTTAACATTGTAAAGGAGATTTTGTCTTTAGGTGATACACACTATTGCTATAATTTCTTATTGTGGTATTAACATATTGGGAAGGAAATCCTGATGCTGAACCTCACAGCTACATTGATGAGGTGCGAATTGTTTTCTTGTGTGTATTGAGTCTCTGAGCTGGACAGGAAGGCCCCAAAAATTTGGCAAGTGTGCATTTAGTCAAGTGCAAGTGGTTGTCAGCAGAAAGAGAAGCAGCAAGTTTGCTCCCCTTACATATATAGTGTACCTCCTCTTGGTTGCCTGATGCCCAGCAGATCATGCCCACTTTGACAGAGCCTTGCTTTGCTGATCAGTAGAAATGAGGAATATCTTCTGCATTGGGGTCCACTGTAACTAAGAGGTACTTCTGTTCTGTGGACAGCAAAGGCGTCATCGCACCAAAGTGGAGATTAGCCCTGAAAACTCACAATCTAAAGAGATGTTTCAAGGACATTTGTAGTTTTTAGGTGCTTACCTCAAGTAATATTCCTTAACCTAACAGAGCTCACTCTGCAGTTCTCTGCCATTGTTTATTATGAACTTGTAGTGAAACTAGTTATATACCTGTAAAAGGAGGGAAGAGGAGCTCTCCCCAAGCATATATCGCAAAAACCGTGTAAAGAAGTCCATATACAGCAAACCAAAGAGGAAAGAGTCTTATTTAAGAAAAAAAAACAAAAAAAACAAAAGCAGCATCTGACAAACATGCACATTCAAATTCAAATTCAACTTATTTTTATTACTGCTACTCTTGCTGCTTAGGGTTTACATTAAAAATATTTTACTACCTTATGTTTTTCCTCTATTTAGACAACTAAAAGGCACAAATTTTAAATTAAAAAGCTTTCTGGCGATGACATTTACGCAACTGAGAAATAAAGGCTTGGAAGTTTCACGGATTAGCATCTGTGAGGCAAAGCTGGAGAAAATATCAATGAATGAGTGTGAACGGAACAAACCTTGGCAACTGAAGGCTTTTTGAGTTAGATACTTCTTTCTCTTGTGTTGTAATCACTCACTTTCTCTAGTGCAAATTGCTCAAGTTACATCAGTCTCTATTTTTGAGTTCTGTCAACATCTCTGAGAGAGCATTCAAGTCCATGATTCTGGGATTAGCAAAACAACAAAATTCTAGAATACAAAGTAAAAAGATTCTTTCAACTGGATTGAAAAAAAATATTCTTAGAGCAGTTATACTTTAATTAGATTTCCAGTCATGGATTTTAGTCTAGATGCTCATTGTTTGGTTTGGTTTTGGGTTTTTTAATAAAAGCAGAAAAATTCTTGGTGAGTAGCTAATTTATAGTATTTTGTAAGTAGGACTTTCAGTGCAAACTTCCTGGCATATAATTGTGATAAATAATAGCAAATAGAAAATATCTGGGGTCCAACTATATCTTCATGAAGCAAATGAAACAAAATTTTAAACATGACGAAGTCTACTTACTATCTGTTGATGTCAGTGACACAACAGTGCCAATCCTTAGTTTTCCACCTGTACAGCTTTCTGTATATCTTGCTGTAGTTAAATACAGCTCAGTAATACTCTTCCCCTTTTCTAAGCCTGAGGTCATTCTGTGGTTTATTCTTTCATATATAATTTAGAAGAATGAAGACGTGTATAATATTTTAAACTTTTTCTGAAAATCTCTAGAAAAATGAAATAAAAACACCTAATTGTAAAACAATAACAAGTCATAGGAATCAAATAACCCACTTCCTATTCTATGTCATTGTTCCAAGCTAAGAGTAAATATTTCTTAGGGTTTTTTTGAGGGGCACCACATAGTCATTGATACTCTCAAAATGGTGCTGGTTCAATATCCATAAAGAATAAGCAGTTGGAAGATGATTTTAAAAACATGAGATTAGGTTTTTGTTGAGTCTCACATCAATAAAAACAGAGATTAATAAGAATTAAATGCAAATAGAACTGCACTGAAATTGAATGTTTTAACTTGTTCTCTGGAGGAGCCAGAAATATTTTAGTGCAAGAGTACACAAGACCTTGTACATAAATCTTGAACTTGATGATATTAGAAATCTTTTACAACCCTAATGATTCTATGATTTTATAAATATATGAACAGGGTTAATCCCCTGTCCTTAATAATGTTTTGTGTAGCAACTTTGAAAACAAATTTTGCAAATTACAAAAGACAGGAAGTATTATTTAATCTGCATTCTGTATTAAGGTTCATTTAAAGAGTTTGTTTATGGTTTAAAAAGCAAATTCTTTTCATTGGATTAAAAAAATTTAGCTGTGTGACGGCAAATGCACAGAGCATCCTGCAATACAGGGGAAGTGCATTTCTCAAATGACAATTAGTTTTTCACTGTTACTGATTCACTAGGTAGCTTCTGTCAAATGGGGGAGCACAAATGGAGGCGGCTTATCGGCTAAAGCCCTGCAAATGAGGATGATAGATGTGCTTTAAAGGTAACCATCTGTACTAACTTTGAAATGTGCTGAACTAGTGATCTTTCTCCACTTCCTCCTTTTTCGTTTCTGATACACATTTGCACAAGTACAGAATCTCTAGTGAATGGCAAAGTGGGATGTAGACAAAGGTTTGCCTTACTAGGAAGGGATAAGCATGGTGTAGAGTGAAAAGTTCATTGTATGATGGATGAGCCAGTGAGTATGAAGGTCACTCTGTCAATGGTACACAAGAGAGGATTATGGGTGACAACATCTCTAAAGAAGTGGTAGATAAATTGTTTACAAAATATAATAATAGAGAGTTGTAAGAAACTTCCCCAACTTTATTACTACTAAAAGATCACCAGGACAAATAAGCTGAAAGATATTTGGCTATCCTGGGAAACATTTCAAAAGTAGGGAGGGACTGTTACCTTGAAGACTAATATCTAAGATCATCTGTTCCTTTTCAAATTATTTTATCACTAAAGAGACAAAGACATTCTAGTTCAAGGCACCGAACACACCGGAAAACCATTCCCTAATTCTGAAAAAATACCAACCCCAAACCCACTAGAAGTCATTTAGCATAAAGTAGTTACATTACTTTTATATTACCCCATGCCAAAAAAAAAAAGCAGAGTTTTACAGATACCTGAAACTACTGTGTGCTGAATGAAAATAAGGGAGTCTTATTTTAAGGTTAAAGATGTGCAGAAGTACTCTTATTCAGTTTAACAGATTAACTTTTAGAGTCAATCAGTCAATAGTCTAATAAAAAATGACCTTAGGCATCACTGATGAAGTGACCCTCAAATACTCTAGTATTTGCGTACTTTATTTTCTGCCAACTTAAAACTAATAGAAAATAACCTGGGGTTGTTATAAAGACTTAATCTCATTAACATCATAAAACCTAATATTTAATTACCACTTTCTGCCATTTCTGATTTATTTTTCTTTCAAACGAAAACAATTTTGGGATGTCTGAATTTGAAATTGGTTATAATTGGAATATAGAAAGCATAACACGTAATATGATAAAATTTCATTATGATCCAATCTTGTTCTAGAAATGCTTCCTTTGAAGTCCCTTATTTTGGAAAGCAATGTATCTTAAAAACTTGAATAAATAAGGTATCAAATTTCTGTACAAATGTTTTCCTATACAACAGCACACAGTTTCAAATAAGAAAGTCATCCTGAAGATATACACCAACTTTTCTCCAGCTACACTGAAGCATGTACTCAAAAGATTTCCAGGCACCCACCACTCACCACAGTGAGACTATGCCAGAAGCAATAGTTTCCATCCGTATCAAAGCAGTGTACTGGATGGTGTTTTTATACTGACTTAAAACTGCGATAACAGGCCCTTTCAGATATGTCATTTCTTAAATGAGGCACCCTTCATTTAACCAAGGGTTCAGTATTGCCAAATCTATAAAGCTAAATTGCTTTTTTATAAGGTAGAACCTTACCTGTTGGATAAAGTATGTGCAGTGAGGCTTATAAATGCTCATAAAGGGAAAGTATGGAAGGCAAAAATATCTGTTACCTTTTGGAAAAAAGACGATTATTTCAAAGAAAATGCCAGCACTGGGAGACATATAATAATAATTTAAGAGGAAAATTAAAACTGACTTTTTCCCAGTACCACTATTAATAATACAACTACTTCTTCTATGTTAATTAAAAAGAGTTTCTTGCTTGCTATATATTTTTAGTTAACAGCCAAGTATTTTGCACTTTATAGCAAAGACTGGACTTCAACCAAATTGGGAGCAAGTGTGCTTTGGAAAGCGACTGGGGGAAACTTTATAACATAGTGTCTCTTAATGAAGGACAAATTCATTTAATAGATCTCCCTGTAAAACAACATCTGTTGGTAAATTGGCTAGTGGGATTGCTGTGGGTGAAATTCACTTCTGTGTGCTGAAATGACACAGTTAGGCTTGTGAGTTGAGTTAGACTTTTTACCTACCAGTAAGATACAAATAAATGGCTTGAGTGCTTTTTTCTAAGACACAATATTATACTTTCTTACACTGGTATAAGCATATGAGAAGATCTCAGGAAAAGAAAAAACCCAACTCTCCACATTCCAAAGCTCACCTTTGTATCAGAGTTTGGTACTACTTCATAATAGATCATCTAGTTTGCTTTGGTCTGGGGGGAGTACTTGTGTGTGCATTGTATCATTTACCTTTTCTTCAAATGAACTCAGAAACTTGGTGGCATTTGTTCTACATCAGTGCCCCTGAAGCCTTTATTATGTAAGCCTCCTCAGGTACTGAACTTTGCCAAAATACACCTGACGGTGAAAGTGAGGCAATCTCCAGTAACTACACTTTAGTAAGTGGAATAAGTAGTAGTACACAGCTATTTTATGAGGCTTAATTTCTGAAGCACAGTTGATTGTCCGTATTGGGTGCATCTGAGATGTGGAGCAATGAGAAGGTTTTCAAGGATCCAAATAAGTATCAAGACCTCTCCTTTCTCAGGTAGACTTCAAAAATTCCAGATTTGATCGGGTCCTCCATTCCTTTTAGGGATTTGTTAGGATACAAAGAATCATCATGATTACCTAACGTGACTTAGTACAAAACAAAGATTATAAGACTGGCCAAAATTCATTTCACTTTGAACTAGAATATATAAATTCTAGGGAAAAATTCCAGTCTCAATTTTCCCATCATGGACAGCTTCCCATGACACTCTGAGCGATGTTGATTCCTTTTCCTATATATGGGTATTGGATTTGCGTGGCAAGGGATTTGTCGCGGAGGGGCTGCTGCGAATGCCTTATTTATGATATACA
>Ga0181612_176033_pt1 | contig 15887 bp, 7 predicted proteins | sample HoacroProtozoa21_FD_119630 | JGI IMG/M metagenome (GOLD analysis project Ga0181612, IMG submission 119630) | Hoatzin crop microbial communities from Cojedes, Venezuel. Combined Assembly of Gp0051906, Gp0051904, Gp0051908
GTTTTCTTAAGACCTTTTATGTGTTTTTCTAAGTACCACAGGTCTCACCTCTTCTGGCAGAAATAAGTGTTAATAACACTAATTACTTCACACTGATCAACTACATCTGGGAACTTTGGCTAGGAAAAATCTTTGCTTGGAAAGCGTATGAATTCCTCCTTTTTCCTTTTACTATGATATACAAAGTGTAGCTGAAGATATTCATGGTCATATAGTAGATGGATTTTGTTTTGTCAGTTTAGGTCTTGCAGACTAACCCAGTTTTGGTCTTCTGAGGTCTTTTCTACCGCTTCCAATACTGGTATTTTTTGACAGGATTTGACTTTGTAATGGAAACTTGGGCCTGGTAAATCCCCCTGTCTGGCAAGTAATGTCCACAGTTGAACCCCAGATCCTCTGGAGATGCTCTTATGTCAGGACTTCCCAATATGGGGCTGGTGAAGGATCCTGAAGAGGGAGAATGTAGCAGATTGCCCTGACTCTCGGGGCTTGAAATTGGCATAAAGGCATTCATCTCTTTTGCCCTCTTTTGTGTTCATGTACAACTGTAGAATGAGAATAAAACTCTTCTCTAGCAGACAGGCAGGGAGATGAGTGTCAGGTTGAAGTAAAAACATCTGCTGGAAGATTATTAAGAAGATTATTGGCCAGACCTTTTCCTCTTCGTTATCTCTGCCTTCCACAGAAATCATCACTGCAGTCCCAGTGGTTTACTATGGAGCAGAAGGGAATCAACAAAGTAGGGCTGAATTATCTAGCCTGTAAGCTCAATCTCGGTGTCCTACCATGCATCTAGCAACTGTGTGCAGGGAAAAGCTTCTATTCAGTGAAAGTGTGTGGCCACCACTGTGGTAATATTTTCTCTTGCCATAGACCTCTGTGCGTGTCCAGAATTTATGGGGGAAAGGCAGACCAATTGACAGCTAACTGTAAATCCTAAAAATAGTTCAGCCTCTTCTAGGCCCCTTTATTTGCTTGTGAAGGTAACACAGGTAATGCCTATATTACATCCAGGTTGTTATATAATAATAATTAACCTAATACAGTTCTAAACATCCCGCTTTGCCTCGTCCAGTCTCCAGTGAAACTGTGAATGAACAAAAAAATTAAAAAGCTAAAAATACTCCCAGGAGTAAAATCACAAGAATGTGAATACTCATTTTTATCGAATCAGGTAGATATGTACAAGAGGTATAGAAGTTGAAATATATAAGGTTTAGCAGCCTGAGATATATGAATAATGTAGAAGTTGTTCATGAATGCTGAGCATTTAGGATCCAAGGGCTTACCCTCAGCAATGACAAAACATGCACAAGAAAAAAATGTTTGTGCCTCAAATGGAAGTGTAGAATTCCTGATACAGAAATGTCTGAATTCCAGTAAAAAGATAGTCTGTCCTGTAGTCAGCATCTAAAAAAAAAAATAGTGCTAGTCAGTGTTTAGTGTTCTTACAAGTTTATTACTTAATGAGAGAATTTAATCTTATTACTTCATTTAGGACTCTAGAACAAATGCAAAATAGACTAACAGTTAACCTGGACTTTCCAAGAATTTTGTGTATGTGTCTAGACAGAACAAATATGGTAGCACAAATGAGAACACACAAGTAAAACTAAAAAAGATGGACCTTGGTTCAAATATTGGAAAGTGCGTAAAGAGCTGATGAACAGTGAGTTGTATGGCAAGTAACGGGAAAGTTCATCAAATGCAATCTCACTGGACTCATGCACATGTGTATGTGTGTATATGTTCAATATCAACATTGGGAAGAAGTGAAAATGTGCTTATTTAAGAGACATAGTTTGGAGGGAGTGTCAGAATGATGAACAGAAAGAGCTGAATGACCTGAAAGACTATAGCAATAGAAATACCCATTCCAATAGAACAGTCTGACAGTCGAGAATGAGTATGATAATCATAGTATGGGAGAGCAGACAAAGAGAAACTCTTTTTTTTTTTAAACCTAATCAGAAAGAAATAAAAGTATTAGAATGTCATTGCTATTTCTGCTTATGTTACAGGGGTAAGCACTCAGTGTTACAGCGGAAGGAATAACCCATTTTAGGTAAAGGGTAATACTTGGATAAGAATGACTGGGGCTTTATTGGCCCAAGAAATCAATCGCTCTGAAGATGAGGTGGCTTTTGACTTTCTGAGCAGTGAGGCTCTGGTATGATGAGAGTAGGAGTAGTGGGCAAAACCTGAACTGATAGGGTTAGTGAATATATGGAAGTGATCATATGGCAGAGTTGCCTGCAAGCACAGGTTTGTTTGAATTATCAGGATATCTTAGCAACACTATGTTCCTGAGGCCCTAAAAGAATTATGTGTATTGCATACGTAAATGTAAATGGATATGAGCATGGCTAACTTACAAACAAAAGTGCCCAATAAGCAACTCTGAATTGACAGACACTGCTGTGGCTACGTGTCAGAAAGCCACTAACGGAAAAAGCTGTGATTTTTTAGTCCAATAAAATCTGTTAATAAAAGATATTTGTAAGAAGAATTAGTATGTAGAATAAAATTAGACTGGAAACTTTTCAGAGAGCTGATCCCCCTCTTCCATCAAAGACAATGAAGGAAAATACTTACTTCAGAGCTAGGTGAGATTTTTAGGTGAAAGATTGGCTTTCCACTGCATTTTTGCATACTGGGTGACGTAGGGCTCAGTTTATGTGACAGTCCTCTAGGCAAGGCAATAGGTCTAAGGATTAATTTGATCTTTCATTAGGAATGTGTGCTGTTGGACACTTAACAATGTGAATTTTTATTGGCTCTTAATCAGTTGAATATTCTGAGATGAGAAACTGATATGTTGGTCTGTGAAGTTGATTTCTTGTCTATGACTTCAAGTTACAGTGTACATAAGACTTTTCTTATCAGAAAAAAAGTGTTTGGCCTTGATGGAGAGCATTTCTTTTTTAAACATTAACCATATATTTCAATATCAGTTCTATTCTGTTTATCACTGTAATAAAATCACAGTTTGCTATTTCCTTGAAATGATTGAACTAGCTGGGTGAAAGTTTTAAAACTGAGAACAACTTCCTTTTATAACTTAGGTACTTAATTTCTTCTAATTGATTTCTGTTGAAAAGGATGGTCAAATCAGAATGATAGACTACAGAGGAAAGGATGGAAAAGTCAATGGTAGCTGCATATTATTAATGTGTCGATAGTATGGTCAGAGATGTCATTATGGGGCTGTACAAAGAAAAAGGAGCAGGAGACTAAGAAGGGAATATCTGGGAAGAGGCACAAAGAGGTCATTGAGGGATTCTGGGAAAGATTACTAAAATAAGTTGAAAGAAATTGCTGGCAAGCAGAATCAGAAAAATGGTATTTGATGAGGCAGTAGAGACCTCAGCTAATGACCCACAGAGGTCCCTTCCAACCCCTACTATTCTGTGATTCTGTGATTCTGTGATAAGAATAGTTAAAACATTTGTAATTAGCTGTTATCAAGTCATTATCACTTGAGAGAGCTGGACAGTAGCCAGATCAAAAAAGCCCCACAGAATTAAATCAGGAATAAAACACTGAACAATGTTTAAAAATCTCAAAAATAGGCAACCCAGTCCAGGAATTTGGATCAGTTTTGTGCCTTCAGGATCAAATGTAGATGTGAACGAGTCATATTCTTAATTCAGAAGAACCAAGACATTAATGCTTTCACTGCAACTATTTGTACAAACTGACTTTCATTTCTCTAGTATGACTCAGGAGTAACTGGAAAAAAATCAGTGTGAATGAGAACAGAATCTAATTTTTGGCTTTTGCTGAGACTTAAACCTGTATCATACAAGGATAACTTCACCGAAACCTTGTTCTGGTTTCAGAGTAGTAAATAATATCATCTAGGGTCTACTGACGACTTAACCAATACATTTTTTTATTTGCTTGGTGTATACATATTTAACTATTATCAATGAGTACAAGTACTGATGTAAAAATTTCTTCCTTGTCTGCTTTTGTCTTTCGGCCCAAATAGTTATGGAGCATTTAGTACTGTGCATAGTTCTGGTATGTCAATAATTGTGAACAGAGACTTTATATCTCTCCCAAGTAAACACTGCGCGTGTTCACCAGTGGTGCAATAATCCAAATCACATTACACAAGATTCATTAGCTCCAATGTAAGGTTGCTAAATGAGCCAATACACTATATGGGAGCAAAAGACACCAAGACAAAACAGGTACGAATAATTTGCGCTTCCTCTTTCAGTATTGTAGTGGTATGTACATGGCATGAAATAACCACAGTAAAAAATTCTAAATATCTGAATGAGACCATCAACCTTAGAGCAACCCATAACTAAGATTTAAAATGAGTTTGGGACTTCATGTAGCCACAGAATTTATTTCCTTAGAAGGCTAGTGTTAGGTGTCAGAATGGGCTTAGCAGTAGTGGCAAGGTGACACTGTATTGGATAGTGTTCTGAGGGAACACTTTAGAACCATTGTAATAACAGCAGCTTTGTATTTAGCTGTGTATGTGCAATTTCATCTTTCTTCCGATTTTAAAGCATCATTGGTGGCCAGCAGAGGAGTCCCATGTGTATCTTCATCATCATACTCTACCGAATTACAGAGCACCCGAAGAACTGATCTTCAGAAAGTGGTCTATGAGTTGGTTTTGCCAGTTGAGTTCAGTCAGCAACAGCTTTCACGTGGAATAGGTGAGAACCCTCAAAGTTTTTCTCCAGTATTAGATAACGTTACCTGACTGGATTGCACTGTGTACACAGTCAAATAGTTGCTATCTGCCAACAGATTTATAAGTTGTATTTTTTGTTCATCTATATTCAGAAATAGCAAATAACGTACTTTTTTTAACTATACTCTGTGGGGAGCACCTGTCTGCAGACAAGATTTTTGTTTCCTTATAACAGTATGCATTAAGAATTACCCTACTGATATCCCTTCAGGTGTTTCCTTCTGACTATCCGCCATCCTGAGTAAATAAAACTATAAAACTGAATGCCTCTGTTAGCCGAGTTCACCCATTAATAACTCCGTATTGGTAACAACTGTTCCTCTGGCATGTAAAAAACAAACCTTTTGAGCTGTCACATGAGGAAATACTTCTATTTTAAAAATATGCATCTGGAGGCTGTAAGATAGTAAGAACTTTCCTTCAGCTGTTCTTAATGTATAGATATCAGAAACTATTTTTGAGAGAGCTTGACTGAATTCTGCTGTCAGAGGATAAATGTTTGCATTGTCCACTTTAGCTGGCTGAATGTCCTCCTACCTGAGTGCTTGCTTGTAGCTGCTGCACTGCCCTTTCTGCAGCACGGACTGACAGAGTGCTAGTGAAGGGCTATCTCACCAAGGGCTGAAGGCAGGCAGAATACATTCTCTTGTTCTTTCTCCCAGCCATCTCTAAAGCAAATTAATGAGAGCAAGTCTAGACCAATTTTTTAAAAACTGCTCAGACAGGCTCTCTTCCTCTTGCTAGTGTTCTGTCAGCATAATGACTGGTGTTTTATTCTCTGCAAGTAGGACATTTGGAGATCTAAGTCTTCCATAAAATCATTATGTGAGGGGGAAAGGCGTCTGTAACAGCTGAGCTGACTGGCTGGAAAAGCAGTACTGGTTAAATGTGTCCCGTTATGTGCCTGGTAGCACTGTGTTATCAGCAAGTTAGCTCAAACTGCTGCTACTGTGATTTTCATCACTTATTTTTATAAGAAGAATTTGCTGGAGAGCAGCTGCAATTCTGCATTTCTTGATTCCATGTGTATTTATTCTAAGGCAACTGATTGATGAGCCAACACCCTCACTGTGACCGTGCCAGAAGGATCACAAGAGACTGCTGCTGTCACCAAAGAATATTCCAAGAGAGCAGCGTGGCAAGCATGTAACAGCGCTCTTGAAGACCAGTGTGTTGTATGACTGAACTGCATTGTCTTCGACTAAAAAAAGTTTGCCTCATGAATTACTATTTTAATGCCAGAAAACACTTTGAAACACAACAGATTATACTCTGTTTAAGAACCCAATGTATTTTCTCAACTATCAGAGACTGATACATTGAAATAATGATGCTCTGAGATGCTCAGTTTCTGTGGGTTAATAGGAAGCTCAGATTTTCAAGTCTGGAGAGAGGGGCTCCCTAGCTAGCAATTTCAGAGCAATCTGAGACGTGAAGGGAACAGGGCAGAGACTATGCAGTGCTAAAATCCTTCCAAAAAACCTTGTCAATTATAGTAATTGAAAGAGAGAGAAAGAAGGGGAGATATTTCCTTGACCAGAGGAACAGTTTCTTGTCTGCCCTGGTTTAAGGAAGAGGGTCTGCTTGCTCAGGGCTCTTTCTCTTTAGTAATAGATGAAGCACATTCATTCTGCAAGACACCACAAAGCCAGAAGTAAAGGTGATGCTGACTGGGCAGAGTTGGGGGCTCCAAAGATCTCTGGCAGCAAAGAGAAGACAATGGCATTCGCAGAAAATAGTTTTTTTACATCACAGCAAGAACTACTATGTGCTGGCTTCCTTTCCTCCAAGATGGGAGGGGAAAGGGAATGGCAGTTGTTGGCTCTTTCTCCGCTAGTGGAGAAGAACACAGAAAAAGAATGTCATAATACAGATAGGCACAAATCTTTCAGTAAATCGGTACTCTTGACTCTTCAGGGGGTCTCTGTCTAACGGCTAGCATACAGGAGTGAAAGCCAGAGACAACAGTTGACTCGTACGTATGGTTTTTTTGGTCTATACAGTATCACTTGGTGTTGAGGTCAAAGGGCTGCTGCTAGAACTGAACTGCTGCAAGTGTTTTAATTGTGCAGACCATTTTGCATTGAATCTATAGCCAAATGTGAGCAAGTTACGAAACAAAGTTTTAAGGTTTACTGTATATAGTTAAGCTTGTGTAGTGGAAAGTAAAAAGCCAGATTTGGAACCATGACAGCTTTTGCTAAACACTGAGGAGAAGGACAAAAGAGACAATTAGGGAATTACTTTCAGTTTTCGCATTCTTTCTGCAGCAAAAGTTAGAGCGGTTGCAGAGATAACGGGTGACATTTAGAATGACTTTTGAGTGTGGTGGTGATGTCTACCTTTACCTGAAGGATCCTGAAGCCTGTGATGCTCTTCTGTGTGTCATGTTGCCCGACTTGGTGACCTAAACATGTGCCGAACACAAATAATGTGTACCCTTGTGGCAGAAATCCTTCAGCCTCTTCTAGGAAGGGTCTTGGCTCTCTTGTCTGTTTGATGCTGGCCATGTGTCAAGGCAGGTGGAAGTGGCCCGTAACAGAATGCTGCGATCATCCAGCCATGTCCAAGGAAGGAGAATACTCTGAAATGTAAGCCTTCTCTTGGCAGTACCAGTTCACTGATCCTAATATGACCCTGGTCATTGCTCAGTGGCTTAAATCAGTGATTTTTGGCCTTGTGGAGCCCTTAAATAGTCTTTGTTTGCATCCCTGGAGACTGCAGCGCGACCAGTTTAGTTCAGTCTGGAGCTCCAAGTGGGAGACTTGTGGAAACCTTCTGCGGAAGTACAGATTGAGAATGCTGGGGGGAACCTGTTTCAGTGGTGTTAGCCAAACTGTGGAACAAGTATCGTTCTATTAAGTTGCAAGTGGCTTATGCAAGCACTGTTTCCCATTGAGAAAGTTAAGATAATCAGCTTATTATGAAAGAATTGAAGTAATCAACTGAAAGCAGCAGCATTTACACAGTTAATGGTTAGATCCTGGTCTGTAATCCATCCATTGGCATGAAGCAGCTTGAGCAGTCCTGCACTCTGTGGCATGGTCTCTGGGCAGTGCAGGTTTGCTGTAGTAGCTCCTATGTAACTCCATTTCCCAACAGTCAGTGTGGGGGCACAGCAGGGGCAAGGGGCTGTGACTGATCTTGGTGATTTTAAGCTACTGTGACAGCAGACTGGGGCCTCAGGAGACTGGTGCAATCTACTCTCAGTTGCACCCCGAGACCTCACTGCTGAGCAGGCCCAGCACAGAGAGCGAGTAAAGGGCACCCTTGTGCCCTTTACCCCCTCAGCTACAGTTGAGCAATGCTTAGCACAGCTGAACATCAAGCCCTCCCAGACAGATACAATAACTAGTCTATGAGAATGTTCATACCAATTAAATCTTATCATCGAATCATTCTGTTCCATCACTCCACTTAATTAGCCATGGTCTTTGGTATTTCAGCAATGCTATACCATGCCAAAAAATGAAAGTATTCTTTGTGTGGTACACACCCAACAACTGCCTGTCTGCCAGTGAGAGTCAGATCAACAAATATTTCTCCTATTCCAGAGCAGTATCTGCTGGAAAACATAATTGCCCACTTCTGGTTTTTCAAACCAAAATGAGTTAGAGGCCATGGTCTTTTCATCTGGGTGGTCAGCTTTATTATTATATGAAAAGCAAGCTGGTTTCTCATCAGCTGTCTTGTGGGTTTTGTGTGACTCATCAGTTTATGTTCACAACTAAAACAGTTCCTGGAGTGTTATTTGTTAATATGGCCTTTCTGTTTACAAAAGATAAATGCAGAAAGACTGTAAAGGAACATAGATCAGCTACTAGTTAGCAGGCATTAGCAGTGGATCAGAGCTACCACCTACATCCTTGTCTGCAGCAGGGGCCATTGACTTTGTGAATGTACATCAGATGAGGGTCTGACCTAATTTTGTTTTATATGATTGAAAACATTCAAATCCAGGCAAATCATCATACCCTGCTTTTAGCAAGAAAGGGCCTGATTCGGCAACGTGCTCTAAACGACTAGTGGTTTTTTTTCTTCTCCTTTCATTTAAGTGGCTCTTGTGAGTAAGTGTTGACGAGGAGCTATGTGGCTTGCAGACTCCAGCCTGGAAGAGCTCATCAACAAATGGCAATGAGGGGATACGTTGGGAATGAATTCTCAAAACAGTGTAAGGGTTAGTTCCCTGATACCCACTGATGTTGAGACTCATTTTCACTGCCAGTGAGAAAGTGGCTGCCAGCCTACCTGTGGCAAGGAATCAGTTTATTCAGTGGAAACATAATCTATTTTAATAGCGCCAACACAGATCTGTGCTATGCCATCTGAGGCATTTGTCAGATGTGACAAGGCACTGGGCCTATTTTTGTCATGCAGCAAATCCTTTTTCCTATTCTACTTGGGCCTAAGTCCCATCCTTAGATATGAGCTCACTCCTCTCTTTCACTTACATGGAAATGTTTGGCGTACGACTGAAGGTAGAATTTGGCCGTGAACTGAATAGATGACGTCTGTAATCTTCTTGCAGATAGGGGACCCAAAGGACACAAACAGGTGCTGGTAAACATCTAGCCTGCATAGATGCAGTTGTAAATCCTACCTGGTGCTTGTCTGCATCTTGAAGTGCCTAAATACATTTGGAAAATCTGCCTTTGAGAGACTTGTGTTTGTTCTTGTAGGAAGGCCATGTAGAGGTGGGAATTGAGTCTATTTCTCCTGATTGCCCATATAATTCCTTAATAATCACGATAGTCTTCCTCTTCCCTAAAAGCCCCATTGATGGTTTCTGACTGCTATAACATTACAGCTGGATGTGCTTCTGCCTATTTGTCCTCCATGTGAAAGCATCTCTCTTTCTATAATCCATAGAAGAACTAATTGCAGAATTTATGTTGACGTGAAATAGTCAGTTCCATCACCAGTAGACTTCAAACATTCACACGAACCCCTGATTTTATTGAAAGCAATGGAAAAATACATATTCACCTCCATAGAGCTACAATTTCATTTTCAGTTTGTGGGCCTGTTCCTGGGAAGCATAAGGCCTCTGCCCAGAGTAACTCCAAAAGTACCACCATCACTAGTATTTACTGATTTGAAAAATGGACCTCTCCTGTCTTTTCATTTATACTGGCAGTTCTTTAGGAAGTTATTTGCCTTTGTTTCCCTTCACTATCCTTTGCTGTATGAGCCCAGAAAACTGTTTGTACCAGACTTCCCTTGCATTCTCAGCAAGAATTTGCCTTCCTGAGCTCTCTCTCTCCAGATCGGCCACACAGCTTCAGCTTGATTTTTCCCTTGTGTTGCAGACCTTCTGCCATTGTAGCTTCATTGAAACAGATAAGCTGTTACTGATGTCGAAGCATGTAATCTGTGGTCAAATATTCGCTGTTAGACCTTTCCCCTCACTTCTGTTGCTGAGACTGCCAATGTGTGGAGATTTTCTGGAGTCCCAGGGGTGATTAGCAGCTGGCACAGCCTTACTATGCAGGTATAATTTCAAGATTTAGCTGCTTTTGCATTAAGCTGAGCAACATCAATGCTGGTGTGTGAAACAACCTTGTGCAGAGAAGGAATCAAGTTCAGTTAGGACGCAGTTTGGCTCAGACAAGCTATCACCATGCAGAGGCTCCTTTGCATTCTGGGGTGTGTAAATATCTTTCCTACCCTTCACACAAGGCTCTAGAGATCTTCTACTAGATAAATTTAAGTGCAAATAATGAACCATTTTGGATGATTGATGGGTGATGTTGTGCACACACCCAGAATGTCATTTCCAATCAAAAGGAAAGCAATTGTTTCCATATGTTGGCACATTTGTGATCTTGGTGTTGAGCCAGTTGTCTGGCTGTGATCAGGCAGCAGCATCTAACAGTGATGGAAGATTATACCTTGGAAGTGGGGTGCTAACTTTAGGCTGTATTCCTTAAAAGGATATAAACTCTGAACACTTATCCAGGGTGTAATTTATGGTTCCAGTATGTTTTGACTTTACATAGATGAAAAAATAGTCCTTTTGTATATGCATATATGCATAAAAATTCCTTCCTGCTGAGCACCCCCCCAAAGGAATCCAATAAAACAATAGCTGCTGCTAGTTTATGTGCTAGCTTAGCTGCATGGGCTGTTTCCTGATCAGGCTTATAAGGATTCCTCTTCTTTTTAACCCAACTCCTTAGAGGTATTTTAACAGGTAGATCTAGTTTTGTTAAGTTGCTCAGCTGGAATGCAAGCTCTTTGAACAGCTGGAGATGCCCTGCACCTACCAAACCCATATGGTTTTGGTGGCTGTTTGTTGTCTTTTTTTATTTTTTTTGTAAAGTGTCAAACTAATTGCATATTGCTGCACAAATAGGTTAATGTAATTTTGAAACTGCAGCAATGAGATTCCTCCATGCCGAGGCGCTACTGACTTTTGCTGCATCGAGCACAGGCGTATATACTCCAGGGAGGTGACAAGTCAAAAGCTGCTGGAAGAGGGTATTCTTAGCATATGAAGAAGCCACCAGTTTAAAATACTCTGCAAGATCCCCAGCTATCTACAATTCCCTGAACGACCAACACTGGAGCAAAGCTGCCTGGTTATGATCCAGCCAATGAAGGATCACTGCATCCTTCCTGAAGTGTCCACACCAGCAATACAAAACTTGCAGTGGATGTTGCATGTGTATTCTGTGACCCCATTTGAAAAACACACAGGCAGGTGGTTAAAGAGACATAGGCTTTTTTTTGTATCACAGCCAAGACAGTCCTTTTGGATAACCTCAGCACAGAGTTCAAAAAAAATGCATTCTTTCAGTCCCTAAATTGTAAGCAACTGTCAAGCTTTTAATTCTGCTGCCAAAAAACCTTTGCAATGGTGAGACACAGTGAGCAGAATCATTCGAATCACTGCAACAATGCTAATTCCTCTAGCTGAGAATAGTGAACGTATCAAATCATTCTCGAACACACACATTAAATTTATGGAAATTACTAGTTTATCATTTTAATTCTAGAAACTTTTGCAGTGATATCGTTGGAGTGTCTTGGGGATGTGTATTGCCCACCCTTATGATCCTTATCACGCCAGACACGTGTGCAGTGAAATGTCAGAATGCCGAAAGACAAGGATACTTGTTCCTTCCTAAGATGACTTGCAGTGTTGTGAAAGGAAAGCAGAGTGAAAAATTTGTGTGGGTTTTTTTTTTTCAGTTGTGTCCATGGGTGTTTTAGTTATTTATTGGAAATATCAACTTGTTAAGGCTCTCTACTGGAATATTTACATAAAATATTATGAATAGATTTCTGATGCCTAAAATTCCACTGAAATGAACTAATGTCTTTTTATAGATGATTAATTTACAAAACTAACGTGCTGAAATATATTAGAATAGATAATGTATTCAAAAACTAACAAAACTTACTTTGAGTAACATTAATAATATAGTCTTGATCTTCTGTGCAGGTGTTCAGATACTCAAGAAAAAATCCTCACTACTTTTATGTGAACCACATGCGCACTCAAAATTTCAACAATGGCGTTATTCACATGTGGTTTTGAGCAATTGAGATTCTGCCTTGTCTCTAAAGAATGGCATTTTCCATGCAGCAAAAGCAGAGTCCGTGGAATTGATAGCAGTGTTGTACACGCAGCTACTACCATAGTTGGTATGAGTATGCTTCTTACCTCTGTATTTCAGTATGAAAATTGGAACCTAGAATTTCCATCTAATTTTATTTTGCACTTATAAAGTCTTCCTCAATTACATTATCTAGATTTGGTTATGAAACACTGTCGTCAGGAATCAGATAGGCAATTTATAGTTCTACCAAAATAAACACTTCCTTCTCTATACAAATAAATGCCTGTTAACTCTAAATGTGTATTGCTTCTGCAGAGAAAGCTGTAGCTAGCTTCAGGCAGGCTTCAAGCTTGTAGGGCTCCATGAACAGCTACAAATCTATATGTGTGCGCTTTTGTAGGAACTTCAGAAGTTGTATTTGCACTGTAAGTAAGTATTACTATTCCCCTTCTGTAGCTAGTGAGACCAAGGGGTGAGCTTTTACACATTATTGCCCAGGATTGCTCTAGAATTTTTGAGAAGATGATTGACCCAAAACTGTTAGTGCTGTACTTGAACGTAGATCTGCTCTGTCTTCAGAATTACGTTAGTACTAATTAACCTCTTCCAGCATATGAATGGTCTTCAGTATATTTCTCAATACTAGCTGTACGCTAATCTAGCAAGCCGCTCCTTGTTAATTACAACTTCGTTGAACAGACCAGTTTGCAAAAAGGCTGGGAGATTAATTGCACTTAGTGTTCTGCATAGGCACTCCCTCTTAGCCTGCTATGCCTGGCAGCCAAGCACTTAAGCACAGGCTGTCAGTTGTGTTGACCTTGAGGAACTCATGCTGTTGTCCTCTGTTTCCCTAACTTCTCAGTGGCGTATCTTGTTTCCTCTGCTATTACTCTAACAAAGGACTTAAAGACTTATGTACCTGATCTGGCCTCTGCTGCTATATCGAGCCCATGGACCGTTATTTCTGTATGATTGTGCATGTTACCAAAATAAATGTCCTTAAATTAGCTGATGCGGTTACTAGGAGCAGTGTAGCTGTAGCAGCAGAGTTCTTGATGTAGGCCAATTAGGATTCTTTTATATGTTTTTTCAGAAAACATGCTCTTTTGAAGTTACTAATTATCTAGTTAGTAACAGATACATCTCACTATATTAATGGAAGGTCAGTATTGTAATATATATTTTTTAACAAGAATGGGATCTTTCAGCAGATACAGGTGTTGGTCCAGCAACGGTATAGCAGTAAGTCAGCATCTGTTCATGTGCTGCTAGTTGTATCATAGGGATATCAACTGTAAATTTACTCCAGCTCCAGCTTGTTCCAGCTCTGCTCCCACATTCAGGGTTTATTTGAGGGTTTTGTGTCCTAGTGACTCTAACAACTTAGCTGTGCTACCACTGTGCAAATGGAAGCGCAGTGGCCTACATTTCAAGAGTGATTAGGGAGACAGCCTGACCCACTTGAAATGCTTTAAGCAGCCCTGCTTTTCAGAAAGCTCTGAGCACTTGTCCACCAGCGGATCTTGTCTTATGCCATGTCTAAAGCTGAAAATTCAAAACTGCTGGTCATGTTGGAGGATTTGATACGGGGTATTTAAGTTGTGCTTGACACTTGTTTTCTTCCTTTTGTGCCTGGATGTGTCATGGTTCAGTTTAATGGGTCAGTCTGTGTTTCATTAAATATTAATAGGGAAAGTCATTCATGTTCATTTAGAGGGCAATACTGTTGTGTTAAAGGATGGAAAATTGCCTGGAAGACTGCTGATAAAGGTGTAGTGGCAACTGGTACACAATCACTGGTGGTGCAGTTTCTAAACTGTCCTGCAGAGGGGACGGGTAATGTGGAAAGGTATAATGTCCATGGCAAAGCAAGAAGAAAGATACCGTAAGAAATATTCATGCACCTGCCAAATGATCTGATGATAGGCCTTTTCTGTCTTGCACTTCAAAATGATCACACTGAAATGCTTTTCCAAATTCTGCCAGTCTGGCTTTCATCCTAACCCCAGTAAAATCACTGCTCTGAAACCACTTCAGCAATGCTGTCCCTCAACAAACCCTTGCATTGCTGTCACGTGTGCAAGCACAGCTGAGCATCCCACTCACTGTGCCCACTTCCCCTTGTGGTAAATGTTGTGGCTTTGCTTGTCTGGCAAGGTAACTTCAGCAGTTCGAGAAAAGCAGTTATTGCTCATCTTTTGTGCAGCATGTAGCATGTTTATGTGGGCTACCTTGGATCATGTAGTGCAAGTGCTCCCTAACAGTATTATGTTTTTCAGTTGTGCTCACAACTCCCAGAGCATCCAAAGGTCTTTCAGAGATTTTATGGGAGCAGACCTCCTTTAGCCATTGGTACAACACCAGAGACTCTGCTAATGAATCCATCAGAGGAAAGGTAAGACAATGTACATCCTGTATGATTAATAACATCCAGGAAGGTGGAGGAGCATGTTTATCCCAGAACTTCCGACTGTCTGCTTAATATGAAGACTTGTTGTCAGATGATTTAGAATTGTTAGCAGTTAATATTAATGACAGGCTCTTTCGTATTACTTGTACGTGCTCCATTTTGTATTCATGTGTATTGTAGTACCCAGGCTTCCTGTAGTTTTGATAAACAATAACCTAATCATAAATCACATGATTTGGTTTTCTAAAGAGTCTGTTTATGCTGTGACTTCACTGAACCTGTCTGTCTTTGCATGTGAAAAAGCTGGAATAAGTAAGATTAGAACAAGGGCTAGTGTGTAAGGGACTCTTCTGATACAGACCCTCAACTCTTGCCAGGCCTTAGCTCTTAGGAGTTTGTATGGTTATGCATTTCTTATAAATCAGTAACTTAGTATAAATAGGGGACTGATCCACAGACTCTAATAGACTTCCAGAAGACCTAAAATACAGGATTTGGTTGTGAAAAATATTTTGACAAACGCAGGGTATGTTTGTTTCCACTTCAGTTTATTTAAGAAAAAAAAATCTTGCATGACTGTGATGAGCAAAATCATTCGGGATGCAGTCATAAATTTTCTGGCGTCTCAAAGCGGCAGTTCAGAATTGTATCCATAGCAACCCATGTAGCAAGAAATGAAATCTGATATGAATAGTCTCATACAGAAGAGCCGTATGCAAGTCACACACGCTCTGAGGCAGAGTGGTTGTGAACCAGAGAAAATAAGATGCATTTTCTTTTACTTGTTGGTTCTTTCCAAGTATTCCTGCCGTGCCCCATTTCATGAATAAAATGGTCTGACAAACCAGCTATTATTCCATTGCCTTCAGCTATTCGGACCTAGGCCAATGGCCAGTAGAGAGGCTGAGAAACAAGTGTAAGCTTTGCCAGCACTTGAGCTAATAAATGAACTCAGCTCACAGCTGCATCTACGAGCTGCTTATGTTCCCCTGGTTAATGTCAACCTTGTTTCCCTTTCCAGCGACATGGAGCTTTTGTGTGTGCAGAGATAAAACCAGCAAGTGGTCGATAGTTCCTAAGGGAACAGAAATATTCCTGAGTGCTAGAGGGTCATGTACACTGGAACGGCCAAAAACAGCGAAAGGAAACTCGGTAAAAAGCTGAATGACCTCACCCAGTCTCTTCCTGCAGA
>Ga0181612_118247_pt1 | contig 15886 bp, 8 predicted proteins | sample HoacroProtozoa21_FD_119630 | JGI IMG/M metagenome (GOLD analysis project Ga0181612, IMG submission 119630) | Hoatzin crop microbial communities from Cojedes, Venezuel. Combined Assembly of Gp0051906, Gp0051904, Gp0051908
ACTGTAATACTGTCGTGGTTTAGCCCCAGCTGGCAACAAAGAACCACACAGTCACTCTCTCACTCCTCTGCCCCACTCCCTGGTCTTCCTCATAACATTAGGTAAAATTATTAATAGGCTTGAAGAGATAGTGCCCAAGGTACAAGCATGATAGCAATGCCACATAAAAATACCAGCTTAACTTTATAGCCAGTGATGTTATCATATCATAAGTCGACATTACACAGTATAACAAAATGCTAATCCTGATCATTTTCCCAGAGGTGATAAACAGCACCATAGGGAAGACACATAGCAAGTAAGGATTTTCATAACACATCCATATGACCAAATAAGACAACATTGTGACCAGTGACTATTTAACTAAGGTACTAAATGTGTCTAATAAGTTATAACCAAGTTGTTTTAACATACTGGTTAGACCTGCTGTTATTCCACGCCTTCAAGCTCCATGTTGGGCACCAAAAAGGACTGCTGTGGTTTAGCCCCAGCTCGCAACAAAGAATCATGCAGTCACTCTCTCACTCTTCTCCCCTCTTTGGTGGGATGGGTAGGAGAATCAGAAGGAAAAGGCAAAACTCACGGGTTGGGATAAAAACAGCTTAACAGAACAGCAAAGGAAGGGAAAAATAACAATAATAATACAGATAAAAAGAATATACAGAGTGCAGTTTTCTCATCACCTGATGCTCAGCTCATCACCCAATGCTCAACTCGCTCCAGAGTAGCAAATCACCCTGCTCCAGCCAGCTGCCCCACATAAATATCGAGCATGACCTCACATGGTATCAAGTATCTCATTTGATTGGCTAGTTTGGATCAGCCCAACTGGCTTCTTGTGAATATTAACTCTATCCCAGCCGAACCCAGGACAAACACATAGTGACTCTCCTAGGGAACTAGTTTCCCTAGATGAACTCTTATTGGCTCTTCTGTCTTACCGTGCTTGGTTAGTAATATCACAAATAGTGTCATGATACAGAGACCTCTAGATAGGGAACATTTGTTAAAGATAAGAGCTATGTCTATGAACTGGAATAAACCTCTGAATAGGACTACTGGATCTAAGTTTCAGGTTACGAACTGGGGAATAAAGGACTGTTAGTCAGATAAATGCCCACAAGATGAAAAGTCTGGTTTATGGTCAGTGAAGAGCAAGATCAAATCTAGACAAATGAAGGAAGCAAAATGGTGATATTCACCTTTATCCTTTTCAATTTAATTTGATTCTTAGTATTTCATTCTCATACTGTACAATTCTCTGTCCTATCTGAATAACATCCACAATCAGTGTAGTAACACACCTGTGTTACTTCATCCACTCCCCAAAGAAAGAACAAAGAGAAAAAAATTATGCTTTGGAATGTGCTTATTGTAGTATTTCTAGACAGATGTGCTACTGGAGAAAAATTCTATTCAGTTACAGTCATTAACTGGTACCTCAAAATAATAATGGAAAGAACTGATTATTGAAGATCAGACTGGAAGCATGATTTCTTGTGTACCTCCCCAACCCTCACTACACTTAGAGACTGAAGACACAGATCTATTGTACTAAAGCAATAAACTGTGTATTAATTCAGTTTTCTCTTTGCTGCAGTTATGTGTAGATCTTGTGACCAGATTTCAGAAAGAAATCTACCTTACAGTGGGTTCGTTCTGGACACTGCAAATATATTAATATTTAATTGGTGATAGTTGTGCCTTTTCTTCATATTAATCATGATACACTAATAAATTTCTAACTGTGACTGATAAAGGATTAAAAAATATTTGCCATAAGTGAAATATTTTCTGATTTAGCCATGTTAAGTTAAAATGATAAGAACCCCCCCAAATATCAATTCATTTATTTGCTTATGCCACACCCATTCATGTGCTGTCTGTGTGCACAAAAAAATCAATGTTTCTTTTAATTATTTCATCCAGTTCTAGCTGACTTGTGTTTTATTTAACATTAGTATGTGTGTATGCCAATATTTCCCCACTCCATTTGTATTCTTTTACTCTTGTGTTAGGTTTTACGCTTGGTAAATGTTTTATATGCATGTTCTTATCTTACCTTTTATGTTAAATCAAGTGGGACTTTGTAGCTGTATATTTTTCAGCGGTCAAAATTTGATCTTTAGGGAATACATATTCAACAGAATTCTTTAGTGAAACCAGAAAAACTAACTCGGTGTAGAATCATTATTAGTTCTCTTTTCCACTGTACTGTTTTAAAGTAAAACTGAGTCTGTACTTACACCTGCTTCTGGTGTATAATCAAAGTAAGTCACATGTTGTGTACAGAAGCTAATATAAAATTAGGATTCTAATAGTACATACTTACATACTACAGGTAAAAAGACCTCTCAGGTTACTATTCTTCTGTAGTTTAGCTGCCTTTAAATCCACCAAACTGTTCCAGTAAACACAAATTATTTAAAAAAATATTTTAGGACATTTAACTGACAAGCAGCTGAAGTCTGTCAATGATTACAGTGAAGACCACTGGAAGTCTGTCAAATCAAGTATCCAATAAAAGAGTGATTTTGCTTGTATACCTACACTGTACTGATTTTTGAATGTATACAGAGTAGAAAGCTTAAGGTAGCTCAGCCTCTGCGGGAATCATTTTTCTATTAATTACAAGCTGTCAGAGTTAAGTTGATTAGACCTCAAAGGAAGACTAGAGATTTTTATGGTAATTTCTTTCCTGTGGTTATCAAAACTACTGTAAAGCAGTTTGCCCACACAATACATAGTCCGAAAAAAATAGATTGTGTGCCAGATTAAACTAAGCGTATAGAGGACTTAATGAATTATGGCGTTAAACTTGAGCTGTTTTCTGTTTCGTATTTTTACTTTTCTATTTTTCAGATTCAGCATATTAAATTCTTAGGGGGTCACCCTGTCTGTCTCATTTCTGTGGCCTGGATTTAGTTGAATCAATCCTAATTGAAATTCTGCACAGGTCTGGTATTCTGTGGAGATTGCAGATGAATGACAGTGCAGTGGCAGGAAAGATAAATATGCTGGCAAATGAGATCCAGGCTCTCCACAGAGGATGGAATAAATTACTTTGCCAATACAGTGGAGGTAATATGCTGGAGAAAGAAAGTGAAATTGAAGCTAGTTTAATACAAGGTTTGTTAAAGAAAAAAAAGAAACCAACAACACAGTTAAGATTTACTTAAAATACTTATTTGTGGTATGTACTGCATTTAGTCCACTTCTTCATTTCTTTTGTGTTGTGAATAATGATCACTGCATACACTTTAATTTCATTTATGCAGACAGCAGCTTGCATGATTTGAATTCATGCAGCATTCTGTGTGTAGCTCAAGGCCCGGTAGTAACTGTGGTATAGCATATTGATTAGTAATTTGATAAATATATAAAATGGCACACTAAGTTGAAGGTGCTTAATGCAAAATGTATTTAAATGACCTTGGCTAATTAGCGTGAATAGCTTTGAGGCACTGCTACCTGAATGAAAGACATTTTGTGAGTCCAGAGATTTAAGAGATTTCATGACTGGATGAGCAAAACTTAAACCAAGGGAAAAGAGCAAACATTAATTTTCATAGAAATTAAGGTGAATTAGATGACCTAATAGAACATTTTCAATTTTCTTGCAGGAGCTGTACTATTCCTTTTAGCATATTGTCTGTTACTTCTTCCAGTCTAAGTGCTAAATTTCTTAAATAACCAGGATTTCAGTACTTTCCTCAGAATAATGTATTAGAATCTAACGGATCAGAAAGTATTTTCTAGTATACATCCAAAATTATCCTTTTCTTAATGTCAGCTATTACTTCTTCAGGTAGTTACGGTCTGTTGTGCCACTTGAAATATTTCCTTTCCTTTGTGCTTATGTCCCCCTGCAATATGTAGTTACTGTATTTTACCTTTTATCCTTAGTAATCACTTAGCAAAATTATATAAATTAATCTCCTTTAATCTCCTCTCAGAAGTCACTTTCTTCCATTACCTAACAACAGCATTTACTTTTGTCTTTTCTTCAGCTAATTTGTGCATATTAGTGATGTGTCATGGTGCTCCAGACAGGAGTGCTAATCCAGACTGAGATAAACTTTGCCATGCATAAACTCTGATATCCATAGGACCTCTTCACTGACCGTTTCCAGTCTGATGTTTCATCCTGTAGTTGAGTTTGTTTTTCCTGGTCACACTTGAAACCTCCTTTTATCACTACTCCTTTTCTTCCCGATGAGATTGTTTTTAATCCTTAATTTTACTGGAAGTGCTAGCTCATGGTTCTCTGAGTTCAATCTCACTTTATTTTCAGTCTGTGTTATAAAAAGGGTGTTCAGAGATAATTCAGCACAGACCTAAGTGAGCATGACTCAATGAAATCACTGGAGGCTGCCTTGCTAATAAGGAGTACATCTTACTCAGCAAGTAGAAGACAGGTGTCTGGGATAGAAGCAAGAATGGTAACTTTGATTTGAACAAAGCTTCCCGTGTGAAGGAAACAAAATCTGCCTGACAGCTGGCTAGCGAATGTGTACAACCTCATATTTGCCTAAACCAGATAGGTATTGCTATAAGTTTGTGTAGCACTTCCATTATCTAGGGTGGCTGGGAAAGAAGAACTCTAAGAGGTGAAAAATGTTTCCTGTACAATTAGACAAAATTTCATTAGTTTTTGATTCTGATTTTGACTAAATCATGCTACTTTTACTCATACTGGTTATATTAGTTTTCCGATTTAGGAAGACCTCATGACCTGAGCCTGTCTTTGTGTTTTAGTTCTTATGCAGTATCACTCTGTTTCTACTCTGACATTTATGTGATAGCTAGTTGAAATTATCAGTATTTAAATTTTTTTTTCTCCAAAAATGATGAACATCTAAAGTGAATTAATAGAATAATTCACTGGATGAGATAACTGCTGGAATATCTCACAGTTAGAAGAAAAAAAAGGTTTTTCAATTGTCGCAAGGCTTTTTGGTGAATTATTTTTCAATGGAAATATTCCATACAAAACAAACTGAAGAAAACTTTTTGAAGTGATATCCTGCAATATTGTAACAACAGTTGTTCTTACTGACTTTCTCTCTTGTTTTTTTTTTTTAACCAATTCTAAAATATATTTTCAAAGTGTTACTACAGAATATAAAGGACAATGGGTACAATGTTAAATAGTTATTTTCCTTCTGCTCATCTTAGCTTGTTGGCTGGAAGCAAGACCCTTGCTTTGTCATTATTCTGCTGTGTTTTTTGTTACTTACAGAAACATGTCCATTCACTGGCTTCCAGAAATTAAGTGCTCCAATTTACCACAATAACATGCTAAAAGGGCTGTGTTACTTTTCTGTTTCTTACTGGTTCCCTGCCCATAGATAAAAATGCATTTTTTTCCCCTCCAAAACAACCATGTGAGGTTTTGCTTCTTTGAGAAGACTGTTTCTTTACTGGTTAAGATATGGATAGCATACACAGATGAACCATCCTTAGTGTATTGTTTTTCACTGTAGAATAAACTGTTGAGCATTACAACCACTTGGAAAGTCATACTACCTTGTCTATCATAATTCATAGGTGACCATTTAGTTATATCCTTCACTGGTCATACACTTAATACACAGAATAAAAATTGTCTGGGCATAGGCAACCTTATAGCAATATAGTTGCATCTGTGCTGTATGGTTTTTGGTAAAAAAATGAACTCTCTACTAAAATACCTTACTTGCACAAAATCTTGGTTTTGTGGTTTCTGAACATTAGGAACACAAATTCTCTTGGCTTTCAATGGAATTAAAATTATATATGTGTTTTTGAAAACATGCATAACGCTGTTACTTTCCCTGTAAAAAATGTTCAAGAATGAAAGCATTAGTAAAGTTCACTCGGTTGGTGCATTTTTATTTTCTATAGCTGGTATGCTCTGATCTTGTCTTGATTTTCCAGCAAACCTTTTTCCAGCACCACCTTAGAGACATATACTTGTAATATCCATGTCTATTCACTGACTTTGTGTGTGTTACTTACAATCTGTTATTACTACCTCTTGCATAACACAGATGCTTGAAGAAATATTTTCCTACCAGATGAACAGAACAACCCAGGAATAAGATTTTTTATTAATTTACTCTCATTACTTTTCTATCACTTTCTTATTATGAAAACATATTTTGCTTAGTTTTCATATGCACTGGCATTAGTTATGTTGTGACTGATTTTAGTTTTAATTACTGGAAGGCTTTATGTTTTATCTTTCATAGTTTGCTCTGAAAAAACTTCAAAGTCTCTTCATGGGATTCCCCTATAAACTTATATTTTATTAATTAAATAGATAAATAAGTCCTTAAAATGAAATCTTAACAATTTAATTCTTCTTACAGTAAGATATTAAACTACAGAATCCTGCTAATTTTGTGTTTTAGAATAAATTTCTCTTTAAGTCAGCATACTCATCTGAGAAGGTGCAGTTTTGCCATATTAAAATTTTTTGCAATTAGGAAGAATATCTAATTGTTTCTCATCTGCCCACTGGTAGAGGTGAGTGTATTTGCAAATAGGCCATGATATTTATAAAACCAGTCATTTAAAATAAAAGTATGTGAACATTAGAGAAATTAAAATAATAAAGGGAAAAAGTGTGTGAAAAGTGTCTAAAAATGATCCTATCCTAATTTAAAATTACAGTTCCTACATAAAAGTTTGGGTTTTTTGTCAGATATTGCTGGCTGATATCAAGAAAAAATTTCTGACAAAAATAAGAAAACTGTACTTGAAAAGATACTGTGATTTCATGGTATTTTTTTTTCTGCGGTCCCCTGTACTACCACTTCTCTGTTGGAGTAGCCCCTCTCTACCTAGTTTGTTTCCTGTGATGTACTAATAGCTTCTGCTTTGTTGGGGAGAGGGACGTACAGGTCTTGACCCAGTAGATGACTGGGTTTGAGTAGATATCTAAAGTACACTATAATAGCACCGTTAACACTATTCTATATTCTGATTCAACTTTCAATGTCTTTCTTGAGAAAGGGGTTTACATGATAAAATTTCTAGTGATTTTTTGAACAGGAAGAAAGCAGTTGCTGTGAAAAAGCAAGCCCCTAAACAAAACAAATTTTCCATCAATAATAACCTTCAATAAAAAAATTCCAGTGAGAATATGTCAGCATACTGATGGGTTGTGCATTGTAAACTATATATGACTGTTCACTTATTTGAGTTTACCTTATGTAGTTTGTTCACATACTACCGCACTTCCCTTTTGATTGTGTATCTAAGCATTTCATGATCAAGACAGGGACGTATTCAGTTCTCTTCTAAGTATTTACCACAATAGTCATAGCACTCTAATTTTTTACAAATACTTTTGCTAATAATGGTTCATTTTCAGCAGAAATTTAATAGATAACACTGCAGATACTGCCAGTGCCAATGTATGGGTTTACAGAGGCAAATATTTCAGTTACTTTAACAGTTTGCCCAGTCAGCCTATTGGTTTTGCTTGTTAGTAAGTGATACATGAGTTTTAAAAAAAAGATCTGAATTCTAAAATTATACTTAAGACACTTTACGGTACTCACAGATACATACTGTGAATATTAAAATAAAACACAGAATCAGAGGACACAGACCCAATATTCAGAGAATCATTGCATCGCAGAAACAGAATGATTTGGCTTGGAAGGGATCTTTAAAGATCATCTCGTCCAACCTTCCCTTCTACGAGCAGGGACATCTTTCACTAGATCAGGTGAATTCCCCATCCAACCTGACCTTGAACACTCACAATGACGGAGCATCCACAACTTCTCTGGGTAACCTGTCCCAGTGCCTTAACACCCTTAATGTAAAAAATTTCTTCCTTATATCCAGTCTAACTCTGCCCTCTGTTAGTTTAAAACCATTACCCCTTGTCCTGTCACTACAGGCTCTGGTAAAAACTCCCTCTCCATCTTTCTCATAAGTCCCCTTTATATACTGAAATGCTGCAATAAAGTGTCCCTGGAGCCTTCTCTTCTCCAGGTTGAACAGCCCCAACTCTCTCAGCCTGTCCTCATAGGAGAGGTGTTCCAGCTCTCTGTCTTGTTGCTGCTCTTTCATTTATGTTTTTTTATGCCATGTCCAAGTGGCTGAGTTTAAAAATGGATGAGCTGATCCAGGAGAAATATCTCTGGGTTGTTTTGCTTGCTAAAAGAACAGTTACTGCACATGGTGTCTGAGACCTGGAAGACCAAAATGCCTTCATCTGTGCATCCCCTGGGACATTACCCTGGGCTCCTCAGAGCCCTGAGCTGTGATTGCTGCTTGTCCTTGCTGCCCTCTGGGAAAGCGTCTGATTCCTGTGCTCTGGTCTCTTCTACTCCCACTCCCCACCTTGTGAGGTGTCTGCTAACCTGTGTGAAGCCTTGTTCCCCCTCCAGACAGTGCCCAGAGATTGTCAAGAAGGATTATGGCTTTATTGGACTGGATTACAACGTCCATACAGCGCAAACCCTCTGCACCCTCTTTCCCCCGTGCAGCTTTGCTGCTCTGAGGTCTGTGCCTGTGCTCATTAGCTTTGCAGACGAACATTTCTGAGCTCTGCAGAGAAGAGATGACAGACAGGACAGCAGTTGTGGAGCCGTCTCATCCCTTTTTTGGCTGTGACCTTAGGCAAGCACTTCAAGCCCATGCTGTCATGTACCTGTGCCCTCGCTGCACGGAGCTGGAGACATCAGGTCTCACGATACGGGATGTGAACGTGGGATGTCAGGACTACGGCCAGGGAAGGGATGTGTCACTCATAGGGTACATGCCGCTTTTCAAAGCCGCTTTTGAGCTGAGATCTGTGATGGGATGTGAGCTGAGGCTCTGGATTTGGGGCAGTTGTGTAAAAGGAGGATGGAAGGGGCTGAGGGAGCCCGGTGCTCAGTGGGATCAGCTCAGACATGAGCCCCAGGGCCAGGGTGGGGAGCGGGCAGGATCCCAGGGGGAAGAGGATGCAAATTGCCTAGTTGTGAGGAATTCATGTGGCAGCACTGGAGAAAAGGGAATAGATGGGAACTGGAAACTAACACTGAAAAGTTCCAGAAAAAAAATAGACAAGACATGGGGACAGCTGCAGGGAAGAAAACTATTGTAGAAAACTATAGAGGAGATGCAATTCCGTAATGCAGTGTAGACGAAGAATGGACATATAATGCCTTGCCAAGTCCATCTGTGATTGATCCAGGATGCTTACATAGTGGAAGTTTTCCCAACTCCTGCTAGTAAGGAAACACCAGTAGTAATTCAGCTCCAGCAACTTACCTGTTAACAAAACAAAATAATCCCTCTTCTTCCGCAGGGACTGGTGTGGGAAAGAAGGAGAGAGGTGATCTATTTAAGGGTCTTAGAAGGAAGGGAGTATGGGAAATGCTGTATCTTCTAAAGGAATTGTTTGCGTCTCAGCTTCACTGAAAATGCTAGAGGTCACTGAACCCCCGAATGGGAGACACGGCAATATGTGGTGGAGCAGGTACGGTGGGTCTCTGTTGGCTAAGAGTTGTCTCCTGTTCTGTATTTTTTTCTGCTTTACAGCTTGTTCTGCTGGGACAAAATGTCAGTGATTGATTTATTGATGTTCTCATTGTTAAAACTTTATTTTGAAGACTTTTTTCCACCCATTTTTTCAGTCGGGTGTGCCAGCAGGCACAGCTGGGAGGAACTGAGCTCCTCGCGTGCACTTGGGCTTGCTGTGATATGAAAGAGCATCTTGATGGATGCCAGACAAAAGGACTAATAAAGTAAGCTATCCTAATCCTTTTACCCACAGCAAAACTTGCCAGTAGCTGCTGAGCAAATTATCATGCGACTGAATAAAACTGTCATGTGAAGTCTTGACATCATGACCAGGAACTGAAGAATCTACCGTGTCCCCAGAAAGGCTGGTTCAGTGCATAATTACCACCAATAAGAAATATTTCCTTTCTGAAACCCATGTTCTAGTTACTGTTCAAAACTGTAAGATCTTATGCCTCGTTTTTCCCTATCAGCTGATTACAGCAGTGCTTGGTCAGGGTGGTAATCTAGTCGCTCCTCAGCTTTCTCTCCATAGCACTGAACAGGACAGCTTTCCCCAGCGTCTTGCTCCAGGGCAGGCTTTAAGCCCTTAGTCTGCCCTGGGGCTGTCTTCTGAACTGGTCCCACCTTGTCAACACCCTTTCAATCCCTTGCTGCTGGGACTGGGCACAGTGAGTGGGTTTGGTCTGAGATAATGACAACGCATTTAGATATCCAGTCCTCGGTCTGTCTCTCTGATGTTGGATGACTTGGCTCAGTTGCCTAAATATGGAGATTGGTGCCATTTGAGAGGCTCCCAGGGGAGTGGGATGTGTGACAGGGGAGGTATGAAGGACCTTTAGGGGTCAGCGAGGGCAGGCAGGGTGCTTTAGGATGTCCGGGGCACCCTCAGTGCCTACACACCCCACACACGGGTAGGCACCTTTGGATGGCTGAATCTTGAACGGAGGGCCCCCTGGGCTGCCCCACGGATGCTCTCCCACGCAACGCAGGAGGGAAGCAGTGCTTCCTCCAGCTGCCATCCCTCTGCCTATGGAGTGGGGGACCTGGTTTGCCCCCTGACCATGAGTTAGCCTAGGAGGCTGCTGATGGAGCTGCTACCTATCGTCACCCAGGAGCCCCTATCTGCAGGGGCAGTCCAACATTTCACAAGTGTGATCATCAGTTTTCTTCCCCAGTGCATGATCTTGCATTTAGACTCATTAACACCAAGGTCAGAGTGAGACAGGCTGCTTTTACACTCATAATTCACCACCCACCACATCTACCGCATGAAAACTTTGCAGGCAATCTCAGGACACTGAGCTGGTAATGATATGCCGCTACAATGACTTGCTGAAGTCTATCAGTTAACCAGTTTTAATCCTCTCAATGTCACGAAACAGTAAATCAAATGCTTATGAAGCAAGGGATCAGCATGACTGTACTGCCAAAAGGATAATGGAAGCCAATCTTTTTTTGTCTCCTATATCCCCACACAGGCCTCTGTGTCATTTAATATCAGACCTCCATCAATTTATCCACCTGTTGTTATCCCTTTGAATGCAAGTGCAATATAAACCCACTTTTCTGTGTTTTCATGGCTCCTGAGTGCTGTGGACACTTGCCTGTATCTTTCTAATTTCCATTTTACCTATTTGTTTTCCCAGTTACAACTCCTAGGGTCAATTACTGCCTTCATATGTAGGCGTATGCCTAGCTTGTCTTTCACTTACTCAAATGCACTCAGGGTCTTTCCTACTGCTGCCTGTTTGTGCACAGAGACTGATCAGGTAAACGGTCCCTTGTACCTTCTCCTATCACCATGGGGTCACTGCTAGACCCTACGGTGAAATTTGCCCTGGCAGAGCAACAGGACACGGCATGGAAGGAGCCTGCTTTTCCCAGTCCCTTTTTTGGCGTAACTGCAATTGAACCCTGACAAATACTGAACCTTCTCATGATCTGCAGGGAAGTGTCTGGCAGATGCCACCAAAGAAATGTGCCATGATAAGTCTCCCTGTTTTCTCTGTCCTGCTGGAAGAGTGCAGATGTGGCGGGCATTTGGAGCAGAACAGGGCCAAAATGTTACACTACACCATAGACAAGTGGCAGGATCCTTTCTCTGTCCTCTCATGCCACTCTTGACTAGGTGATTTCTTGGGGTAGGGATGACATACACTAGAAAGTCTGGCGGTTGCAGGTGTCCGCTTTGTTGAAGACAATCTGTGTCTGAGGGAAAAAAGTGCTGGGGAAGAAAAGGTTATCGGGAGCAGATAGAGCAGGGATGGGGCGTACCTAGGACCCAGGACTTCCCTGCAGGTGAGTGAGGTTTGGGTGATAACCAAGCTGCCCGCCACTGACCCAGTTAAGGAAAATGATTTGCAGTCCTGCCTTTGCCTCCTCAGTTCTTGACTTCCATGGTTTGAGGTTGGTTTTCTTTGAAACTGCTCGGAAGTACAGCGGGGCTCCTGGCTGCTTTGCTAGGATGGCAAGTGTGTTTTCTGGAGTGAGAGGGAAGGGGTAGCTCAGACCGCTTGGTGCATGCAGTAGCAATGAGCGAGATGCACCAGGCACGCTGCTGTGCAAGAGCCCTAGCCCTGCTCAACACAAACAACACGAGCCTGCCCAGAAATGAGGGACCTGGGGCTGCCTTTCTCCCGTATGCCGTTTCAGATGACTAAGTGCTGAGAAATGTAACCCTGAGGAAAATTCACTGTTCCTCCGTGGTGACTGACAGGCTGCTAGAGCAGGAATGACCTGTAATTTTCTATGTGTGGCAAGACATCAGCCAGAGTCTCCACAATCAGAGCACAAGAGCTGAGACCAAAAGCTACTTGAGGCAAGCCAAGGGTGAGCCAGAAGTCTTCGGCTGGTGCCACTGCCGTCTTCTGCTGCAGGAAACAAGAAGGCGGTGCTACCAGAGAGGAAGAGCGACGACCTTGTTGAGCACACGTGTGAACACGGTGCTGGGTCTTGCTATACCAGCTCCACAACGTGCTCGTAGATCCTGCAGAAGGCACCAGAATCAGTGGTGCTCTGGCTTGTTACCGATGACCAGCAAGTGCAGCTGATTGGAAAGCTTCATTATTTCAGCTCTTGAAAGTCTTTTTAATGCTGGTTCCTCTGCCCGGCACTTGTGGGACTGCGTCTGCAGCACTGTGCCCAGCTTCACGAATAGAAAAGAAACAGTACCTCCAGTCACACCATTATAAACCCATATGTGGTCATACATTACCTGCAGACTTTGTCCCAAGAGTTGTAAATGGTGGGTAAGGAACAGGCGAGAAACATGGTTTTAAAAAATTAAAGGCAGTAGGGGTGCTAAGCATGCAAGGGCTTTGCTTTTCAACAGCCGCTCGTTACCTCCAGAGAGGCCGGTCATCAGGTAAGCAGGCGGCTAATAACGGTGCTCTCGGACCTGCAAATTAATGGGCTGTGTTGGCAAATGTGATAACCAGCTAAAATCAATCTGATAAAGACTGGCTTTGTTCTGCTCCAGATTTCTCGGTGAAACAGTGCGTTAACGTGCCTTGGCTCAATAGGCAGAGCCCTGCAGCTCCGTTTTTGCAGAGCCCTCCCTCGAGTTAGAAGTCCTGCAGCGAGTGGGGGGCAACCACCTCTAAAGGGGAGCCAAGATATTTGGGCAAATTTTTCTTTCAAACAGTTAAAGTTTTGGTCCAAGTCCTTATGGCTCATATTTGTTATGGGGAGATGCAGAGCATCCTTCTCCTGAGCACAGCTGGGTGAGCGTGTGAGGAAATGCTGAAGGCTACCTCCAAACCCACTGAAGAAAGTGGGGGCCATTGAGACCACTGCTTGTCGTCTTGGCAGTATTGGCTGATGGCCCCCTCCTGCTCATGTACCTTGTCTCAGCTTCTATTTAGAGTATTTCTTATTTTAAGATATTTCTTTCTGCTGCACGTGGAACTTGGGCTTTGGGATTCGCAGGCCTAAGCAGGGACCCTTCAGCATGATGCACTGCACAAATGTCAGCCCTGCCAGACCGAGCGATAGGTGAGGATTTCAGGATTTGGCATGGAGGAACATGGCTGGATGAGGCCGTGCAAACAAGTCATCTTCCTCAAATGAGAGAAAAACTGTCAGCAAACGCTGTGACCTCAGTTAGTGATGGGTCAGCCCATGTCTCCCATGGAGTTACCCGAACCAAGTTTCATCAGTCAGATCAGTCGCTGCAGCGGTGGGAGGCAGTAAGCAACCTGGAGTCACTGTCTGTCTGTCCTGTAGGCAATCTGCATTACAACGGAAGAAAACCAGTCCTCTGAGCAAGGGAGGCCCTGTCCTGAGCGACACCTAATGCCACCAGGGAGGTCAGCTGAGAGCCAAGGCAATACCCATCACGATGAAGCAGATGTGTGATGGGGACCTGAGGTTTGGGGGCCATAAGCTGTGCCTGGTGGGAAGGGGTTTTGCTGTGCTGGCACTGAGGATGCCACAACGGCAGGGGCTGGGGCAGAGGCTGTTGCTGAGCTCCACCTGCAGCTGATGAAACATGCGAGGGCCTTGGTGGGGCTGGCTGCTGGGGTCACGTCCCCGCCTCACCCTGCCGCCCCAGGCTGCTCTTACTTCCACCTTTCTGAGCGTCTAAATTCCTGTAAACAGAGAAGCCATGAAACTAATTCAAGTTTTGGGGTGGTTTTTTTTTTTAAACACACAGCTCTCCACTCCGGGCCAGAAGTCAGCAGAGCAGAGCATCCGTTCACGCACGGAAAGAGAGCCAGCTGACACCCCCGATGGGATGCCGAGCGCTGGCACCTCCAAGCAGGGCAGCAGCCCGCAGCCTGGAACCCAGCTCTGGCAAAGGAGCTGGCTGGAAAACGCTGGCCCCAAAACGCAGTTGCATCGTGGAGGAGGATGGGTGTGAAGGGGAGAGGGCTCCTCGCGCTCGCTTTCCTCCGTGACACCACTAGTAGGTACGCGGCTAAGTACTGTGCACAGCGTGTAAACCCTGGGGATGTGCCTCGAGGAACAAACGTTGAACTGCTGCCATAGGAAAATTCCTTGTGATGCTCATTCCCAAACACCGTTTTGCTGCAGCTACAGCAGCACAGAGGTGCGATGTGCTTCCTCGCAGGCCCCCTCTGTGCTCTCCCCAGTGTTTTCTCTCCCCGCAGAACTGCCGTCCCCGGGGCAGAGCTTTGATCCCCCACCGTGGCCTTCTGATAAGAGCGGCTGAGCTGCAGCGATAGCACGGACCTTGCATCATGACAGCCCTTGGCGGCAAGCCCAGGGCTCATGGGCTGGTGGCTTTGTGGTCCTTGGCTGGGGTGGGAGGGTAACTTAGTTTGGCTGGGGGGGGGGATGCTGTAGCCCTCTGCCACCCCCCCCCACCGAGCAGCTGTAGAGGTGTCAGGAGTTAGCAGGGTGCTCCGTGGGCACTGACGAGCCTTTTGGGAGCTGCCTGGCACTCCTGCCCCTGCGACCTGCTTTGCTGGGATGGGACAGAGCAGGAGCATGTCCATGCCTGTCCAGGCTGCCTACTAGGACAGGGTTTTGCGGTGCTCACTCTCCTGGGATGGAGGTGTATATTTAGATTTGAATATTGGGGTGTATGTTTCACACAGAAGGTCTCACAGAACATCTCCTGAGTGGGTCCCTGCATCAGTCCGATGTCCTAAATAGGGCCAACAAACACCACAGGCCCGACCTCTTTGCTGGCCATTTCTGACACGTCCCAGCTGAGGAGAGATCAGACCCAAATTTGTGACTTTGACATTGACCTGCTGAAATGAACAATCTGCTCCAATTTACAGCATCAGATGTCAGAGGTGAGCACCCTTGTTCTTCTTCCAAATCCACTCATTACAGCAGTAAATTTAACATAGTATCGTTACGCAGTTGAAAGGACTGCACTGAGCCCCCTGAGGGAGAGGTCTTCTTCATACCCATGTTCTCCCTTTCTTGTGCTATTGTTTAAAAACTGTGGAACCAGGCGGCGCGGGGAGGACGCCAGTTATTGCCCTCCGACGCAGGAGAGCGGAATCTGTCTCCAAACGCAGGAGTCGATGCTGAAAGTGAAGACGAATCGCTAGGAAGGGCGAGGACCAGAAAAGAGAGGGGGACAGCAGGACAGGGGCAACACGGCATTTCCAGATCTCTGACTGAAACCTGGATTATGGCCACTCGCGTATCTGGAAAGAAGTTTTCTACTTTCCGACCGCATCCTGAGTCTTTTAGAAACGGGGACGGTATGCGGGGCCCACAGCCAGACCCCCCTGCACAAGAAACCGTGCGCACTGCAAGTAGTCATGGCTGCCTTTGTGGTTTGGTTTGGTTCGGTTCGGTTCGGGTTCCGTTCCGGTTCCCCGGTTCCCCGGTTCCCCTCTTCCCCCCTTCCCCGCTGCCGGGCTGCGGAATTCCGCGCCACCCCGCGCTA